>ENA-ORRI01000939-ORRI01000939.1-human-gut-metagenome-genome-assembly--contig:-NODE-939-length-13288-cov-3.05237_pt1 | contig 13288 bp, 11 predicted proteins | sample MGYA00242172_ERZ509128 | MGnify/ENA primary metagenome ERZ509128 (study PRJEB26280, sample SAMEA2338623) | human gut metagenome | biome: human gut; feature: human-associated habitat; material: faeces... | reverse complement strand
CCTTACCAAGGCAATCCTCAAATGCCTCACGTAATTTCCGCAAGGCTGCGGCTTGCTCATCGGCAGAGCCTTCAAGACATGCTTCAGCTTCTTCTGCGGCATACTTCAAATCAGACAATGCAGTCACATTAGGGCTACCTGTATTGACAGGCTTTATGCTACCATCAGCTCCTTCGGTAAGAATTTTGCAATAATCGACCAACTCAGCGAGTGAAACCGGTTTGTCCGTACCCGGCTCAAAGGTTATGGCAAACACAGGAGCAATATCATTTGTTTTCTTTTCAGGCAATTGCACCGTAAGCCCTTCCATCGTAAGCTTATGCTCCACAACACCGTGACCTAACAGTTCAATGCTTTCAATTTCACCGGAAAAATGTTCGCTTGCGCGCCCTAAATGACGGAATGTGAAAGTCCGCTGCGCAGGCCAACGCATAACGGTGGCAAAAACAGTATCGACATCCTGCTCCGTCTTGGCGTATTTAACGACATAACGCACGTCCTTTGCCGAATAATCGTTGCCTTCATTAAATCCTTGGTTATTAATCGGGCGCGATGCTTCTGCAGAGGGTCCCTCCCCAAATGATTTCCATACACGTGTACCGTATATGGAACGTGAATTCTGATCCATCCAGGCTTTCACGTCGGCAATGAATTTCATCTCCTTGTCATCCAACGTACCATCCCCTTTGATAGGAATGGAAAGCAACAGGTTCCCGTTCTTGCTGACAATATCAACAAGCATGCTTACGACATGCTCGGCAGACTTATATCCAGCATTGTAATCGTTCTCACCATAATGCCAACCACCGATGCAAGTACATGTCTGCCATGGTTTCTCCTGCGGACGGTCTGGAATCCCCCGCTCCACATCCCACATCATAGCCTCCTTATGTATAGGCTCCAAAATCTTTCCGGTCACCACCATTTCAGGATTAGTATTGTAAGCATGGGCAAGGATATTGAGTCCGATGTTCTCATCACACCCATAAAACGGCAACACCGTGTCGTCGAAATAAAGCATGGCCGGATGATAGGCATTCACACATTGCAGCACACGGTTTTGAAATTTCATCTTGTATTCTTCGCTAGGCAAAGACACACCATTGCCCCATGCCCATTGTCCATGTATAGCACCTGCATCTTGCCATCCTGAACTGTGAGGATGACGTTGTGCATAAAGGTCCTGTGGGTCATAACCTTCCCACCATTTTCCCTTACCATCTTCTTTTGTCATATTGCCATCATACGGTTGGGCGATTTCAAACCACGACCAAGCATGGCTACCATGCATAGACACACCTAATGGCATTCCATACTTCTCGCAAGCCTTGGCCCATTCACCTACCACGTCACGTTTAGGACCAATATTCACTGAATTCCATGGTTGATAAGGAGAATCCCAACAGTCGAAATTATCATGATGCTGCCCCATGGCAAAGAAATAACGTGCCCCCATGCCATGATAGAGCCCAATGAGATGTTCGGGATCCCATTTCTCGGCTTTCCATGCGTTACACAAGTCCTTATAACCGAAGTCGGTATTAGGTACACAAGGATCACCGAAATGGCTTACATGCCAATTGTAATTTCCGCTGCCCTTGAAATACATGCCACGGGCATACCAGTCACCTCCCGCAGCCTGACATTGGGGATCCCAATGTGCCCAAATACCAAATTTGACATCCTGATACCATTCAGGACACTCCCACTTTCCCAAATTATCCCAATCAGGAGCGTATTCCCCCGTTGCAACAGGCACATCTTGTGCGTTTACAGAAAAAGAGGCCAAGAAAACAAATCCGGCCAAATTCTTTCTCAGATTCAGGTTTTTGTTTTTCATATCATCCTTACATTTAGGTAATTAATATAATGCAGACAAATAATGTCTACAAAAATAGAAGATTTTCCACAATATAAAGTAGGACTATCTTAACAAGGAATAGCATTTTATAAGCATCCTAATATATGTAAGATTGCTAATATTCCTATTTTAACAGGAATCCCAAAACAATGCAGGACTTTTAATTGCCCTTCCCCCTATATAACCGAATCACGTAGCACCAAAACCGCTTCCGGTCCCATATTAAACAAAAGGTCGACCACACTTAGGTTAGGCAAGAAACCATGTTTCTCTCTAAACACCTGATAGTAAGAATTAGACACAAATCCCTTATCCATAGCTGAAGGTACTTTCGGGCTAATCTTCTCCCGAAAATCATCTACGGCATATTCGACATATCCCACAGCCGAATCCACGCTATTCATCCCATTTATGACACCATAAGAAGCCGTAGGTAAGACTTTCGGGTGCAAGTCTATAAGTTCGCAAACCTTGGCACGTATTGCTTCGTTAAAATCAAAAAGGAAGTCCCACTTCTGTGTATAAAACGGGAGGAAGTCGTCGGCATAATACTCAAAGAAAGGGCTGTTGCGGTAAGCCGTCTCCAAAGCATTCCAATGCAAATGCCGCCAATTGCCATGGTCGGAAATACGGATGTCTTTCATAAGGCACTTATCCGTGCCTGGCTTCACCACCGGAACGGTCAACGCTTGCACACCGGAAGGAGAAGCGATGAGGCAACGGTTACGGTAGGTCTGCTTCACATAATGTTCATGGGCCTCCATCCACACTTCGGGATAGGCATACAGCTTGGCATAGTATTGCACTGGGCCGAAATAAGTCGTAGAAAGTAAACAAACAGTATTCATCATCATGGATTTGGATTCTCCTGAGACACCTTCATCATCGTGCGGTGAGCACGAAACCGGGCATACCAAGGCACTTTGGTAGCCCAAGAATAAAGAATACGGCTCAACCTACCGATAATGTATGTATCGGGCACAAAACCGAAAGTTCGTGAATCGGCATGGTTACGCTCATTGGCCGACGACATCCAATAGTAGTCGTGGGTAAAACGGAAGCTTGACACGAAATGCCCTGACACACAAAGCGAATCATGGATAATGGCTGCATGCACCCCTTCGTGTAGATTAATCATACGGCAATACCATTGCATATTATCGGGCGTGAGCGTGACATAAGCATTCTTCCGTGGAAGCTCAACCACCCTGCATGGACGACCGACACGCGGACGGGCACGATAGACCTTTCCCAACGAATCAATCCACAAGCTATCGCCAGGAACGGCATAACAGAACCCTACAAAAACATCGCGCTCATCTATAAACCGTTCATCATCCTCACCTGCAGAAGGATCGTTGAAAGCCACCCAATCGCCCCTTGGCACGGGTTCAGCCCACCAACGCACATCCCCCCACCAACGCATAGGCGACAGACGTACCCCGTATGCCATACGGTTCACCGCCACACGGTCACCTGCCATGAAGACGGGACGCTCGCCATCCTCTGGTATCTCGATGAGAGACACCCAACACCCTCTGACCAAGACCACCCCGATGGCAGCGGCCAGCAGCACGGCACACAATCGTCCAACCGTCTTCAACCTATGTCGTCTATTTGATATTGTCTACCCAACGGAACAGGCGTTCCCACCGCACATGGCCATCAAACCATCCGCGGTCTTTATCTAACGAAAGCCAAATGAGTATCGGCTTGCCCACGATGTGGTCTTCAGGAACAAACCCCCAATAACGTGAATCGGCCGAATTATGGCGGTTATCACCCTGCATCCAATAGTAATCCATCTTGAACGTATAGCTGTCCGCCTGTTTTCCGTTAATGAAAATCTTCCCGTCCTTCACTTCAAGGTCGTTATGTTCGTATACTCGGATAGGACGTTCATACACGGCGATATTGTCCATGGTCAGTTTGACGGACTCACCTTTGGCAGGAATCCACACGGGACCGTAATTGTCACGCGTCCAACCCGTCCAGGCATTGAGCGGATACAAACCATCAGGCACGGAATTCGTACTGTCGTAAGCAATACTGTCCACAATGTCTGTACAGGTTTTCAGGCGTTCGTAAGCACGCTGTGTCAGAGGCATCGTCCCCGTTTCGGACAGCGAGGCCAGATCTTCCTGGCTGATGCCCAATTCACGCACCAACTCGTCCGGAATATCTTGTTTCAGACGTACGAAGTAATCGTACTGCACATTGTCCGGCTCCTTGTTGGGTTTCCCATCCAGATAGACCACATGATCCTTGATTTGAAGTGTCTGTCCGGGCAGTCCCACGCAGCGTTTCACATAATTTTCCCGGCGATCTACCGGCCGCGACATCACTCCTCCGAACATTTGGGAATTCTGGTCGATATACTGACGACCCATAGCATAAAGTTCGGCAAAGAAGTCACGCTGCTGCTGTCGGGTGAGCGAATCCAAAAGCGGATAACCACCATGCAGCTGCATATATTGCTGACCGCCGATACCGTATGCGATGGCATAAAAATCCATGTTCTGGTATTCCGGGTTCACGGTCACCGTATCGCCCGCCGGGTAATTGAACACCACGATATCGTTCAACTGTACCCGTCCGCCCGGAACACGCTCGTAATCCCACTGCGGCCATTCGATATACGACTTGCACCCCACAAGAGGCATTGTGTGCTGCGTAAGCGGCATGGACAAAGGTGTCTGCGGCTTGCGAGGCCCGTAGCTCATCTTGCTCACGAACAGGTAATCTCCCACGAGGAGTGACTTTTCAAGCGACGACGATGGTATCGTATAGTTTTGGAAAAAATAAATATTGACGAAATACACAGCCACCAAAGCGAATACGATGGCATCCACCCAACTCATCACCGTGCGCGTCACAGGATTTTCTGCTTCTTTCCACCATGTCCAAGGGATGAGTTTTGTAATATAAGCGTCGTAGATGAACGGCACAACCAACAATCCCCACCAACTCTTGATCCATACAAGAAAAGCCAAATAGAGGGCCATTACGACGCCCATCTTTATCCATTGTGCCCGTGTGGGCTTCTGCCTGAGTTTCTTCATGTCTTTCTTTCAAATGTCGTTTAAAATTGGAATAAATCATCCATCGTAAGCAACCCCTCATGTGTGGCCGTATATTCGGCAGCCAGTACGGCACCCAACGCAAACCCTTTCCGGTTGTGTGCGTCATGGGTAATCGTAATACTGTCTGCCTCGCTGTCATACACCACGGAATGAATGCCCGGAACCTCGCCACGACGCACGCTGTCGATACGCAATTCTTTTGTCGCACACGCCTCCGTACCGCTCACGGTTCCGTCCGGTGCCGTAAACGTACCCTTCACCCATTTGTCTTTACGGCCGATAGCATGGATAAGGTCTTCGGCCAACGTAATGGCCGTCCCGCTCGGTGCATCCAACTTATGCACATGGTGCACTTCCTCCATCTTCACATCGTAAGCCGGGAAAGCGGACATGATGCGTGCCAGATAACGGTTCACCGCCCCGAAGATGGCCACACCGAGGCTGAAGTTGCTGCTCCAGAAAAGCGTATGCCCCTCTTCGCGACACAAGCGGCGTACTTCTTCACCGTGTTCGGGTATCCATCCCGTACTGCCCGACACCACTTTCACCCCGGCGGCAAAAGCCTGAAGATAATTGTCGTATGCCGTTTGCGGTGTGGTAAACTCAATAGCCACGTCCGCGCTCCGGAAAGCTTCCGAAGCGAAATCTTCGCGGTTGTCGATGTCGATGATACTCACTATTTCATGGCCACGCTCCAAAGCGATCTGCTCTATCATGTGACCCATCTTGCCATAGCCGATTAATGCGATTTTCATATTTTTCAAGTAATATGCTGATATTTTCTCTCGCAAAGATAGGGATTTGACTTGAATTTCATTACTTTTGTTAGTAAAAATAAACTTTTCAGCCCTTGCACCATGGAAAAGCTGCTGCACTACATCTGGAAATACAAACTCTTTCCACTCAAACCGTTGCAAACCACAGACGGCCAAACGGTAGAGGTCATCGACCCGGGAACACTCAACAGAAATGCCGGCCCTGACTTTTTCAACGCCAAAATCAAACTGGACGGAACGACATGGGTGGGCAACATCGAGATTCACGGACGATCCACCGACTGGTACGTCCACGGTCATCACGAAGACATACATTATAACAACGTCATCCTGCATGTGACGGAAACAGCCGACCGCCCCGTCATCACACAAGACGGAAAGACACTTCCACAGATGAAACTGGAAGTTCCGGGCTACCTGCGCGAGAACTACGAGGAACTGTGCCGGACAACGGATTATCCGCGATGCTACCGCATCATTCCTCAAATCGACCCGTTCACAGTGCACAGTTGGATGAACGCCCTGCTTTACGAACGGTTGGAACAACGTGCGCAGGCTGTAGCAGCCCGTGTGGAAAAACTGCAAGGCGATTGGGAACGGGCTTATTTCATCACCCTGTCCCGCAATTTCGGTTTCGGCATCAACGGGGACGCTTTCGAAACGTGGGCACAACATATCCCGTTGCAAGCTGTGGCACACCACCGCGACAACCTGTTCCAGATAGAAGCCGTATTCATGGGCCAGGCCGGATTGTTGGACTTCGATACAATTCCGAAAAAATACCGCGACGAAGCCATCGACGATGATTATTATCCCCGGTTGAAACGGGAATATGACTATCTGGCACATAAGTTTGCCCTTACGCCCATGGACGCGGCAGCCTGGAAATTCCTTCGCCTGAGACCGCAGAACTTTCCCCATGTGCGCATCGCGCAGCTCACCCAACTGTATTATAACCAAACGGCCGGATTTTCCCGGTTATTGGAAGCCCGGACATTGGAGGAACTGCACGACATGCTCTCCACACACGCCACCCCCTATTGGGAGTCGCACTATATTTTCGGATGTCCAAGCCACAAAAATACCAAGGCCCTGACGGTTGGCTCATTGAACCTTATCACCATCAACACCGTCGTCCCACTGCTGTATGCCTACGGACAAACCCATGGTAATGACAAATATTGCGAACGGGCCTTGCAATTCTTAGAACCGATCAAGGCGGAAAACAACTATATCACGCGCCAATGGGCCGAATGCGGCATCAAAGTGGACAGCGCGTCGGATTCGCAAGCGCTCATCCAACTGAAAAAAGAGTATTGCGACCGGAAATACTGCCTGCATTGCCGCTTCGGCTACGAATTCCTGAAACGAAAAAACACTTCTGAATAAAATGAAAACGGATTATATCTTTGAACTGGAGATGAAGGTACGCGACTATGAATGCGACCTGCAAGGCATCGTAAACAATGCCAACTACCAACATTATATCGAACACACCCGGCACGAGTTCCTGCTCGCACAAGGCATCAGTTTTGCCGACTTGCACGCACAGGGCATAGACGCAGTGGTGGCACGGCTGAACATGGCCTTCAAAACACCCCTGAAAAGCGGAGACCGTTTCGTCAGCAAACTGCGCCTAGAGAAAGAAGGTATCAAATATGTATTCTATCAGGACATTTTCCGCCTGCCGGACATGAAATGTTGCCTGAAGAGCCAGGTAGATACCGTATGCCTGATAGAAGGCCGTTTGGGAACTTGCCGCGAACTGGACGACATCGTGCCGAAACCGGAAGATTAAGCTTATGACCGAACAGGAAACCATCTATACCATGGCACTGACGCGTACCCCACGCGTCAATACAGCCACCCAACACCGTCTGATGGAGGAGTTGGGCAGCGCAACGGCCGTATTCGACCACTGCCGCCATATCCGTGATTTTTATCCCGACGCTTCAGACAAACTGGCTGCCGCACTACAAGAAATGGAAGCCCAAGTGCCCCGTGCGGAAGAAGAACTGGAATTCAGCCAGAAACACCATATCAAATGTTTGTGCTACCACGATACAGATTATCCCTCACGCCTTCGGGAATGCGACGACGCTCCTTTGCTCCTTTATTATAAAGGCAATGCAGACCTGAACCGGACACATGTCATCAACATGGTGGGTACGCGCCACTGCACGGAATACGGGAAAGACATTTGCCGCCGCTTCGTGGACGAATTGGCCACCCTTTGTCCTGACGTGTTGGTGGTAAGCGGGTTGGCCTACGGGATAGACATCCACAGCCATCGTGCGGCATTGGACAACGGACTGGATACCGTAGGCGTACTGGCACACGGATTGGACCAGATATATCCCCGCCTGCACCGCGACACAGCCATACAAATGACGTCGCAAGGCGGACTGCTCACGGAATTCATGAGCCGTACGAACGCCGACAAGGTAAACTTCGTACGCCGGAACCGCATCGTGGCAGGCATGGCGGATGCCACCATCGTGGTGGAATCGGCCGAAAAGGGCGGCGCATTGATTACGGCAGACATCGCCACGAGCTACCACCGCGATGTGTTCGCCTTTCCAGGCCGCGTGAGCGACCCTTACTCACAAGGCTGCAACCGCCTGATACGGGACAGCAAAGCTGCCCTGCTGCAAAACGCGCAAGATTTCGTGGAAGCCATGGGATGGCAATCTCGTTCATCGGAAAAGCAAAAAGCCGACGGCATACAAGGCGAACTATTCCCCGACTTGTGCGAAGAGGAACAGCGTATTGTGGACTGCCTGCGCCAGTCGGAATGCCTGCAAATCAACGCACTGGCCGTGGCGACCAACCTTCCGGTACATAAACTCAGTGCGTTTCTCTTCAATCTGGAAATGAAAGGCGTGGTCAGACTTTTAAGTGGAGGAATGTACCGGTTGGCATGAAGAAGGAATCAAGAATATACATCTTGTTACATTCTCTTTTTCATCCGCAACACACTCATCAAAATGATACAAATTCAAACGAACCTGCAACATGGGAGAAAATGCCTTTTAAGAATTTGGTATATTTTTGCAACGGGGTTGGATGTTCCAATCTCATAATCATTAAATACACGAAAAAGATGAAGACATTAACAAAAGGTATTTTGGGAGTTGCTATTACCGCAGCATGCGCGTATTGTGGGTATACCACCTATGATTCTTACATTTACCAACAAGAAAACGCCTTGTTGCTCGCCAACGTGGAAGCGTTGGGACAGAATGAATCAGGACCATTAGGACCATCAGAATGCCCCGGCCCTGAAATTTATTCCATATCTGGTGTAATCGATGCACAACTGAGTTCTAAAACACATAAAAACGACTCAACAGATGTAGTCACAGTATATGCATGTAAGAAATGTGTTGCAACAGGAAGCGGAAGCTTACAAGGCACCAACAATTTGTATTTTGATTTTAGATATGAAAATGAAAGAGAGGAACCGTGTGACGGTAAACATTATAATTTGCCATCATTTTAATAAAGATGAAAATGAATTTAAGCAAAATATTGGCAACCATTATCATGGGACTTATATATGCTTCATGCACACCATCTGAGCATTTAAACAATATAAAAGTCGAACTTTTTGATAGTGGACATTCACTTACATTCTCTTCTTTTTTGGAGGGATATAAAATTATATCGCTATCTTCTGATACCTCTGAAGCCATTGTACACTACCCAGACAGGTTATTGTTCTTCGACAATAGAATTTTCGTCATGGATAGAGGAGGAAATAAAATCATCATGTATGATAGGAATGGGAAATTCCTCAAATCCACAGCAAAAATGGAGGGACGAGGACACAATGAATATATTCGGGTAATTGATGCCTCTATAGATGAAAAAGACAAAAAACTCTACGTACATTGTGACGCACCTTACCAAATGATGATATTCGACCTCGACCTCAATTTGGAAAAAATAATTCCTATGGATTATTATATGGGAGAAATAGCCATAGAAGGGAATCAACTTTATGGAATTTGTTACAATGAACCGAAAGATGGAGGCGGCTATAGATTTGTTACAGTAGACAAAAAGGACTTAAAAAAAGAACCCACAACACTCTTATCGTTTGAAAATGCAATAATAGGAAGATGGACATTGGGAAAATCCCTCATGCCTTGCCATGACGGAGTCTATGTTTGCCTACCATTCGATACTCGAATCTACAAATTCAAAGATGCAACTGTCACGGAAGAATATAACATGGATTTCGGAGAGAAGGGCCTCATTGAACATCCCGTGACCAAAGATATGAACCCAAGATGGTTTGATAAAAACTATCGCGACATCAATTGGTCTATTGTGAACATGACCGAATCTGATTCCATATTATTATTCAATACCAATAAAGCACACGCATTCATCATGAACAAGAACCAATACAAATGTAGTGGGTACTTGAATTTCGACAATGATATATTCCCTATCGCATGTGCAAGAATAATTCCATCACAAGGGCTGTCAAATGGAGTGGTTTACTTCACAATACCTAGTTCCATAGAAAACATGTTGGAACAAGTCAAGAAAGGCAATGAGCCATTGACACCTGCCATAAAAGAAATTAAGCAAAAGTTCGACCCTGACGGCAATCCTATGCTCATTGTTTGGGATATCAAATAATAAATCTCCGGCAGAAGTACTCCCTGCCGGAGATTTTCTCCTTAAAAACATGTCAAACCCAAAAAACAATCAAATGAAACACAATATTTTTTTATACACCGCCCTTCTGGCCTGCCTTTCATGCAGCACGAAACAAAAAGTGACGGTGGAATACAAGGACTACCGCCCCCTCAACATGTCATCGTTCGTAACGCTCCAAAAGAACATCCTGTTGGACACTCCGACAGAGGAAAAGCGTACCATAGAAGACTTTCTCCATATCGGACGGCTGCTTTTCGCCCAAGACAAACTGTACGTAATGGATGACAGGGGAAACAAAATCCTGATGTTCGACGATGAGGGAAAGTTCCTCAAATCCATAGGCGGTGCAGCAGGAGAAGTTTCCGGAAACCGCCTCAAAATACAGGATGCCGCCCTTGACGCACAATCACAAAAGCTCTATGCCTATTGCAGCACAACTTGCCAAATCATGGTGTTCGATCTCGACCTGAATGTGGAAAAGACCATCCCAATGGTTACTCCTTTTCTCGAAATCGGGTTGGACGGAAACTGCCTGTATGCCATCCGGACATCCCTGAAAAGAGACGGCTGCGAGCTTGTGGCGTTCGACAAGAACAGGTTGGAGGACGCGCCTTCCGTCTTGTGGAAACAAGCAGGTATCCCTTCCGGGAAACAAACTCCCGGAGAAACATCCATCCTGCCCGGAAAATCGCTTTCCCCTTCCAAGAACGGCACCTATGCAAGCTTGCCGCAAAGCAACCGGATTTGCCAAATACAGAACGGGAAAATCACGGCAACCTACAACTTGGATTTTGGCGGGCAAGCCCCTCAATCCGCTTCCTATAACATCTACAACATCTGTGCCTCGGACTCCTTCCTGATTTTCAACACGGACAGCTCTAAGTCATGGTTCATCCTGAACCGAAAGACCGGAAAATGCATCGTAGATGAAAACCTGCGCAACGACGTGTGCCTTGGGCAGAATTCCCGGATCATCCCCGTGCAAGGGAAGGACAACGGGTTGGCATACGACATGCCGGCCGTAGTCGTGTCACAAACGCTGCAGCACCTCAAAAAGCACAAGGAGGAATTCGAGCAATTCGACCAAATGAAATTATATCGTCCTTACCTGCCTTTCCTCGAAAAGGACATCGCTCCACAGGACAATCCGATGCTATATCTTTGGGAAATCAAGTAATAAGCAACAGCCGGTATTCACAACTGCAGTTCATAAAAACATCCCAAAAGTTTGCGTCTAACTTTTGGGATGCAGTTCAGAATTCAGCCGCCAAACAAACTGTTATTGTACTTGCCCGATCACGATCCAATAATCTTCCGAATCCAAATGAGGGACATCTCCTAATGCTTGGAAAAACGGATATTTCTCCAAATAGTTTTCAGGCATCGAAAGCAAGCTCTCCATATTGGCAGCCGTAACAAATGTCAAAAACGTACCATCCGGACAAACCGTCACAGGCTTGCCCAACAGGACAGCATAGGGCATTTCCATGTGATTGAACACGGATACATTCAAAGTATTTGTGTCCATCACGCACTGGACATCCTTATCCGTAGCAAAAAACAAAAGATTCCTATACATAGCTACATTTTTCAGAAAACGCACGCCCTCAAACGCTATGGTTTTCCGGACAAGCTGTCTACGGTCTTTTTCTTTCAGGATGTCCTCTGTAAGGTTTTGGCTTCCGAAATCAAAGTTGTATACCGGCCGAGCCTCATCCTCATCCACGGCATATAATACATAATCAAACGGATTGGTAAAGAACAAACGGCCACCGCTTGCAAAGACTCCCCCACCGTTACTGATAAGCATGTGGGGAATTTCTTTAGGATACGGTATTTCTTTCCGTTTATTGCCAGCCTTATTAAAAATTGTCAGGTTGCATTCCCCCAAGATGTTATTATAAACCACCAGACTGTCTGTCCCACAAAGGATAAACCCTGTACCTGCACAAACCTCTATTTTATGATGATAATGCCCCTCGGCATCGTAACAAGTAATCCGTTGGGTTGAAGAATCAAACAAATAAATATTACCTTGCTCGTCCACGGTAAAATCATCTAAAGAAAGATACTCTCCCGAAGCCCTTCCTAACTTTTTGAGCGTGTGCCTCAAGTGCCCCTCCTTGTCAAAAGTGAACAGTGCCATCTGTTTTTGGTCAAGCACATAGATAAGCGAATCCATCATGCAAACCTTATCCACTGATGAAACCATCCCATCGGCCTGCAAAGGTACCAAACAAGAAACAGACAGCAAATGCTCCACACTGTCACACCCTTCAACATCCAAATCTACCTTGACGGTAATGGAGTCTGTTTGGGATGAAGAACTACATCCTGCCCATAAAAGGCAGGAACAAAACAGAACGATATAAATTAATTTTTTGACCATTCTCCGCAAGTTGTAACTACTCCGTTCAAACTTTCATAACAAATATCATCATCATCTCCTGTATTCTTACAATATGTAATCGCAGACTGGCAAGTCCGTTTCCATGAAATAGAAACACCATTTTCATTAACCTCTGTTTTGAATTCCGTATTGCTACTAAATTTTGTATCATTAATATATCGAGAGTACTCTCCACTTGTGGTACTTTCACCATCTTGTGCCAAAGCTTCTATATTAGCCAAGAGCAAATAATCTGTTTCCTGTGCATTTTCATAATCTTGGTACCCCCGGTAAAACGCAAACGCCATAGTAAAAGCAAATGCCGACAACGCAAATAATTTAGCCTTAGTCATGTTAAGTATATTTTAATTAGACAAATAAGATTAATATTTACCCTTAATAGGGATTTGGTATAAAATACGAATAAAACATGAATAGAGCAAGAAAAGCAGATTTTATTTTGGAAAAATAACAGTATAGTTATTTATTTCTCCCCTCCACGCCC
>ENA-ORRI01000935-ORRI01000935.1-human-gut-metagenome-genome-assembly--contig:-NODE-935-length-13320-cov-3.3464_pt1 | contig 13320 bp, 12 predicted proteins | sample MGYA00242172_ERZ509128 | MGnify/ENA primary metagenome ERZ509128 (study PRJEB26280, sample SAMEA2338623) | human gut metagenome | biome: human gut; feature: human-associated habitat; material: faeces... | reverse complement strand
CAGCCGCAGCACCTGCGGCGGGATTGGCCTGCTGGCGGTTAAAGTTCTGAGCAGGGTTGGCGGCCGGGGCCTTCTGGCTGAGTGCCGGAACCGGGGCCTGACGTCCGAAACTGCTGCCGCCGCCGAAACGCTTGGCGGCATCCGCCTGGGGCATGGTCATCACAATCATCAGACCGATTGCAAAAACTGCCAAAAGTTTTTTCATGTTCTCTCTCTTTTTCCTTCAGGGAAGTATGTCCGCCGGAACTATCCGTGCGGCTTTTCTAATAATCTCACAATATTGTACAAAGCGGGCTTTCGTGAATCTGAGCTCACGCGCTGATTTGTATAAGTTCTTTTCAGACAAAAGCCCGGACGGACCGGGCTTTGCGCTGCTTCTCCGCTTTTTTACTGCGGTTTGACGCCGACGTGAAGGGCACATACGCCGAACGTAAAGTTCTTCCAGTACACGCCGGTCAGTCCCGCTTCGCGCATCATCTGCGCAAGCGTTGCCTGATCCGGGTGCATGCGGATGGATTCGGCCAGATAACGGTAACTCTCTCTGTCACCGGCGATCTTGGAACCAAGCCACGGCATATAAACAAAGGAGTAGAGGTCATAAATCGGCTTCACGATTTTATAGCAGTGCGAAAACTCAAGCACCACCACGCGGCCGCCCGGGCGTACCACACGGCACATTTCCCGCAAAGCCCGGTCCTTGTGCGTCATGTTTCTTAAGCCGAAAGAGACCGTTGCCGCATCAAACGTATTGTCCTCAAAGGGCAGCGCCTCACAGTCACAGACCGCCACACGGGCCTTCGTTCCTGTTTTCTGCAGCCGCTTGTAGCCTTCGGAGAGCATCGCCCGGTTGATGTCGGTTGCCCAGACTTCCCCGGTTTGCCCGACCTTACCGGCAAACGCTATCGCAAGATCACAGGTACCCGAAGCGATATCGAGGACTTTGCCGCCCTCAGAGAGCCCGGCCGCGGCAATCGCCGCCCGCTTCCAAAGTCTGTGCATTCCGAAACTCAGCAGATCATTCATCAGATCGTACTTCGAGGCCACGGAATCAAAGACCTTTTCCACATTGCGGGCTTTGTCGCTTTCACGCACAGCGCTGTAGCCGAAATGCGTCATGCCGTCTTTTTGCTGCGGCTCCTGCGGTTTACCGTTGTTTGTCATTTGTCTTGGATCTTCTGAAACTGTTGTCGGGGGAGGTATCAAACGTCAGGCATGCCCGTGGCACTGATGCGCTTTTTTTGCCTGCTCTTCACGGGCAATCTCGGCTGCTGTTGCCGGATCCTCGGGATCACGGCTGAAACCGGACGCCGCGATTTTTCTCAGATACTCATCCCAAAGCAGGTTCTGGTTTTTTCCGAGTTCATCGAAATACTCCCAGCTGTAGATGCCGGAATCGTGGCCGTCGGAAAAGCGAAAGCGCAGCGCATAACTGCCCACGGCATCGGCCCCTTCAATCATGACATTCTGTTTGCCGATCTGCAGCTTGGCTTCATTGGGCGTATGCCCCTGCACTTCTGCCGACGGAGAAAACACGCGCAGAAACTCGTAGGAAAAAGAGTAGCTGCTGCCGTTGTCAAACGTAATGTCAAATCGCCTGCTCTTACTGTGCAGAGACATATCGGTAGGAATCAGCATGTCCGGCCATCCTGGAATAAAAAAGAAAAAGCGGCCGTGTTTTTCACACGTGCCGCCTCTGTATTCTGGTGCCGCCGGCGGGAATCGAACCCACATCACAACCTTCGGAGGGTCGTATTCTATCCATTGAAATACGGCGACGGACTGTTGATTATAGCCTGAGAACGCCTCAGACTTCCTGCGGGTCCACCTCAATCTGCCAGGAAATACCGCTCTCAGGCACCACGGCGGCCTTCCAGGCATTTAAAAACCGGTGAAGATCGGTGCGGCTGTCGGCTTCCACCAAAAGCTGCGCGCGCTCGGTATCCATAAACCGCATCAGAGACATCGGTACCGGGTCGTAGACAAAAACCGTGTCTCCGGCCAGATCCGCCGCCAGGGCTGCCGCTCTCTGCAAAAATCCCACGGCCCGCTCCAATGTCTGCGCTTCGGCGCGCATAAGCGCCTGGAAAACAAAAGGCGGCGCATGCATTTCCCGCCCGGCCGGCAAACATCTCATAGCTTTGAGCTGCCAGAGCGGCAAAAACCGGATGCTCAGGAAACCGGGTCTGCACCACGATTTCGCCGGTCGTATCCCCCCGCCCGGCGCGGCCCGCCACCTGCATGAGGGTGGCAAAAAGCCGTTCCTCGGCACGGATATCGGGACTCACGAGCTGCGCGTCGGCGTTTAAGACAACCACCAGACTCACATGCTGAAAGTCATGCCCCTTGGCAATCATCTGGGTGCCGACCACAATATCGACTTCCCGGGCATGCACCTTTTTAAAGGCCGCCTCAGCCTCACCCTTGGCGCGCACGCTGTCACGGTCAATGCGCAGAAGCCTCGCCTGGGGCCAAAGCTTTTCAATACCCTCTTCAATTTTCTGGGTCCCTGTGCCGACCGCTTCAAGTTCGGCGTTTCCGCAGCAGGGGCAGTACTGCGGCACCTCATAGGTCGTGCCGCAGTGATGACACACCAGTTTTTTCTCAGCTTTATGGAAAACCGTAAACCCCGAGCAGTGCCGGCAGCGGCTCCCCCAGCCGCAGGCCGTGCAAGTTAAAACCGGCGCATAGCCGCGGCGGTTCACAAAGATAAGGACTTGCTCTTTTCTTTCAAGCGCCTCATCAATCTTTTGCCTGACGGAGGCCGTGAAAATGACAAACTTTTCATGCCGCGTATCTGAGAGCGTGAGTTTAGGAAGTTGCGCGGCCGCCACGGCGCGGTGATCGAGCCTTAACAGCCGGTATTTTCCTTCCTCAGCCCGTGCCCATGTCTCAAGCGAAGGTGTGGCCGAACCCAGCACGCAGCTCACCGACAGCATCTGAGCTCGTTTCACAGCCAGATCGCGCGCTGAATAATGCAGGCCGTCGCCCGCCTTATAACTTGTGTCATGCTCTTCGTCGACAATCAGAAGGGCAATCTTCTGAAAGCTCGCAAAAACCGCCATCCGGGTTCCCACAAGAACACGGGCCCGCCCTTCGTGCACGGCAAGCCAGTTGGCGGCCCGCTGTTTTAGGGAGAGTTCCGAATGCAGCGTCACCACAGTCTCGTCGGTAAAGCGGGAACGCACCCTGTTTTCCAGCTGCGGGGTGAGGTTGATTTCAGGAACCAGGAGCAGAACCTGCGCCTGCGGGTCGCGTTTTAAGACCTCCTCCATGATGTGAAGATAGACCTCGGTCTTACCGGACCCGGTGACACCGAAAAGCAGAAACGGCTGAAAACCGTGACTGTCCAGAACAGCCTGTACCGCAGCGCGCTGATTTTCATTGAGTTGAGGCCTTGGTCCTGGTTTTACGCTGCGGGCTTTGACTTCCCGCAGGGACGCGACCGTAGCCGCATGGCGTACCCCCGGCACACGGCGCCAGAAAGGCGGCAGCGCCGGCAGCGCAGCCTCTCCCCAGCTTCCCATGTAGTAAGACGCCGCAAAACGGGTGAGATCGAGCCACTCTTCCGAAAGCGGCCGGGTCTCGGCCAGCAGCATCTGCACTGACCGGATCCTTGAATCCGCAAGAAGCGAGCGCGGTTCAAGCCCCGTGACAATGCCTGCGACCTTGCGCTTTTTCAGCGGAACGATCACACGGTCCCCCCGCACCAGGCTCATCGATTCCGGAATCCTGTAGTCTAGAACGGGCAGCGGTGCGTCAATGATGACTCGGGCATATTGGGAGGCGAGTTTCGCGTTCATAACAATAGAGACGGCAGAAGCAGAAGGGGCCACGGATAATTTGTCCAAAGCTGTCCATTTACGGAACAATGAGACGTGTAACCTCACCAACGGAGGTTGCGATGCAAAACTCCACAGCCTGCTCAGTATAGGACAACTTGCCGCTGTTTTAGGCGTCAGCGTGAGCACAGTACGCCGCTGGTGCCGTGAGGGGCGTCTGAAAGAACTTTGCGCACGGCAGACAACCATCGCCACTTTGCTCACTCAGACTACAAGCACCTGCTCAATGACGCAAACGACAAAGCCCGCCGAAAAAATAGGTTATGCCAGCGTAAGCGGCCATAATCAGAAAGCGGATCTTGAAACACAGGCGCAGCGCCTCAGAGATTACGGATGCGATGAGGTCATCACGGGCCTTGGTTACGGGCTTAACTGCCGCAAGCCGGGATTAAAGCGTCTGATGAGTGCACTGCTTTCCGATGAGGTTGAAACGCTTGTTCTCACACACGAAAACCGCGTTTCGGAACTGAACTCATCTTTGCCATCTGCCGTCGGCAGGCGGCACAGGTTGTGATTTTGGATGCCGCAAGGGAAGAAGCCTTTGAAACGGAACTTGTGCGTAACGTCATCACACTGATGACTGTGTTCTCTGCGCGGTTGTACGGCAAACGCAGCCGGAAAAACCGCCGCAGCGGGCGCAGTGAAAACAAACCGGATGAAAGCATACGCATCCAAAATGTTTCTGATATGCTCCGCGGCCATGAAAGTCAGAGACACACAAATCAAAACCGTTATACGTGAGCTTGAAACGCCGGGGCGCAGGAAGCTGCCGCGCTCACGGCGTTGTGCGTCCGTTACAGCGATATGCTCTCTGTCTTTCTTAACGGCCTGCAAAGCCGGGAACTCAGGCAGGACGCCATGGCTTTCCAGGGACTCAGAGACCGCCTGGTCGCTGCGCTGAAAACAGACACGTCCCTCCCTTGGAAAGGTCTGTCTCGATGGTGAGGATTCCACTTCAGAGTCGATGATTTTTCGCCGTTTTCAAGGTGTCATGGTGAAAAAATCAGCAAACGATCGCCATTTAGAAATCCGCGATACCATCAGAGCAATTCAACGTTGTTTGACGGCTTTCTGAGGCGCCAACTGGACGAAATGGGACTTTCGTTGGGTTGGTTCGGGCGGGCCGTAACCAAAAGCGTCTTTAGCATCTCGCGACCAGGTTTGCACATGCTCGTCACCCCTGCTGTAAGATTCTTAAACCTGTACGTACAAGCCAAAGCCAGTATTTTTAAAGAATCTCAATATCAAAAGGGATGAAGCGTGAGGGGTGACGCCAAAGTAATCGGGCAGATGTTGAATGGAGCTGACACAAAATTCATCATTCCTGTCTATCAGCGAAACTATGACTGGAAGATTGAGAACTGCGCTCAGCTCTTCACCGACCTCGAAAACATGATCCTTACGAAGAGACCAAGGCACTTCTTCGGATGCATTGTTTCCCAGATCAGTACCGAAGCGTTCGGCAATCGTATTCTCATTGACGGTCAGCAACGCATCACGACCTGCTTCCTCCTTTTATTCGCTCTTGTACACAGCGTTGAAAAAGGGATCCTCAAAACCAATGATCCGGTCTTTGCTCGACGCATACTGGATCAATACCTCCTCAACCAATACAACAAGGAACAAGAAAAACTACGCCTGAAACTCATCAAGAAGGATCAAGAGGCCTTCTTCCGAATCGCTCATGGAGACTTCGACAATCTGATCGATTCCTCCAACGTCACTGTCAACTACAAGTATTTTGCTGAGCGAATTGCTCAGAGTGGTTTTTCGCCGGAAGAGCTCGAAAAGGCCATTATGAAACTTGAAGTCATCGACATCACTTTGGATGACCGCGATGACCCTCAGTTGATTTTCGAAAGTCTCAACTCGACCGGGCTCAACCTTTCCGAAGGCGACAAGATCCGCAACTACCTTCTTATGCGCCTGTCTCCTGAAGAGCAGGAAATGTGTCATGAACGGTACTGGGAGAAAATTGAAGATCGCACCGACTTCAACGTATCGGATTTCGTGCGTAGTTATCTAACCACCAAAATCCGCCAATCGCCGCCCAAAGCCAGAATCTATGCTCAATACAAAACCTTTTTTGAGAAATCCGACTTTTCGCAGGAAGAGCATCTGGCCGATCTGCTCGAATACGCAGGGCTTTACCAAGCTCTGAAGCATGCAGAACTTGGCTGCCAGGCCATCAATCTCATCCAGCGACGCCTCAACCTTTTCGAGCAAGACGTCATCGTTCCCTTCCTGCTTGGGCTTTACAAATACCGGAAGGATGGCTTCATCAGCGATGATGAAACCGCGTCCGTACTCAAGACGATCGAAACCTATCTCTTCAGGCGATTCGTCTGCCGAGAGCCCAGCAACGCGCTGGCCAAAGTGTTTATGACGCTGCACAGCGAGGCATCCAAGCTGTCCAGAGATTCCTCCTATCTTTCCGTGGTCAACTATCTGCTTCTTCACAAGGAGGGCAGTGCTGCGTTCCCGAATGACCACGCATTTGAAACAGCCTTCAAGGAGCGTGACTTCTACCAAATTCAGAGCATGAAGTACTATTTCTTCGACCGGCTTGAAAACGAAGACAGTCGCGAGCGCGTTGAAGTAGTCCAACGACTACGCGACGGCACATACAGCATCGAACACATCATGCCGCAAACGCTCAGCAATCCGTGGCGAGAAGCACTTGGTCCCAATTTCAATGAGATCCATGAAAATTGGCTCCATAAAGCAGCCAACTTAACCCTGACTGCCTACAACTCTGAATACAGCAACCGATCCTTCCTTGAAAAGCGAGATGCTGAAGGCGGTTTCTGTCAATCCGGCTTCCGAATCAACGATTTCGTGAGAAATCAGGAACGCTGGGGCGAGGAAGAGTTGGAAGCTCGAAACGAATTGCTCTGGGAAAAAGCGCTTCGTCTTTGGCCCCTACCGTCTTCAGAATATGTGCCGCCCGCCACTGCTTATGACGAAATTTCACTGGATGAAGACGAGCGCTCCGTCACCAATAGAAAGATTGCCGCCTTCACATTCATGGGCTCCAGATACACGGTCAGCTCCTGGAGGGAGATGCACACCAGTGTCATCAGCCTCATCAACACGATTGAGCCGGCGATCCTCACCAGCCTTACAGAAGAAGACGGTTGGCCTGGCAGTCATTTCTTAAAGGAGCCGCAAGTTGACTACCGCCAGATTTCGGACAATCTTTATGTATGGATCGCGGGTGATACCCGGTTAAAGCTCTGCTTGCTGAAAGCACTCTTTGATCGTTGCCACATTCCTTACTCCGAACTCAGCTTCGATATTTACAGAAAACCCTCAACAGAGGACAACGCAACAGAAGCCTAAGACTTCCTTAGTTGAACACATCGCCGCAAGTCTCGTTCTTGCGGCGGTTTCGCATTTCGTCTATTCAGGAATGAGACTGTAAAGCGTCTCACGGAAGAGGGCCGCACGGCGGAACTTCGTCTTCTTAAAGCCGCTTGCCGATAATCCGAAGAAAATCGGGCGGCTCGTGGTGGAAGACCTCTCGGAGATGCGTATCGGAACAAAAGCTCGCCCGAAAGCTCGGCAGGCAGTATGTGAAGGCCGAGCTTGAAGCCAGGTTCCGTCGCCGCTTGGAGGAGCCCTCGGGCTCTACCGTTCACGGCAGGACTTCGGCCGGACCGCAAGGCCCGGGATGCTCAGACACAGTCCCCGCCATTCACACGGGACAGCAGTTCGGCTGTGTCGGGACGAAGAGCGAATAATAGGTTCAGATGTGAGCAAACCGACTTTTACACAGGTTTGATAGAACGGTTCTGAGGGCACTTCTACCCGCTTAAGCCCATCCTGTGGATAACTTTGTGGAGAGTTTTCCACCGGCGCCGGAGCACCGGTAACCGTGTAAAACAAAGAGGCGTGTTTTCCGAAGCGCTAAGAAAATTAATTTTCTTTATTTTCAATCTGTTGAAACGAATTCAATAGAAAAATAAAGGCCGCTGCCGAATCTTTTACGGCAGCGGTCTTTGACTTTCTTCCTGTGGATAACTCTGTGGAATCAGCTGTTGAATTAATGACGGCCGCGTGAATAACTGTGCACTTCATCCACAAGAATACGGACGGCTTCGGGATCCGTAAACTGACTGATGCCGTGGCCGAGATTAAAGACATGACCGCCTTTTCCGACCGGCCCGTAAGCGTCAATAACGCGGCGGGCTTCCCGGCGGATTGCCTCTTCACCGGCAAAAAGCACCATCGGATCCATATTGCCCTGCAAAGCCACCTGATCCTTCACACGGCTGCGGGCCGTCGTGAGATTGACGCACCAGTCCACACCCACACAGTCCGCACCGCAGGCCGCAAGATCTTCAAGCCAGTTGCCGCATCCCTTGGTGAAAACAATGACCGGCACTTTCTCGCCCTCATTTTCACGCTTCAGCGCGCGGATCACGTCGGCCATGTACTTCAGAGAAAATTCCTGGTAAACACCGTCGGCCAGCGCGCCGCCCCAGGTATCAAAAATCTGAACAGCCTGAGCGCCCGCCTCGATCTGCGCGTTAAGGTATGCCGCCACTGATGCAGCATTGACTTCCAGAATGCGCTTGAGAAGGTCCGGACGCGTGTAGATCATCTTCTTAATGGTGGAGAAATCCTTGGAGGATCCGCCCTCAACCATGTAGCAGGCAAGCGTAAAGGGCGAGCCCGAAAAACCGATCAGAGGAACCTTATTGTTCAGGGTTTTGCGGATCAGGCTCACAGCATCGGTCACATACTTCAGTTTCTCACAGGGATCCGGCACAAAAAGTTTGGCCACCGCTTCTTCGGTCTGAACCGGATGGTCAAACACAGGGCCTTCGCCGGCCACAAAATGCAGGCCGAGCCCCATGGCATCCGGTACGGTCAGAATGTCCGAAAAAAGAATCGCCGCATCGAGCCCGAATCTTTCCACCGGCTGCAGCGTTACCTCACAAGCCCCTTCAGGCGACTGCGCCAGTGCCATGAAACTGCCGAGCCTGGCACGCGTTGCGTTGTATTCGGGCAGGTACCTTCCCGCCTGACGCATCAGCCACAATGGGGTATATTCAGTGTGTTCACGTTTTAAAGTACGCAGAAAAGTATCGTTGCTCGGTTTCATGAGTTCTAAAAAGCAGAGGGAAATTACACAGACCGGGAAAACGGGGAATACAGCCTCCCCCGCGGGCCCCGTTTGGCTCAGTACCGGTGAGGACGGCTGCATTTTAGCGGTTCACGCCCAACCGGGCGCCAAACGCAATGCCGTCGCGGGCATCTACAACGACAGACTCAAAATTGCTCTGTCCGCACCTCCGGTGGACGGCAAAGCCAACGCCATGCTGATCCGCTTCATTGCTGAAACAGCCGGTGTACCGAAGTCTGCCGTTGCTGTCATCAGCGGCGAGACCTCACGCACAAAGCGCGTCCGCATCCGGGGGCTAAGTTCCGCTGACGCGGCAGCCGCCTTCAGTCCAAAAAACGCTTAACGGATCACAAGCACGGGACGGTTGGCCTGCGCGAGAACCTTCTGGGTTTCTGAGCCCAGGATCAGGCTGCCCAACGTTCCCAGGCCACGGCTTGCCATCACAATAAAGCGGGCGTCATGACGGTCCGCCACATTGAGAATACCGTCAGCCACCGACTCACAGTGCTCCGCCACGAGTTCATACGGAATTTCAGCGGCTTCAGCGAGGTTTTTCACCGCAGCAAGTCTCTCCTGCACGGCTTTGTCCTCATGTTCAAGACCGTGCACTGTGTTGGGCTTGGATAAAACCGCGGTCATTCCGACCACCGGCAGATGCAGTGCCTTGGCAATTTCCACGGCCGATTCAATGCCTTTGTGCGAAAGATCGCTGCCGTCGGTACAGACCTGAACAACATCCTTGAGCATGCTCAATACCCCTTTTTTAATCTCTTAAAGTACTAAAGCCGCGTCCGCCTCATTGAGTGCTCCGGGCTTTTCTGACCATAACGGCAACGGAGTCCGGCCCCTTCTGCCGCCCTATCTTTCCATGCTACTGCAAAACTTGTCACCGGGCAAAAAAAGACGTCCTCAGCTTCTGCCGGGACGTCTTTCGGAAAGTCGTTACCGCAAACTCGTTTCTCAGTGACGGAGTTTTCTGATGTAGGCAAGCTGTGCCGCCAAGGCGGACATCGTGGCTTCGAGCTTGGCGATTTCAACATTGCTCTTCGCCTGCTCTCTGGCCTGCTTGGCTTCTTCGAGAGCCTTCTTGGCCTTAGCCTCATCAAGATCCTTGCTGCGGACAGCCGTGTCAGCAAGCACCGTCACGCGATCGGGCTGCACTTCAAGAATGCCGCCGGCAACAAACACGTCTTCTTCCTGACCTTCTTCCGTCTTGATGCGGACGGCACCGGGACGAATACGGGTAATCAGAGGAACGTGTCCGGGCAGAATACCGAGCTCACCTTCCTGACCGGGCAGAGCCACAAAGCTCGCCTTACCGGAGAAGATGGCCTCTTCCGCACTGACGACATCAACAAAAATCGTGGACATATGTTGCTCCGTGTAATCGGCAATCAAGTGTGGCTGCCGGGGGCAGCTCACCGCTGCACCCCCGCAACCGACTTATTACTTGATCGTCTTGGCCTTTTCAAAGGCTTCGTCGATCGTGCCGACCATGTAGAAGGCCTGTTCGGGCAATGCATCGCATTCGCCGTCAACAATCATCTTGAAGCCACGGATCGTTTCCTTCAGCGGCACATACTTACCCGGCGTACCCGTGAACACTTCGGCCACGTGGAAAGGCTGGGAGAGGAAGCGCTGAATCTTACGGGCGCGGGTCACGGCGAGCTTGTCTTCCGGAGACAGTTCATCCATACCGAGAATGGCGATGATGTCGCGCAGTTCCTTGTACTTCTGAAGCGTTTCCTGAACACGGCGGGCCGTGTTGTAGTGTTCTTCACCGATGATGTTGGGGTCAACCTGACGGCTGGTGGAATCGAGCGGATCCACAGCGGGGTAAATACCCAGAGCTGCAATATCACGGCTCAGAACGATGGTGGCGTCCAAGTGGCTGAACGTGGTGGCCGGAGACGGGTCAGTCAAGTCGTCAGCAGGCACGTACACGGCCTGAATCGACGTAATGGAACCGGTCTTCGTGGAAGCAATACGTTCCTGCAGCTTACCCATTTCTTCTGCCAGCGTCGGCTGATAACCCACAGCTGACGGCATACGGCCGAGCAGAGCGGACACTTCCGTACCGGCAAGGGTATAACGGTAGATGTTGTCAATGAAGAGCAGGATATCGCGGCCTTCGTCACGGAAGGCTTCAGCCATCGTCAGGCCCGTCAGAGCAACGCGCAGACGGTTGCCCGGGGGTTCGTTCATCTGACCGAACACCATGGCGACCTTGTCGAGCACCTTGGACTCTTCCATTTCATGGTAGAAGTCGTTGCCTTCACGGGTACGTTCACCGACACCGGCAAACACGGAATAACCGCCGTAAGCCTTAGCGATGTTGTTGATGAGTTCCATCATGTTGACGGTCTTGCCGACACCGGCGCCGCCGAACAGACCGACCTTGCCACCCTTGGCAAACGGGCAGATAAGGTCAATAACCTTAATGCCGGTTTCCAGCAGGTCAACAGCCGGGCTCAGTTCGTCGAACTTCGGAGCTGCACGGTGAATCGTACGGCGCTCATCTTCGCCGATGGGGCCGCAGTCATCGATCGGGCGGCCCAGCACGTCCATAATTCGGCCGAGAGTCTTGTGACCGACAGGAACAGAAATACCTGCGCCGGTGGACTTCACTTTCATGCCGCGCTGCAGACCGTCAGAAGAGCCCATGGCAATGGTACGAACCACGCCGTCGCCCAGCTGCTGCTGCACTTCGAAAGTCAGGCCTGCCTCGGCCAGGGTATTGGACTTGTCCTCTTCCAGGACAAGTGCGTCGTAAACCTTCGGGATGTCGTCGCGGGGGAATTCGATATCCACCACAGCGCCGATAACCTGAACGATTTGTCCGATACTCATGGGGTAATCCTCGGTATTCAAATCTTTTAGGACACCGCAGCGGCACCACCGACAATTTCGGTGATTTCTTTTGTAATGCCGGCCTGACGGGTCTTGTTGTAGACGAGCTGCAGATCATCAATGAGTTTCTTCGCGTTGTCCGAAGCCGCCTTCATGGCGACCATACGGGCAGACTGCTCAGAAGCCATATTTTCAGCAACCGCCTGATAAATTAAAGCTTCGACGTAGCGCTTGAGCAACTCGTCGAGCACAGTTTGCGCATCCGGTTCGTAGATGTAATCCCACGAGTATTGACGCGGTTCTTCACCAATCGTACTGAGCTTATCCGTTGTGAGCGGCAGAAGCTGCTCGACCACCGGAACCTGCTTCATCGCATTGACAAACTGCGTGTAAGCAAGATAAACGGCATCGACCTTACCCTGAGCATACGCATCCAGCTGGACGCGGATGGCACCGAGCAGTTTTTCCAGATTCGGACGATCACCGAGCTGTACGACCTGACTCATCACTTCGAGACCGAGGTGACCGCTGAAAGCGACAGCCTTGCTGCCGATAGCAGTCACCACGAGGTTTTCACCCTTCTCGTGAAGTTCCTGAGACTTATGAAGCACGAGGCGCTGAACGTTGGTGTTGAGCGCGCCCGCCAGACCCTTATCCGTAGCAACAATGATGATTGCCGACGTACCGGTCTGTTCCTTGTGCTTGACGAGGAAGGGATGCGTGTAGCTGCTCGAAGAAGCCGCCAAGTGCGCAATGATATTGCGAATCTTGTCAGCGTACGGACGAGCCTGACGCATCCGATCCTGTGCCTTGCGCATCTTCGAGGCCGCAACCATTTCCATCGCCTTGGTGATCTTGCGCGTGTTTTGCACGCTCTTGATCTTTCCGCGAATTTCCTTTGTACTAGGCATGTGGTCCTCTCAAACTGATGCGCAATTAGTAAGCGCCGTTCTTCTGAAAGTCTTCGATCGCAGCCTTCAGAGCCTCTCCGTCTTCCTTGGAAAGGACCTTCTGCTCTTCGATACGGGCAATCAGATCGGAATGCTTGGTCTGCAGGAACTCACGCATAGCGCGTTCGCAGCGCAGAGCATCCTTGACGGCAACAGTGTCGTAGAAGCCCATTTCGACGGCAAACAGCGTCACAGCTTCTTCCCAAACCTGAAGAGGCTGGTACTGGGGCTGCTTCATGAGTTCAGTCACAACACGGCCGCGTTCCAGCTGCTTACGGGTGGCTTCGTCCAGGTCGCTCGCGAACTGTGCGAATGCCGCAAGTTCACGGTACTGGGCCAGAGCCAGACGCACACCGCCGCCGAGCTTCTTAATCACCTTGGTCTGGGCAGCGCCGCCCACGCGGCTCACCGAGATACCGGGGTTAATAGCGGGACGGATACCGGCGTTAAAGAGGTCCGTTTCAAGGAAGATCTGACCGTCGGTAATGGAAATCACGTTCGTCGGAACGAAGGCCGTGACGTCGCCTGCCTGGCGTTCAATGATCGGAAG
>ENA-ORRI01000924-ORRI01000924.1-human-gut-metagenome-genome-assembly--contig:-NODE-924-length-13452-cov-2.5084_pt1 | contig 13452 bp, 10 predicted proteins | sample MGYA00242172_ERZ509128 | MGnify/ENA primary metagenome ERZ509128 (study PRJEB26280, sample SAMEA2338623) | human gut metagenome | biome: human gut; feature: human-associated habitat; material: faeces... | reverse complement strand
CCGGTCATCGCCATGGGGATAGGACAGGTACTGAGATTGTTGAGTATATGGTCTCGGATGATGTTCACCTTCTCTTGTTCGTTACCGCTTTTATCGGTGAGGAATTGGGCGAAGGTTTTGCTCTCGTATCCCTGCGATTCCTTTAAGCGCTTATCCAAAGTGGCTAAGGCCGCTTTACCTGAAGGATAGGTAGAGGCTACCAAGTGGGGTGAAGCCTCACGGTTCTTTGGTTGGAAAGCCTCACGGGAGGAAGCGGGAATGTTCCGTAGTGTCCAGTGTACCTCCTTTATACCGTCATGGCTCTCTTCCACGGCTTTTACGGGGGAGCCGTATAGACCGCAAGCCAAGGGGGTCCCTTCCGGTACGGAAATAGAGACCTTGCATTCCTTCACGGGAGAGGTCTCTTGTAGTCGCTCGTTGATATCCAGAGCCGGATAGTAGCCCGGTTTTGTGATAATAGAGTAATCCAAGTAAATCGTGGCCCCAAGTTCTAGGCCAGTGTGTACCACGACCATTTCCTTGAGTTGGTTATAGGCCGGAGCGTCGGCGGCGAAACGGGGCAGGACCTCCACGAAGGCGTTATCGGGTGTCTTTACGATCGTACCGTCTTTCTGCCTCGTATAGGATGAGTGAATCTTCAGTGTTTGGAAATCGGGATTGTAGACGATAAAACTCTCGCCATACGTGCTATTCATTGCGGTATGCGTGAAGAGCGTCAACTCCATGGAGGATCGATATTCTTGGCTGCCGTCGGCATGCAAGGTCCAAGCTTTCGATACTTTCCCGTACTCAGCCTCCGATGCGGCGAATGAAGTAACCGTCATCGCTAACAAGCTTAGGAGAAGAATCAGTTTATAGGTTATCTTAATCATTGTCTTTCTTTTTTTATTTCTTGATAATCAAATAGTCACCATAACTCTTATAGGCGTTCACGGCGGAACGGAAGCCTTTCCAGTCGGCTGCGTCGTAGACACGCTTCTTCAACGCTAGCTTCTGGCGCAAGACGATGTTCCGGTCGCCTTCCTGTGAAAGGGAACCTTCGAAATCGGCCGCATTGCTTCGCAGGGCGTCATTCTTCGGGGCGTTCAGGAGGGTATAGCCTTTGGGGAGACGGATGGTCTCATCTTGTTCTACCAAACGGGAGCAAGCGTCCTTGAATCCATACGCACGGTTTTCCGGTTTCGTATCGATACGCAAGAAACTCTTCACTTGATTGTAGAGGTTATTCATGACTAGCGGCTTGATAAGCATCTGGTCTCCGGCGATGATCGCATAATCGGGGATCTCATAAGAGAACGTGATCTTGATAGGGGCCGCTTGATAGTTCTTCGGGTCCTTACCGTAATCTACACGAAGCAGTTTGGCGTTGGGGGATACGGCCAGCAATTGCTTCTCCATCGTGTTCTGCCAGTCGGATTGCCATCCGGTGGTGAAGATGCGGCGGATATTGCTGTCGGGCTGTCCCTCGGCGGTGATCGTGAATTGTCCGCGGAGCGTGCCTTTCTCGTCTAGGCGGTTGTCAGCGTGGATGCGGACGTAGTGGTTTTCTGGGGCGGAGACAGGGGTCAGGCAGAGGTCGGAGCCTTCGGGCACACCCAGGAGGTAGTTCTGCTGTTGCTCGGCGCTACTCCATAATTCTCGGCAGAAAGGAACCCAAGTCGGGTCGAGAGGCATATACGTGCCGCTAGCCAGTTTTACCACCGCCACGCAATGGTTGAAATGGTCGGCGGGGATGCTTTCTACACGGCTTCCCGCCATGGTCATCGCCGGGTAAGCCTCGAATCCGGCCATGCGGAGGAAGGCGATCAACGTACCGGCGATATCCTTGCAGACACCGCAACGATCGGTATAATTCATCTTTAGGTTGTGAAGCGTGAAACCCTCGCCTTTACCCATCGAGATTCCGGAGTAACGGATGTTATCGGCTACCCAGTGGGTCAATACGGCTATCTTCTCCATTTCCGTCTTCTTGCCTTTGATCAGCTCGTCTACCTTCCTTTGGGCTTCCGGGATCGCGGTAAAGCTTCCGTAATCCTCGTTAACCTTATTGAACCATACGGATTTATCTTCCCAGCGGGGCGTGCTGGACATCATGAGCTTCGGGGCAGCGTCGAATAGGTCTACCATATTCGGTTCCTTGGCGAAAGGAAGGATATCGTCGGAGGCGAAGGTATATACTTTCCGTCCATCCTCATATCGCATGGAAGAGGTACATTCGCCTTGGTAGAACTGGAATTGCAACTCTTTCTCCATCGGCATGGATACCCGGTATACCTTACGCACGGTAGGCTCGGTAGCCCAGAAGGGGACGATATCGTAAAACTGTCCCCGCATAGGAGGGATGAAACGCTCGTCGTCGCCCGCCGTCAGCAAGGCGTAGGTGAAACCTTTCTTGGCGATCTCGTACTCCACGACATCTCCCGGTTGCAGGCGGCCCACTTCCAGCATGATCTGCCGGGCGCCCCAGTAGATGGCACGTGCGGGGGCGGCATAGTCGCAAGCCCCAGTCACGTCGAGATTGATCACGTCGCCATTCGCACGGTAGATCGTGGCGTAACGAAACTCGGCATGCGCCGTCAGCGGGTCGTAATCGTATTTGATGATACGGTTGGCGACGGCTCCCTTGGGAGTCTGTACCTTAAAAGCCTTGCATACGGCGAAAGCCCCCGAGCCGGTAGGTTGTACCGTGACGGCGGTGCTGTCCAGCAAGGTGACGCAGTCGTATCCTGCGTAGGCTTGCGATTTCTCCAAGGTAGGATCTTGCGGGTATCGGCAAGAATCCTGCCCGTACATAGGCGATAAGGCCAATAGGGAGACCGCGGTGATTGTTAGAATCCTTTTCATGTTTATAGTGTTTTTGTGATGATATTTCTCGCTAGCTCCCGGCAGGCGGCACGATCGATCTTGCCGCTTCCGGTTTGGGGGATCTCGCTTGCCTCTATGACGTGCCTTGGACGGAGGTACTTGGGCAGGCTGGCGAGAGCCACTGTCGATACCTCACATGATAGCTGCGCGGAGTCGCTCATGATAGCTTTCATGTGTGGTGTCACCCGAGGGGGTGATACCGTTTCACATGACCTTGGGGCGATTAGTAAGACTACCGCCTCTCCCAACCGAGGGTCGGGGGCGGCGGTGATGGCATAGGGGAGGTCTAGGTAGGGGCGTAGCCGCTCTTCCACCTCCTCGATCTGTATTTTGATTCCTCCGCTATTGATGATATTATCTTTCCTTCCGATAATGGCGAAACTCCCGTCCGGCAGCAGGCGGGCGACATCGTTCGTCACCAGCCGCTCGTCGCAAACCAATGGGGCGTCTATCACCAAGGTATTGTCCGGCGACAAGGATAACGTCACCGAGGGGAAGGGATGGTAATAGGGCGAGGCTTCCGGCCCGTTCAGCCGGCGCAGGGCGACGTGAGACAGCGTCTCCGTCATTCCGTAGGTGGAATAAACCGTGTTTGGCATCTGCCGTATCTCCTGTTCCAAGGCCGCGTCGATCGCCCCGCCGCCGATAATCAGGATATCCGTTTGCTCCAGCCGTTTACGTTCCTCGGGTACTCGCAACGTATTGTAAACCTGCAAGGGGATCATGGCGGCAAAGCGCAGGGGCGTATCCCCCCAATCCGCCAACGGGTGTCCGGAGGGTTCACGCACCTCCAGATCCAGTCCGGCGTATAGGGAGCGGACCACCATCATCTTTCCGGCTATATAGCGCAGGGGCATACATAACAGGGCCTTGTCGCCCTTCTTAAGACCCAGATAATCGCAGGTAAGCCGGGCGCTGTTCAGCATCCGGTCCTTGCGCACTCTCATCCGCTTGGGCGTACCGGTGGAGCCGGAGGTCTGGACTTCCAGAAAAGGGGAGGGATCGTGCCATTCAGCTAAGAATGCCTGTAAATCTTCTTGTATCGGCATAGGTCAAAGGTCGTTGGTGAACCAGATGGTGTCTCCTTTTCGTTGGATCAACCGATGTTTATCATCCTTGAAAATCTCGCCGGTTCCCAGACCTTGCGGTAGCGGGTTACCTAACGTGGCGCACCATTGGGCGATAGCGTTCAGTCCGATTTGCGATTCCAGAGCGGAGGTGACCCACCATTTAGGTTGTTCAGGGGTACTCCCTAAGATAGCTTCCGCTAAGTGAATCCATTCCGTACATCCGGAGATACCTCCGTGGAGGGAAGGCTTTAATATAATGTATTGGGGATGGATAGTTTCCAACAACCGCCGTTTCTCGTCCGGGGCGTTACAGCCGATCAGTTCCTCGTCGAGAGCGATGGGAAGGGGTGACTCTGCCGCAAGGTGTGCCATTTCTTCCAACTGCCCGGCACGGATAGGCTGCTCGATGGAATGTAAGTCCATCTCGGCGAGCCGCTTCAGTTTATCCATCGCCTCCGGGGGAGTGAAAGCGCCGTTGGCATCTACCCGAAGCTCTATTTCCTTGGCGGAGAAATGCGTGCGGATATGTTTCAATAAAGAGAGTTCCCGGTCGAAATCGATAGCGCCGATCTTCAGCTTGACGCAGCGGAAGCCCTCCTTCATCTTTTCCTCTACCTGTTCCAGCATGTACTTATAATCGCCCATCCAGATCAGTCCGTTAATGGGGATGCCCGCTTGCCCCCGCGAGAAGGGCGTGTCGTAATGCCGCCAACCACCCTGTTCATAATGACGCATGGCCATTTCCAATCCGAAAAGGATGGATGGGTAATGGCGCAAAGATTCGGTGTCAACATATCCCTTCTGTTCCAGATCGAGGCAAGCCTTGGATAACGTGATCTCGTAATCCACTCCATAATCGCAACTGAGATCCGGCAGGGGGGCACATTCTCCGATACCAATAACCGAGGGTTCGTCTTCCTTGCGGATTCGGACCTCCCACAATTTCCGGGTCGTGTAAACACCCCGTGAGGTTCCTGCCGGTCGCTTGAAAGTCAAGCACCGGGGAACCACCTCTGTTTTATAAAACCTCTCCTTCACCATTCATTCTCAATTTTCAATTCTCAATTCTCAATTCCCTTTACGGGAACTTCGGGTAATCCTCGAAGCGTGGACGGCGTTTCTCCAAGAATGCCTTGCCGCCTTCCTGCGCCTCGTCCGTCATATAGTAAAGCATGGTAGCGTCTCCGGCCAACTCTTGTATACCGGCCTGTCCGTCCAACTCGGCGTTCAAGCCCGCCTTGATCATGCGCAAGGCCAACGGGCTAAGCAACATCATCTCCTCGGCCCATTGAACGTACTCGTCCTCTAATTTATCCAAGGGGACTACCTTATTTACCAGACCCATATCCAAAGCCTCCTGTGCATTGTACTTGCGGCATAGGAACCAGATCTCACGGGCCTTTTTTTGTCCGATCACACGGGCGAGGTAAGAAGAGCCGAACCCGGCGTCGAAGCTACCCACACGAGGGCCTGTCTGTCCGAAGATAGCGTTCTCGGAAGCGATCGTAAGGTCACAAACCACGTGCAATACGTGTCCGCCGCCGATAGCGAAACCGTTCACGGCTGCGATGACGGGTTTCGGGAGAGAGCGGATCTGCTTTTGTACGTCCAATACGTTCAAGCGAGGTACGCCGTCTTTACCCACGTAGCCGCCACGTCCTTTCACGTTCATATCGCCTCCCGCGCAAAACGCCGTATCTCCGGCTCCTGTCAGAACGACTACGTTAATGTCCGGACGTTCCCGGCAGATGTAAAAGGCGTCGCTCATCTCCGTGGTCGTAGTCGGGGTAAAAGCGTTGCGATACCGTTCCCGGTTTATCGTAATGCGGGCGATGCCGTTGTAGAAATCAAATAAGATCTCCTCGTATTCCTTGATGGTTGTCCATTCTCTTTTCGTTTCCATATATTATATGTTTTGTGCTTGGGATGAATTTTTTAGTTGATGATAATATTCCTTGAGCAATCGTACGTCTTCCGCTTTGTCCGTGAAAACCTCCATGAATAGGGGATGTTCGCTCGGTTGCTCCGTTTGGGTAAAGGCGCTCATCGCAGCTGCCAACTCCTCGGCGTTATGAACGGCGGAGTAGGAGAATCCCCTTTCCGTGGCCCATCCCTCCGCTGAGGTCTGGTGGGAGGCGGTGACGTAACGGTGCGTACGCTCGTTCATCTTGAATCCCGGCAAGGCTTGGAAGATCTCGCCACCTCCGTTGTTCAAGAGCAGGATGCGAAGGTTATTGTGCAAGTTTCCGTTCCACAATGCGTTCATATCATAGAAGAAACTAAGATCGCCTATAACGATAAAGTTTAGTTTTTGCGAGGCCGAGGCGTATCCGATGGCCGTAGACAAAGAGCCTTCGATCCCGCTCGTACCTCGGTTACAACAAACCTCAACCGTCTCGGGTACGGTGTACAATTGCGCGTAACGTACGGTGGAGCTATTCCCCAGATGCAAGGCAGATTCAGCCGGAAGCGAACGTATCAAACCACCGATCGCCGCCATTTCGGAGTAAGCGAACTCCGGCTCCGGCAGATTCCGGGATTTATATTCCCAAGCCTTCGGATATTCAATCTGCCTATTCTCCAGCATATAAGCGATTTTCTCCAGAAACTCGAAAGCGTCCATCTCGATCACCGTGGTCAGGCTACCGAATAAATCCGCTACCTCCCCATCCAATGAGACATGCCAATGCTCCTTAGGCGGGTGTTTCCGCAAAAACTCTTTCAGCCGCTTGGAGACAATATGGCCGCCGTAGGTGATCACGAGCTCGGGAACCAGCTTCTCTTTTTCCTCCTCTGGGGTAGCGTACAGGATGGCGTCGAAATTCTTGATCGGCAATCCCGGTACGATACGGTTGCCGATGTGCTCGGAGAGCCAAGTGAAATGCTTGTATAGTAACTTGCATATTTTCTTCTCGAAGAGATAGATCAAGCTCATTTGTCCCGCTATCATCATTCGCTTGCTATATTTGTTCAAACGCTCGATCAGATCGTCATATTTCCGGTCGTACACGTTTAGGCCTTGATAACGGGTGATTACCCGTACCTTCGGCAATTCGGGTGTCGTGAACTGAAATAAAGGCTCGGAGATCGGGACGTTGATATGAACCGGCCCTTTGCCGTGATGGTTCAGTTCCAACAAAGCCTCGTTGATCAATCGATTACAATACCATTCATCTTGATCCGTATGTATTTCCGGTAGCTGTACCGATTTCTTCACCAGCGAGCCGAACACCCCGGGTTGCGGCAAGGTCTGTCCGTCCATTTGCCCGATCCATGCGGCGGGGCGGTCGGCGGATATCACGACAAGCGGAACTTTCTGATAGAAAGCCTCCGCTACCGCCGGATGTATATTCAGCAAGGCCGTGCCCGAGGTACAGCAAACAGCCGCCGGCTTACCTCCGTGCAACGCTAGCCCTACGGCAAAGAATCCCGCGCTTCGCTCATCCGTCACGGAATGGCAATTGAAGAACGAATGGTTTGCCAATGTGTGCACAATCGGAGAGTTCCGGCTCCCCGGACATAGCACGATATTACTTACGCCGTGCTCTATCAGCAAGGCTACCAATTGAAGGATGTTCTTTTTATCGCTATACATTATATGATATAAAATTATAAATTACCCACTATTCTCCGCATCGTATCTAATTTATCCTCTGTCTCCTGCCACTCATCCTCTAGCTGCGAGGCCGCCAACAGACCGCCTCCGGCATACAGCGTAAAGGTTTGGGGGAGGATATTCATGCAACGGAGGTTTACGTACAGATCTGTTTTGCCTTTGGGATCCAGCCAACCGATGAAACCGGAGTAATAGCTACGATCGTACCCCTCATTCTCGATGATGAAATGATAAGCCTCCTCCTTGGGAAGACCGCAAACGGCTGGAGTAGGGTGTAATAGTTGAAGGACATCACCCAGCTTCTCGGGATTCGGCAAGGAGAAGAAGAAATCGCTTTTCAAATGGGAAACCTCTCCGGCCCGGGCTGAATAAGGCCCCTTCTCCTCGGGAGTAATACCCAAGGTGGACAGCTGGCGGCGTATATAGGAGGCGACTAATTGCTGTTCTCTCCAATTCTTATGGTCCCAGCTTTTCGGTAATTTCCCGTCTCGTAAGGATTGGGTTCCGGCCAAAGCTACCGTTTGCCAGTCGCCTTTCTCGCCGGATAACAAGATTTCCGGTGTCCCACCCATCCAAGTTCCGGTTTCCGGGGTATGGCAAAGGTAGACATAGGAGCGGATATATCGTTCTACTGCGGCGAAGAATGCCTTGCCGGGTGAGAAAGAGGGATCTTTCCGGATCGTTTTGCTACGGGATAGGACTAGTTTATCTTGGCTTCCTTTTAGCAAAGGGCTGGTAAACAGGGAGAAATGGTAAGCGTATCGTTCCTTCTCCTCGGATTCGGATGGGATTTCGATTTCATTCGAAGGGAATTCGTTTTTCTCTCGAGAGAAATCCCAATCGGATTCGGAGGGGATTTCAAAGCAATCCGGTTGGATTAAAACGATAGGTCGTTCCGCTGTCACCTGAAACGGAGCGATTACAAAACCGCTCCGTTCATTTAAGTCTTTTATGTCGTATAATAGGCAAGGAGAGCCGGCGCTTTGCATCCTGAAATGGAGCCTATCCTCACCGGGAATACGCCAAATAGCGAAACTCCGGCCTTGCTTGATCAACGTGTCTATTATTTCGTAAGAATCTCTTGGAATCATTTCTTCTTTAGTATGCTATTGATTACCCGTACCGAGGAAACCAGTTTGTCGGTAGAGGTGAATATGTCTACGTTCCACACATGGGATGAACGGCCTTTGTGGATAATCGTCCCGACGGCACGTACCGTGTCTCCCTCGTGGGCGGACGACATATGGCTGCCGCTAACTTGCATGCCGACTACCATCTCGTCCGGTTTCGCCAGAATCATGGAACCTAGTCCGGCCACGGTCTCCGCCAAAGCCAGCGTAGCGCCTCCGTGCAAGATACCGAAAGGCTGGCGGGTCCGTTCGTCTACAGGCATGGTCGCTTCCACACGATCCTCCGACGCATAGGTATATTGAATGCCTAGATTACCCATTAAGGCATGTTTGGCCCGTGCGTTTAGTTGATCTAACGGAACCTCCGTGGGTTTGATCGTGGCAAGGATCGCTTTCTCGATCGCTACCGCCACACCATCCATATTATTAGATAAGGTCGTGAAATCGGCGCAAGCCTTTACGGAGTCGCGTGCGTTACCCATCGCCACGCCGGTACCGGCTAATTGAAGCATGGATACGTCGGCTACGCCATCACCAATAGCGACAACCTCTTCGGTCGTGATATTCAGCATCTCCATCAATACCGCCAACGTATTTCCCTTATTGATGAAATGAGGAGCTACCTCCAAGAAATAGTCCTCGGAGCGGAAAGCTTCCAATACCCCGTCCAGACGTTTCTTCCAATGATTTTCGAGACCCACTAGATTGTTCTCGTCATCGCTGGTAAGAATACACTTACAGGGTGCGAAATCCACCGCTTCCGGGAAATTCTCCACACCGATGATGCGCATCTTATTGAGTTCGGCCTCCTCTTGGACATGCTTGTTTTCCGGGCTATCGGTCAGGATATAGTCCTTGTGATACGTGAAGATAGCAAAACCGTTTTCCTTCGCCTTCCGGTTCAAATAAGGAATCATGGCCGGATCGATTCGTTTCTCGAACATCAATTCTCCGGTCTGGGCATTGATGATCTGACCTCCGTTATAAGATAATATGAAACCACCGTAATGATTCAATTCAAGAGCCTCCGCCAAGGGTTGAACCCCGTTGGTGGGTCGGCCGGATGCCAATACAACATGAACTCCCATCTGCTGAGCCTTTAACAGGGCGGCATGGGTCCGGGGAGTTATCTCTTTCTTGTCGTTAAGCAACGTCCCATCTACGTCTAAGACTAATAATTTGTACTTCATGGCGTCTTATTTTATGGTTTAGAATACAAATGTACATAAAATAGTTGATAGTTAGAAGACATTTCCATGAAAGGAATTTACGTATATCGGCGCAAGCTCACGCCTATATCGGTGTAGCCTTGCGGCGATATACGTACAGGCTTATGCCGATATAGGCATTGGCCTGTGCCGATACTGGTGTAAATGTCTCTGAAAAAACACGTACGTGTTCTCGCGAAAACATGTACGTGTTTCTCGGAAAATACGTACGTGTTTTTTTCAAAGCAATTCTTGGATGAAACGAGCCACTCCATCCTCATCGTTCGTGTATTGGGTGATGCGGTCGGCATTGGCCTTGACAGGGGGCTGGGCGTTGGCCATAGCGACTCCCAATCCGGCGAAACGGATCATGGATACATCGTTGAAACCGTCGCCGATAGCGATCACTTCCTCCTGTTTTATCCGGGTTCGCTCTAGTAAGCGGGATAACGAGGCGGCTTTGTCGATGCCTTTGGGGACAAGCTCCAGATAGAATGCCTCGGAACGATATACGTTGATACGTTTCCCTAATTCTTGGCGGAGCTTCTCTTCCAACGGTACCAACATCTCCGGTTCGCCTACCACCAAGCATTTATCGGCTGGCTGATGCAAATCCCGCAGGAAATCGTCGGTAGCCTTGATCTTCATTTTGGTTAAGAAAGATTATTTTCCGGGTGTTCGCTTAAGATATATTTACCGTTGTAGGAAAGGATAGCCAGTCCCGCTTCTTTGGAGCGGTTGTATAAAACAGGTACGATATCGGGTGGCAAAGCCTGTTCGAAAAGTACTTTGTCTGTCATCAAGTCGATCACCTTACCGCCGTTGAAGGAAAGGATAAAACCACCATATTGCTTTATGTTCAGTTCCTCGGCTAAAGGCACGATACCGTAGGTGGGCCGGCCGGAGGCTAAGACCAGATGCAATCCTTTTTCCTGCGCTTGCAGAAGGGTTTCCCTCGTAAACGGGGTGATCTCTTTTTTACTGTTTGTCAGTGTACCGTCTAAATCCAGTACCAATAATTTATAGTTCATGCTCTTGTTTCGTGTTGATCGTGATTATTTTACCTCTTTGGGAGATATAATTATAGAGTTCTTTATAAAATGCGTGCCGGGTAAGGGTGGAAGCGTCTCCCAAGATCATCAGTTTCATACGGGCACGGGTGATCGCTACGTTCATGCGCCGTAAGTCGTTCAAGAAGCCTATCTTTCCATCCTCGTTGGCCCTCACCAAACTGATCAAGATGACATCGCGTTCTTGCCCTTGGAAACCGTCTACGGTATGTACGGTAATCAGTCTGCGTAAAGGCTTGAAGAAAGCGTCCTGTTTGATTAATTTACGGATGTATTGTACCTGCGCCTTATAAGGGGAGATCAATCCGAAGTCGATATTCTCCTCCAGCACTCTCTCCTTGGATATTTTCTGTATATAGGAGCGTAATTGTTCCACGAGCAATTCCGCCTCTTGCCTGTTGACACGGCTCATGGTCTCCTCTCTCGTATTTTCCGTGAAATCGCACTCGGACGTATCGAACCATACGATGGGAGTGTCCAGTCGCAAGATTCCTCGCCCACTTACCTCGGGAGCGGATTCGAGTTCGTTATGATAGAACCATTGGGAGGAGAAGCGCATGATATCCTCGTGCATACGATATTGGATCTTCAGGAGAGAGACTGTTTCCGGTTTCGTGTGGGCTATCTTTTGCATCAAGGTACGTCCTAAGCCTTCTCGTTCCGCTTCTATACATTTAATAGTAGGGGGCAATTGGTGATGATCGCCCGCTAGTATGACCCGGTCCGCCTTGCCGATCGCTATCCAGCAAGCGGCTTCCAAGGCTTGGGCGGCCTCGTCGATAAACAAGGTCGTGAAGTGCCGGTTCATCATGACCCGGTTTGCGGAGCCAACCAAGGTGCAAGCAACGACACGAGCCTCGTCGAACAGCTCTGTATCGATCTTGACTTCCAGTTCGGTCGCCCGGAATTTCAAACGGGAGAGGCGGTTTCGGATCGTATCCCGTTCCTCCCGGCTTTTCTTTCGCATATTGGATTGTATATCCCGTATCGCTTTCCGGATGCTCCATAATTCGGGATAATCCGGATGCGACTCGAAACGGCGTTCATATGTGAAAGAGAGCATCTTGTCATTGATACGAGTGGGGTTCCCGATGCGCAGGACGTTAATGCCTCTATCTACCAGTTTCTCCGAGATGCAGTCTACGGCGGTATTACTTTGGGCGCAAACGATCACTTGATTCTCCCGGTGAAGGGTCTCGTAAATGGCTTCCACCAAGGTGGTTGTTTTCCCAGTTCCGGGAGGGCCGTGTACGATAGATACTTGTTTCGCTCCCAATACCTTATTTACGGCTTCTTCCTGAGAACGGTTCAACCAAGGGAAGCGGATCGGGAATAATTCCCGCTGTCCCGGTTTTTCCTGTCCCAGCAATACATCCCTTAGATGAGAGAGTTGGTTGTTTTTTGCCCGCATCACGTCCGAGAGAGCGGAAAACATCGTTTTATAGCTGGTCTCGTCGAAGTAGAGTTGCACGCCGAGATCATTGCTTTTTCCTTGTATATCCATCAAGGCGGAAGGAGTGGGGAGAACTACCACCATCCGGTCCTCTTGCACGTAGCTGATCGTGGCGGAGAAATCCAGATACTTAAATTTACCACTGATATCTGCCGTAAAGAAGCAAACCGGGCGCCCGTACTCAAAATTATGCTCGATCTCCCGGTCTTCTGTCCTTTCGATCTCGATCACCAATTGGTTTAAGGAGTTATAATAACTGCGTCCCGGAGTGACCGGATACCAACAGAGGCCCTGCGCCACTCGTTTTCGCAAACCCGTACGCTCGGATTGCTGTCGGTATGTTTCCTTCTCATATTCATATTCTTTCTGCAGGAGATCATATTGATGTTGCAAATCTACAAGCGGCGATGAAATTCCCATTCCTTTATCAATTCAATTAATCGGATAAATACAGCCCGGGCGTTCTAGGTCCCGAAGTAGGCGACAAAAGTACTAAAATTATCGTTCCGTACCCAAGTTGCGGTAAGTAAAGAAAAAGAATACCGCTAACGTTGGTAGTGTCTATAAAATTCCTAATTTTGTACGAAAACTAATATCATAAAAAAATGAATGAGAACGATGCTTTTTATAACGCATTAATAGATGTAGCTGCTTGGGATAAAGAGAATACCTTAGATCGTTTTATGAATAGTGATAGCCTCTTCAAAAAGTTTCTATATAAATTTATTACTACAGACGGTTCGTATGTGAAATTACGGAGCTCTTTAGTAGAGCGGGATTTGGAGAATGCCAAGCTATATTCGCATACCTTGAAAGGGATAGCCGCTAATTTAGGTCTGGTAAATCTATTCGATGTATCGAATAATATACTATCGCTGTTAAGAGAAGGGAATCTGGAAGAAGCGTTGCGTTATGAAGATGCATTGGGAAAACAATACGATGCCTTGCGAGATATCGTTGTTGAGTTTTGTTCTTAATCTATTGTATATTAACTATCTAATTCTAAATAAAGACTATCAGTATGGATACTATCATAAAAA
>ENA-ORRI01000919-ORRI01000919.1-human-gut-metagenome-genome-assembly--contig:-NODE-919-length-13563-cov-6.75341_pt1 | contig 13563 bp, 10 predicted proteins | sample MGYA00242172_ERZ509128 | MGnify/ENA primary metagenome ERZ509128 (study PRJEB26280, sample SAMEA2338623) | human gut metagenome | biome: human gut; feature: human-associated habitat; material: faeces... | reverse complement strand
AGCGGGCAACCTTGTGCCCATTCTCCACCTTAATTAAATAACAACTCATCTATCTGTTTCTACTTATCGTTTTAAGTTGAATACAAAATCCTAATGTTTCAGTTGGTAATCCACTACCGCCTCAGCCCCTTCTTCTGCCTCAACAGCCAGCGTTCGGGCGATGTTGATTCCCTCATGGCAGAACACCTTCAAGGTAAGCTGAACAGCACCGTCCTTGGTCTTGCTCACACGACCATGCGCCAGTTTCTTAATCAGTTCCGACTGAGTTCTGAGGCGGTGCTGAACCACGAAATCAAACGTTCCGTCAGGCATTTGCTGAGCCACGCCCATCGAACGGAATCGAGGAACCTTATTCACCCCCGATTCCTGGGGACTGAAGAGGAAATACTGCTTAGCATCATAGTAAGCCATTCCACCCAACTGCACATGCTGGCTGTCATTATTATTTACCTGCTGGTTCTGAACATTATTCTGAACCTTATTATTTTTCTTTGCACTCATAAAATCTTAAATTAAAATTGAAGATGAACGAAAGAAGTGTCGTAAGTTTCAGTTTGCGCAAATTATCCCGGGACAATTCTCACGCCACCTATTTCAATTCAAGATTAGTTACTTGCCAAGTTTCTCTATGTCCGTAACCAGGATATCCTGATAAACCTGACCATTGTGCTCATGGGTAGTAAAGCGGAGCGTAACAGCCACCAGCTCGCCCGGAGCATACTTACATTGCGCCATATTACCGAGCATTGCTGCAGCATACTGGTTCTCGTACTTGCCGCCCATCTCCTGGAGAACGATGTTGCATTTCATCATCTGTCCGTTCTCACTTTTCTGACTCTGCACAGCAAAGGTCTCACCCTGCTGCACCACTCTCATAATCTGAGTATACATATTATATAATGTACGAAGAGGTTTTCAAGAGCACCAAACCATTTCAGCGTTGTCTTGTTTCTTCGACGCTGCAAAAGTACTGCAGAAAAAAAAGCAAAACAATCCCTTTCCCACAACTCCCCCGAAAAACCCACGATTTTGGGAAAAATCGGGCATTTCTTGGGAAAAATAAAAGGGCAACTCTCTCAGCATGGGAAAAACAAGGAAAAATCACAAAATATTAACAAAAGGCAAGAAAACACCCCTATTTTGCTGCAAGCTTTTTCCCACACTTTTCCCGAAAAACTGCTGTTTTTGGGAAAAATCAGGGGTTTCTTGGGAAAAAGCGGGGCGTTATTGGGAAAAATGCTTAATGAAATCAAGATTACCTCAAAGAGAGAAAAAAAGAACTCAACTTATTGCATAAAAACATAAAAAATGCGTTGAAAATGCTTTATACGTTCTAAGAATGTTTTTATAATAATAGAAAGAAAACAAGGGATAACTATTTGATTACCAAGCGAAAAAACTTTTCATTTAGATTATTTCCTATCGCCTATGAGATTACATTTTTGTTTTTAGGCGTTTTTATTCCATTACAAAACTTTAGTAAATGGGTGAAGCACGCCCCGAAAAAATGAAGCAAGTTCACCCCCACTCGCCCTGAAGGGGCAGAAGCTCCTAGCCCAGGGCAATCGCCCTGGGTAAACCAGCAATCAACCTTGCGCCCTGTAAGGGCAAAAGCTTTAAAAATCAGCTTTCATTCAACATTTTACACTCCAAATGTTTACAATTCGAACGCGCATTCAATAAGAAAAAAACAAAAGGAAACAGAAAAGAAACCATTAGCAGCAATCAATCTTCGTAAACTCATGCAGAATTAGGGAGCTTAGTACAAACTTTATTTACTGAACTTGCAGCATGAGTTCACAATCCAAATAGCTCACTATGCAGAGTTTATGAACAAAACTAGAGCCGAGTCAAAAATAGTAAAAAAGATTCATCCATTTAATAACGGGGACAAAGTAGTTACACGATGTTAACATCTAGTTAAAATATACAAAAGAAAGTTCTATTTGCGAAAAAAGTACTATCTTTGAAATATAGTTCTAATTATAACTTAAAATATAGAGAATGGAGAATATTAAAGATAATATAAAGTCTAATCATGGATATGTTTATGTACTTAGCAATCCTAGTATGCCTGGTCTTCTTAAAATAGGAATGACCAGGTTCAATCCAAGCAGAAGGGTACATGAGCTTTCATCCGCAACAGGCGTTCCAACGCCTTTTCAGTTAGTTTATTATAGAGAATTTCATGATTGTGTGGCAGCAGAAATTGAAATTCATTCTTTGTTGGCTTCTAAAGGTTTACGATATAATGACCAACGTGAGTTTTTCACGATAGATACTGTAGAGGCAATAAACATCTTGCTTTCTTTGGACAATAACATCGAAGATATAGATGAGGTTAATGAAAAAATAGAGGCTTCCAATTACAATGAAGATATAGATTGGAATGAATATATTTCAAATCGAAAAAATGAAATTGATAAATTTTGTGAAACGGATAATTATAAGAAATGTAAAGACTTAGTGTATTTTAAGTTGTTGGGGCAGTATCCTTTTGTAGAAGAAGATACTGAAAAATTAAAGTCATATGTAAATGATGGTGTCTATTGCTATATAACGTTTTTAGCATGTCGTCTTAGCTTTGAAAATATAGAGGAGGAAATAACTTTCATCTTGGATTATGCAGATAAGGGCTATGTGTCTGGATATGTAGATGTGATAACAAGATATTTGGATTCAATAGATGGTGTTGAAAATTTAAATTTGGGAAAGAAAGCATGGATAGCTAACATGTTGGATAAGTTTGCGCGGAATTTTCGAAATGCTGCGATAGGTGATATGTATATAGATCAAACTGCTGAGCTATATTGTGGAATTAGTTCGGTTTTAGGATTTCAATATGATAAGAGCTTTCTTAAACTTATAAACTTTGAGGATTGTGATAATTTATTTAAAGAAAGTTGGCTATGGGGAACAATGGATGCTTTAACAGATGGTGAAACAAAAAACGAGCAAGTTTATAAGCAACTTCGCATAGATAAAGATGCTTATAGTGGAACTTCGACTCAAACGCTTTGTGAGATTAAAAATAATGATATGTATAAAAAATATCATACAGACGAAGGTGCTCGACTCTGGCGTCAGGGTTTTAATTATAACCATGGGGTAGGTGTTGCAAAAGACGTTGTTAAAGCAGAGGAATTGTATTATAGTGCTATAAGAGAAAATTATAAAAAAGCATATTTTCCCTTAGCTACATTATATTATTCTGATAAAGAAAAATATTTTCAGATTTTGCAGGAGGGAGCTTTAGATTCTTGTCCTCAATGTCTTATGTTGGCTCTACAGAGGATTATTGCTGATGTGGGATGGGAAGGTAATATCACAAAATCCATAAGAAAGAAGGTATACAGGTATTTGGATCTCTTTTATTCCCAAATTGATTTGGCATTTTGGGTTGATGCGGAAAAATGTATGGACACAATAATCATTTACGTTGAATTGAGTGTTGCATTTGGCAGAAAGGTAGAAAAGAGAAAATTACAGGAGGTCATTACTAAAATAAAGTCTATGCCTGAAATAGATATGGATCTGGTTCTTATAGACATCGGCTCGAGTTCATGTATATTTGATGACTATGAGCTGATAACACAAAAAACCAAGTTATTAATGAATGAACTTTTGGGATGTGTGTGAATGATAACATATATAAGAATTGGAGTTGGGAAAAAGCCAGAATGCTAGGTTTCACGATTCAAAACAAGTAAGAATTAAAAAATACGATTTTAACTATGAATAGTGTTAGAGACTTATCCAAAGATAAAGACATCATCCGAATAATCGGAGGAATGCCCGATAGAGTTTTGGATAAAGATGCAGAAAGCGAGGGTGCAGATATTCTAGATAGAATTTACGAGGTCCACAAAGGATCGCAAGGCACCCTGATAAAGATGTTGCAGAAAGCCGGCTATAAGGTTACTGAAAGCGATTCTTATACAGCTGTCATCATTGGTGAAAGAGTCTCTGAGAATACACTCAAAACTTTGCCGGAAGGATGTAAGAAAATTGACGTATTTTCTATAGCTTCATGGCTGGTTGAAAACAAGATAGCAAAAAAGAAATATACTTTTCACAAGGAACTTCCATCTATAGAAAACATTGAAAAGAAAGAGGTTACTGGAGGAACGAAGGCATTAGCTATAATAGCAGTAATAGTAATAGTAGTACTCGTTTTTGTTATTTTCTTATGCCCAGTATTATTATTTGTACTTATCTTTGTCCCAGGCGCATTAAAGGTATTTATTCGCTCATTCCATTAATGAGGATAATTGTAAAATTAGGTCGGAGGTGCGACTGTCGCCGCACCTCCGACAAACAACTGAACCTTCCCCCATTTCTTATTTTCTTAAAACTCTACCTCAAACTATTCTCTTATATTCCTCTTCCTTCTTCAGTTTATCATAAAGTTCCTGGGCTTTGGAATAATCTTTATCAGATTCTTCAAGCCACTCCGAAAAATGGTGGCTGTGGTTCTTCTGGGTTTCCTGCTTGCGGAAACAAGCCGGTTAGTTGTTGCAAACTACACAATAACCATTCTTGCGACCACCTTCATGTTTTAGAATCTGAAATTCTTCTCTTAAAGACTTAAGCTCCCGAAAAACCTTTCTTGCAGACATCCCCATTTTTCCTGCTAATTCTGATATTATCATTTTAGAATCCTCTGACAGCATATCCAACATAAGTTTCTGCAAATCAGTCAATTCTTTCTTGCATTCCTGATAACATTCACTACGAATGCAGCGGCTTCAATTCTTCTTCTGTCAATCCTGTTATCTGCATGATTTGAGACCAAGACATTCCCATAGCCAACAAGTTGCGCGCTACAGTCAAACCTTTAGACAATTCACCTTCTGCACGACCTTTAGCAATTCCCTTTTCCTCGCCTTCAACATAGGAGCCATAAAGGCCGGAGTAGTAATCATCAACAGCCTTAATACTTTCATCGTATTTTTCCTGCTCCTCACTACTCAGGCAACGAACATCCGCCAATTTAGCAAGATGATTGAATATCTTCTTCTGTGCCGTAAAAGGCAATCTTTCCAATACTTCCATATACTTCAAAACATAAATCCATAGGGGTTGATGTATCTACCCATAAATTATCAATTTAGATTCTGTAAATCTGCCGCAAAGATAAACTTTTTTATTGAAACTGCCAAGAAATTCTAGAATTTTCTTTCAAAAGAAAGAAAGAGATATGTAGAGAGAAAAGGGAAGGCGCCCTCCCATCGCACCTTCCCTACTCTTTCTCCCTCAAACTATTCTCCTATATTCCTCTTCCTTCTTCAGTTTATCATAAAGTTCCTGGGCTTTGGAATAATCTTTATCAGATTCTGCAAGCCACTCCGAAAAGTGGTGGTTGTGGTTCTTCTGGGTTTCCTGCTTGCGGAACGAGTCTACCACACACTTCTTTTCTACTTCGGGAAACATCAGGTTCATTCGGGAGGCGAAGGCTGTTTTGTCCTGATCACCCTTCACTATATGGAAAGTATATTTCATCAGACACCACACTATGTACCAGTCCTGCTGCTTGGTGATGTTGCCCTTGAGCCAGAACTTCAGCATGTTTTCTAACTTGTAAGGATCTACCCAGTTCACAAAGAAAGAATCGCTGTTACGCTCAAAATCATCAGCCCTGGCAATTTCTGCCTCCCACATTTTATGCTCACCCTGATACTTGAACAGCGTTTCAAAATCCTCGGGCGAAGCCTGCTCCCTGACTAGCGTACGGACGAGTTCTTCTTCCTCATCCTCCTCTCGCTCAAACCAGTCAGAACAAAGCGTATAATTGTTGTATTTCCCTTCAATATCATTCATTACTTTCTGCAAACTCAAAGTGGTAATATCTATTCTTCTCTCTCTCAGATGACGTTTCTTTACCTTTACCTCTCGTTTCAGATGGTCAGGCAGCGTGCCCTCGTCGAAAATTCGCTTGATATAATGGTAAATAATCACAGCCTCACGGTCGGTGCGGAAAAGGCGAGTTCTGTATAAGGCTAGGAAATCAGCACAAATAGCGGTAACTGTGGAGATGGTTTCAGCCAAAGCCATCTTCAACCCAATAGAGACAAAGTTTCTGTAATGGGAATCAAACTGGGGAAAGTCGTCTCCGGCAGGAACTTTAAGCTTCTTGCATTGCTCGAAAATAGCCTTAGCACTGGGAATCTGACCATACTCCGCTTCCTTATCGAGCAAATAGTCTGAATGCTTCCGGGCGATGGTCTGAATTTCCTGGAGCACCTTCTCTAAAACATCAGTATAAATCCCCATGAATTCATCATCATAGCTCTTGTAAATGGAAATGTAGACTTTCTTATGGAGCGAATGAATATATTTAAGAAAATCTGTCAACTGCTCGGCAAGGTTCTGGTAAATATGAAAATAACAGGTAAGACCTTTATGCTTTCCTGCATTCCATTTAAATTCATCTTTAGCATGCTGAATCTCCTTATACAAATGTTCTGCCTCTCTCTTAAACTGACCCACATCAGTAGTTGTTACTGGAGTGTATTTCTTGACTCCTGTTACTTCATCTTCCACAAAAAGATCTTCTTCTGATGAAATCTTCAGAAGAGAATTGTAGTTATTATCAGTATTGGGTATTTCCTCTGTCTGCATATTACTTTTCTAGGTTTGAATTGTTATATTGTTTAAATAAGCGGCGTGGGGTTCCCTGTAAGTACCGGTATTCAGGTACCTGCAAGAACCTTCGGTAAGGCACAAACAAGTACTGCCCACGCCGTAGAGGAGTGGACGCCTTGCTGTCACCATCTTCTTACCGAAAAATTCTGAATTTTGCAGGTTCTGAATACCGTAGAAGTGTCAGATAATCAGCGTCAATATTCTAATATGTTGTTTCTCTTGTTTACTTTCTGTTTCTTACTTCAAATTTTAAAGGGTTTATACTACGTTTTCTTCATCATCCGCCCAGTGGTCGCATTGGCGCATCACGGTTTCCAGCGCCTTTTCTGCACCCTCTGGTGGATACTTATACTTTTTGAGCAGCCGCTTCACCATCACTCGCATCTTCGCCCTCGCCGATTCCTTCCGGTTCCAGTCGATGGTGCGGTTGCGGTGCAGTACTTCCGTCAGTTCCCGGGTCAGTGCCACAAACTCCTCGTCGGAGTAAGCCTGCCGCACTCCTTCCGGTGTGGAGAGCGCATCATAGAATGCCTTCTCCTCGGGCGAAAGTCCCAGGTCGTTGCCCTCTGCCTCTGCCTGCTTCATCTGCTGAGCCATCTTCAACAGTTCCTCTATCACTTCCTCGTTGGTGAGCAAGCCCTTCAGATAGTTGGAGAGACTCTGGCTGAGCATGTCGGAGAAGAGGTCGCTCTGAACCACGTTGGTCTTCTTCTGCTGCTTGATTTTCTCTTTCATCAGTTTGGTGAGCAGTTCCACCGCCAGGTTGCGCTCCTTCATGTTCTTCACCTCCTGGATGAAGGCGTCGTCGAAGAGCGAGAACTCTATCTGGCGGTCGCCGAAGAGATTGATGACTCCATCGGTCTTCACGCTCTGACGGAGCAGCTCACCGATGCGCTCGTTGATTTCATGGCGGCTGATTTTGCCCTTCTGCGAGAGTTTGAGCATCATCACGCGCAACGCATCCATATAGCACACCTCAGCCTTCTGCTGCTCATTCAGAAGCGAACGGCAGAGCGTGGTGGCGTTGTGAAGCAGATTGCTGTGCTCCATGAAATTCTTCTTGCGCTGAATCATGGCTGGAGAACTCAGGAAGTTGGCTCCGCTGGTGATGGCGAGTGCCCGCTTCGAGTTGTGCTGTTCGAAGAAGCCGGAATAGTCGAAACCATGCAGCTGGTCTCGGCAGATTTCCATCTCTTCCTTCCATTTCACCAGGGCGGTCTTGGCGATGTCGGGGTCTCCAAAGCGGCGGCGGTCACGGTTGGTGTACTGCTGCATGGCACTCTTCAGTGCCTGGGCAATGCCTACGTAATCCACTATCAGTCCGCCTTCCTTGCCCGGGAACACTCGGTTTACACGGGCTATTGCCTGCATCAGGTTATGACCGCTCATCGGCTTATATACGTACATGGTGGCGAGCGACGGAACATCGAAGCCCGTGAGCCACATGTCTCTTACGATGGCGATTTTCATCTCATCGTCGTTGTCCTTGAATTTTCTTGCCAGTTCCTTCTTGTAGGCTTCGTTGCCAATAATCGGCTGCCAGTCTTCTGGGTCCTGGTTCGAACCGCTCATCACCACCTTAACTTTCTCCGTCCACCCGGGGCGAAGCTCCAGCATCTTGCGGTAGATTTTGATGGCGATGCTTCGGGTGAGCGCTACGATCATTGCCTTGCCGGTGAGTTCCTGCGCACGGTTCTGCTCGTAGTGCTGGATGATGTCCCTTACCAGCGTGTCGATGGTGGCGTCTTCGCCCAGAAGCACTTCCAGTCGGCTGTGCTCCTGCTTCGCCTGCCTGATCTGCTCCTCGGTGGCTCCCTCATCGGCCAGGTTGTCGAACTCATCGTTCAGCAGGTTCATCGTGTCTTCGTCGAGGTTCAGGTTCACCACACGGCTCTCGTAATAGACCGGACGGGTGGCTCCATCATCTACCGCCTGACTCATGTCGTAAACGTCGATGTAGTTGCCGAACACTTCCTCCGTGTCTCTGTCGCGGTCGCTGATAGGTGTTCCGGTGAAGCCGATAAATGAGGCACCTGGCAGGGCTTCTCTCATCTTCTGGCTGAATCCCTTCTTCATCGTCAGGCTCTTGTTGTCCCAGTGCTCTTCGCCGTATTGCGAGCGGTGCGCCTCATCGGTCATCACGATGATGTTGCGGCGGGTGGAGAGTGCCGAGTCGCCTTCTTCAAACTTCTGAATGGTGGTGAAGATGATTCCCCCACTCTTTCGGTTACGGAGCAGATTGCCCAGGTCTTCACGGCTCTGGGCGTTCTGTGGTTCCTGACGAAGGAAGTCCTGGCAGCGGCAGAACTGACCGAAGAGCTGGTTGTCGAGGTCCTTGCGGTCGGTTACTACAACGATGGTTACTTCGGGCAACCGTTGCACCAGCTGGTGGGCGTAGAACACCATGGAGAGGCTCTTGCCCGAACCCTGCGTGTGCCAGAACACGCCGATTTTTCCGTTGCCTTCCACTGCGGTACGGGTGCGCTGCAGGGCTTTGCCCACGGCGTAATACTGGTGGTAGGCGGTGAGAATCTTGGCGTATTTGCCCTGGTTCTTGTCGAAGCAGATGAAGTTCTGCAGGATGTCGAGCAGTCGCTGCTGCTGGAACATGCCGAGGAAGAAGGTGCGATAGTCGGCAAAGAGGGTTGACTCGTATGAGCCGTCCACGGTCTTCCATTCCATGTAGCGTTCTAGCTTGGCGGTGATGGTTCCGGCACGTGTCTCGCTCATGTCGCTGATTACGTTGAAGGCGTTGTAGCTGAAGAGGCTTGGAACGTCCTGCTGATAGTTTCTGATCTGTTTATAGGCATCTTCTACGGTTGCATCTTCGGAAATGGCACTTTTCAGCTCCACCACCACGAGGGGCAATCCGTTGACCATCACCACCATGTCGCAGCGCTTGTTCTTATACTCTTCTACTCGCCACTGGTTCACCACCTTGAAGAGATTCCTTTCGGGATGGTCGAAGTCGATGAGCCTCATCAGGGCTGTGCGTTCTTCGCCATCTTGCAGGAATCCCACCTCCAGACCGTTTTGCATCCAGAGGGTAAACTGCTCGTTGTTCTGTTCTAAAGTACCGATGCTGATGTTGGTGATTTGCTTGATTCCTTCATCCATTGCATCGGCTGGCAGTTGAGGATTAAGCCGTCGCATCGAGGCAACCAAATCGGCACGATAGAAAGGCTCCTTATAGTTACGCTCCACCTCGTAGCCACATTCGTACGCATAGCCGAGTTCGTCGCGGAACAGGGCAATGAGCGTTTGCTCGTATGCGTCTTCGGTGAATTTCTTGTCGTCTGCCATAATGTTAATATTTTATATTTTCTTTCTCGTTAATTTCTTTCGTTGCTCTTCTTATTCCGGGACTTCAATCTCGCCTGACATTAAGCGAGGGAGAAGGGTGTCACGGAGAGTGGAGATGCGGGAGTTCTCATCAGATAGACTTCTTATTCTATCATCAAATGAAGATGCAATATTATTAAATTGCTCTACTATACCATCAGATGGAAGCAATATTTGAATCGCCGAAAGCGTTTTTTTATTTATACTTCCAAAAACCGTACCTTCACCATCAAAAGAATCAAACAGTTTGTGCAACGACTTCATTGTATAAAACAAATAAGAGTCGTGACCATATTTTGATTTAATAGAAGCCACACCTCGACCAATGCAACATTCTTCTTTTGCAACATTAATATCTCCGACAGGGGCTCTTACACTAAATAGTACAGAATTTGCAACTGCTAATCTTTTAGGCTCAGTTGTAAAAACTCTTATGCTTGGAAAGCGGAAACCAAAATCAGAACTTCCTTGATAGAATATCATGCCTTCTCTATTTTCATTTAAGCTATTTCCTGCTGGTGATTGTCCCATAGTAATCTCAGCGATGTCCGCAAGCGTTCCTACTTTCCATCCTTCCGGAATCATTCCCAATTCACTATCCACGAACTTACCATCCTTGAAAGGCTCAAAGTCAACGAACCAATTCTTGAAAATAGCCTGCGCCATCTCCTCCAAATCAGCATTGATTTTGTTGTTCAACTCTATCTTCCGGTCGAGAGAAGAAAGGATGGAAGCAATGCGACGCTGGTCTTCTAGCAGAGGCAGATTAATATCTATTAATCTAAAAGTAGATGTTGCTCTTGCTAAAGCAGGTACTCCTACTTGCGAAGCATTTGCTAGTATCTTATACTGACCTTCTCTTGTGTGAAAATAATAAACGAGATATTGAACATCAACAAGATCTGCTTTACAACGAAAGCGAAATTGACTTTGCGAAATAACATATCTGTCATATTTCGAATTAACAGGAACATAAACTATCTGTCCTAATGTTCCTCTATGAGTTACTATAATATCTCCTCTATGAGCATTACATTTCTTAAGAGAATCTGCCTTTTCTTTTGTCAAATAGCCAAAGCTATCTTCTTGAAGCTTAAAGCCTTGTAAATTTGAACCGTTGAGGATTGGAACACCATTATCAACATAGAATTCTTTTTTGACATCAGAGCCAAAAGGTCCCATGGAGATTTCTTCAATCAGTTCATCCATTTTATAATGCTTCCACTCCATACTTTACACCTCCCATCCAATATTCTTCAACTGCAATCTGATTTCCTCTTCCTGCTTCTTGCTTTCCTCAAACAGCTGCTTCAGCTCACCGGTGAGATTCGTCATTTTCTCCTCAAAAGGCACTCCGTCGCCTTCGTCTTCGGCGATTCCTACGTATCTGCCAGGAGTCAGGATGAAGTCCTGAGCAGCAATCTGCTCGGTGGTGCATACGGCACAGAAGCCCTTTTCATCCTCCAGCGTTCCCTGCTGGAACGCATGGAAGGTGTCAGAGATTTTCTTAATATCCGTATCAGGCATCAGCTCACGAAGCTTGCGGGTAACCATCGTGCCCAGATTGCGGGCGTCGATAAACACGGTCTTGCCCTTCTGCGCCTTGTTGCGGCTGATAAACCAAAGACTTACAGGAATACCCGTACTGTAGAATAGCTGCGAAGGCAAAGCCACGATTCCCTCTACCAGGTCGGCTTCGATGATGGCTTGGCGAATCTGTCCCTCGCCGCCACTCTGACTCGAAAGCGCACCATTCGCCAGCACCAAACCAATCTTTCCGTTTGGAGCCAAATGGTGAATCATGTGCTGCATCCACGCAAAGTTGGCGTTGCCAGCAGGTGGCAAACCATACTGCCAGCGCACGTCTTCCTGAAGCGCACTCTGTCCCCAGTCGCTGAGATTGAAAGGAGGATTGGCAAGAATGTAATCTGCCTTCAGCGTAGGGTGCTGGTCATCATAGAATGTGTCGGCAAAGACTTTTCCTAAGTTCGCATCCAAGCCACGGATGGCAAGGTTCATGTGCGCCATCTTCCACGTATCAGGGTTTGCCTCCTGACCATAGATGCTGATTTTGCGCAGGTTTCCCTTGTGGCGCTCGATAAACTTGGCGCTCTGTACAAACATACCGCCGCTTCCGCAGCAAGGGTCATAAACTCTGCCCTCGTAAGGCTCCAGTATCTCTACCAGCGTGCGGACAATGCAGGAAGGCGTATAGAACTCGCCACCATTCTTGCCCTCCAGGCTGGCAAACTGCTGCAGACAGTATTCGTAGGTTCTGCCCAGCAGGTCTTTCTCCTCGCCAGCATCGTGCATTTCTATGTTCGTAAAGAGATCTACCACATCGCCCAGACGGCGCTTGTCCAGCTCCGGACGGGCAAAATTCTTAGGCAGAATGCCCTTCAGTCTTTCGTTTTCACGCTCAATGGCGGTAAGTGCTTCATCTATTATCACGCCTATTTCCGGTGTGTGGGCAGCAGCACTAATCTTGCTCCATCGGGCTTCAGCAGGCACGAAGAAGATGTTCTCGGCAGTGTATTCGTCCTTATCTTCCGGGTCGGCGTATTCGTCGCCCTGCAGCTCCTGGAACTTCTGTTCGAAGCGGTCGCTGATGTATTTCAGAAAGATGAGTCCGAGCACAACGCCCTCGTATTGCGAAGCGCTGAGGTTGCCTCTCAGAATGTCGGCAGCCTTCCATATTTTCTCTTCAAAACCAATGCTGATGGTATCTTGTTTCTTAGCCATAATATGTTTATTTTTCTACGAGCACAAGCTTCCAGTCCTCATTCTGCAGAACGAGGGTCCCGTTGTTGGTCGTAATGGTGAATATCTGATTATCTATCTGTATTTTGTTCTCCTTTATTAAATAGGTGTACTGACCGCAAGCAACGTTTTCGGTGGTAGTTTGGGTTATTTTACCGCCATCGTCGAAGTGGTTCACTTCCTTCGTTTCGGAGAAAGAAATCGCATCTGAGGTGAAACGGCAGAACAAAGGAGCCTCTTTTACGTCGATAAAGATACTTCCAACGCGCTGATAAAGGGCTGAAATCTGCCATTCGTGGGCTAAAAATGTGGTTTTGTAATCAAAAACCTCTGATTTTTCTGTTTCTTCGTCGCTAGAACAGGCGGTGGAAGAAAGCATAAAAAAAGCGACTATTATCATATAAAAATAAGATAATATTCGCCTGCGGATAAGAACATGATGATATTGGACTAACTTTGCCTGAGCAAAATTACCCCCCCCTTAAATCTCTGTGTATCAACAAGTTACAACTTTTCATCTCACTATTGTTGTTATGTAGTTTCTAGCTTTCCGGACTATTGCTACGTCAATATTTTGTTAATTGCTAGCAAAGATAATAAAAAGTTGGCAAACTAAAGAATTTTATCACGTTATTTAACGGAAAAATGCAAATATGGGGGTTAGGAAGATGTTTTACCCCCTCTAGTATGGGTAAAAAATGCCCCTCCTCGGACATTAAATCCGTCTCTAACATGATGTATTTTTGACAAAATGCAACAGAAAACAAGGATAAAAATGTAGAATCGAACAACATATCAGCTAACTGAAGCGGCTTA
>ENA-ORRI01000916-ORRI01000916.1-human-gut-metagenome-genome-assembly--contig:-NODE-916-length-13621-cov-2.54069_pt1 | contig 13621 bp, 14 predicted proteins | sample MGYA00242172_ERZ509128 | MGnify/ENA primary metagenome ERZ509128 (study PRJEB26280, sample SAMEA2338623) | human gut metagenome | biome: human gut; feature: human-associated habitat; material: faeces... | reverse complement strand
TATGACGCAAGCCATTGAAGCCGTATTTCCCCAGGCGCAACATCAAACCTGCATTATCCATCTCAGCCGTGCCTCTACAGGCTCTCGTTGCCCAAAATCGGGGGACTAACTACCCACACATATGCCCGAAGATTCATTTTCGCGCGCATTTGTGTAAAAGCCACACCGTCCTCCAACACTTTCCCCGTCCGGCTCTTTGAGTCACCGTCGGGAAAAGCGGCTTTACGCGCTTTGAGTGCAACTGACGTTATTTCACGTCAGCCTCCCGACCTTCCTTAATCGCCTGGTTTTTCGCGCGGATGCGCTCCACCTTGGCGCGCTCGGCATCAATCTTTGTGTCCACAAAATCCTTGGCACGCTTGGCGGTTTCATTGTTGATCGCTGCGTCAGCGCCCACTGCGGCACGCTTTTTCTCCACGTCAAGGCGCAAAAGCTCCATCTCAAGCGCCGCCTTTTCATCGGCTCGCTTTTCAGCCTTCGCGGCCTTACGGGCACGTTCCTTCGCGGCAGCACGCGCCGCGGCATCCTTTTTCGCCTGAGCGGCGGCCGCAGCCTTTGCGCGCGCCTGAAGTTCGGTCTGAGCCGCAGCCTGCACTTCCTGATAGTTCTGTTTAACAGCCTGAATCTGCGCGTCCACCGGGGAAATGCCCGAAGGCACATAGTCGGGCGGCACGCTGCCCGCGGTCTGTGCGAGCACCACTGAGGCCGCCAGAACGGAGAGCGCGGCCGAGCATACCTTCACCATTACTTTCATCGTCATCACCTCAAACCGTTACTTTCTCGGACAGCCGTAGGGGTTGTTGGGCTGAATACGGGTTTCGTTGGGCGAGGGCGACACCATGATGGCCGTCCCGGTCTTAAATTCGCAGACCTGGCCTACCTGGGCGGAATTAAACATGCGGTTGCCGTCACGGAAGGTGATCTGCACGCCGTTGACGAGTTCCTGACGGCCGCCGCCCGCGGCCTGGCCGGCTAAGCCGCCGATTGCGCCGCCCGCAAGGCCGCCCGCGATCTTATTTGACGTGGAGTGGCTGATTGGCGATCACGGCGCCGGCGATCGCCCCGAGAAGCATGCCGACATTACGGGCATCCGTGCGGTTGTCGCTGTTGGTGACGGCAACACGCGCCGGAACCACCGCGATGATTTCAACGGTCTTTACTTCCTGCGCCTGATTGACCATCGGAGCCGTATAAACGTCTGAGCGGTAAAGCGAACCGTCCGAAGCACAACCCGTTGCAAGCGCGGCACTCGCAAGCATCGCGGGCAAGAGAAGTTTCTTTGTCATTTTTATTTCCTCTTTTTGGGGCCGCTCCCCTGAAGGCAAAGCGGCCGGGCCGGAGTAAAACTCGCAGCCGGATTCATGGTTTTGGAAATAATGTACCGCATTTGCGCGCAGAGGACACGGTTAAAGCCCAGGCATTAACACTGCGCAACAAATCTTTGCACTGCCGTGTCGTTTTTTAGCCGCAGTGCGCCGGGTTACCGGAAAAAGACCGTGGCGAGTCCGAGGAAAATCAGAAAGCCCCCGGAGTCGGTGGTAAATGTGAGAAGGACCGAACCGCCCATCGCAGGATCCCGCCCGCAGGCTTTCAGTATCAGAGGCACCGCCAGGCCCACGGCCGCCCCCACGATGATGTTTAAAAGCATCGCAAGGAACATCACAAACCCGAGGAGCATCCCCTGAGAGCTGTTGAAGTAAAGTCCCCAGGCACAAAGTCCTGCGATGGCGCCCCACAAGAGGCCGTTGATGAGCGCCACAACAAGTTCTTTTTTCAGGAGGTCAAAGCGGTTGGCGTCGGTGACCTGGCCCATTGCCATTGAGCGCACCAAAAGCGTGAGCGTCTGGTTACCGGAGTTGCCGGCCATACCGGCCACAACCGGCATCAGAGCGGCAAGCGCCACCACACGCTCAATCGTGCCGTCAAAGGCCGTAATCACGCGGGACGCGAAAAAGGCCGTGCAGAGGTTGACGCCCAACCACACCCAGCGACTCTTGGCGGCATCCCAGACACTGCCGAAAATATCCTGATCATCATCAAGGCCCACCGCCGCGTATGCGTCTTCATCGCTTTCTTCACGGATGACGTCAACGACTTCGTTCACGGTAAGACGCCCTACGAGACGCCCGGACTCATCCACGACCGGCGCGCTCACCAGGTCATAACGTTCGAAGGCCTGTGCGGCGTCTCCTGCGTCATCCAGAGGGTTTAAGGTGAGAATATCGGTGCGCATGAGGCTTGAAACCGAAGCCTCAGGCTCGTGCACAAGAATCTGGCTTACCGCTAAAGACCCCTTGAGTTTTCCCTGACGGTCAACCACAAAGACCTGGTCGGTATGGTCCGGCAACGAATCAAAGCGACGCAGAAACCGCAGCACAATCTCAAGCGTCACCTCTTCGCGGATGGAGAGCATCTCAAAGTCCATGCGCGCACCGACGCTCTCCTCGGGGTAACTCATCGCGGCGCGCAGCTGTGCGCGCTCTTCGTGCGAGAGCCCTTCCTGCACTTCCGCGACAACGTCAGGCGGCAGGTCTTCCACGAGGTCGGCGATTTCGTCGGTATCGAGCGTTTCAACCGCGTCAACGAGTTCATCGCGGTTCATCGCCTCGATGAGGGTCTCGCGCACGCCGTCATTGACTTCAACGAGAATATCGCCTTCACGGTCGCCGTCAACCAGCTGCCAGACGGCGAGGCGGTCATCCTGCGGGAGCGCTTCAAGCACGTAGGCGATGTCAGCCGGATGCAGGTCCGCGAGGACCTCCTTTAAGGCTTTCTTTGCTGTTTCCCCCAGGGGCGTCGCGTCCCCCCTGACGTCAGACGCAGGAACTTTCTCGCCGCTTTCGTCCTGCTCGTCAAAGATCTGGGAGATCCGCTCCAGAGCCCGGCTTGCTTCATCCGGGTCTCGCGCCGGCGCTTCGTCCTCACTGCGGGACTGCTGTGCAAGCCGCATCTTTTCAGAGTCGCTTTCTGCCATCGCCAAACGTCCTGCCGGAGGATGAATAAAAAAGGAGAAGCCGCGTCACCGTCACAAAGGCAGCACGGCAAGACAAACCCGCCGCAGATACGAAAGGTTGCGGCGCGGTTAAACCGCAGGCATTGTAACCACAAAAACCGCGGCTGAGGAGGTGTGTTTTTCCTCCCGCATGCCCCCTCATATCGGGGTTTGCAGACAGCAAAAAGCCGGCTTCCAAAGAAACCGGCTCTTTGTCGGAAAACCGCCTCAGGCCTTAGCCGTGCAGCGCCTTTCTGAGCGTTTCGTACACGCCCTTCGTTTCAGGCATCTTACCGTGCCAGACACGGAAGGATTCCGCAGCCTGTTCAACGAGCATTCCGAGGCCGTCCTCGACGCGCTTCACACCGGACTCAGCCGCAAGACGCATAAAGGGCGTGGGCTCGGCCGCGTAAAAGAGGTCGTAGGCCAAAGCGCAGTTTTTAAAGGCCGTGTTGGGAACGGCGGGCGCGGCGTCAGATAGCCCCGCACTCGTGCAGTTCACCACGAGGTCAAAGCCCCCTGTTGCGGTTTCCGTGAAAAGAAGGGGCTTCACGCCGAATTCCTTCACAAGATCATCAACGCGCGAAGGCGTTCTGTTGGCCACGCAAAGCGACGCGCAGCCCTTGTCCTTTAACACGGCAAGCAGACCGCGGGCAGCGCCGCCGGCGCCGAGAATCAAAACCCGGGCGCCCTTAAGGGCAAAGCCGCAGCGCTTTTCAACGTCGGCAACAAAGCCCGCGCCGTCGGTGTTGTCACCCACAGGGCGGTCATCGTAAAAGCTGATGGTGTTGACGGCGCGCGCCGCGCGGGCACGGTCGGAAAGCACCTCGCAGTAGTCTGCGGCATCAAGCTTAAAAGGCACCGTCACGTTGATGCCCGCGGGCTTTTCCTTAAGGCACAGCGCCCCCATGCCTTCGGCGAAACGGTTGTCTTCAAAAGCGCGCGCCTCATACGTCATTTCGATGCCGAACTGTTGGGCAAAAGCCTTGTGAATGGCAGGCGACAACGAATGACTGACGGGATTTCCAACGACAAAATAGCGGTTCATACGCCCTATCCTTTGCTGTCCGCGGATCCTCGTAAAGCAGCGGTTCTCCGCGTTCAGCCTTCTATTAACAGATGTTCGCGCCGACTGTGTCGACACACCTTATTTGTCAGGACTATTTTGCCCGATTTCAGCCGCACTTTGGCTGTCTTTTGTCACATTTTCCTCAGTCTGAGGAACGTCCGTCTGCGCAGCCGCCGCGTCATCGTCTTCCTCATCGTCAACGTCACCGAGACCGGCCGACTCAGGCAGCACTTCAATGAGTTTGGTTTCGAGCACAAGCTCAATGTAGTCAAAGCCCAGCACGGCAAGCCGCACACGGCGTCCGCGCTCAAGTTCAGGCAGCCCCGGAATACGCTGCACAAACGGGAAATCTTCGGCGCGCACAAGGTCTTCCTTGATCACCGCGGCCGTAATTTCCTTTAACCCTTCCTGCTCGATCCACCGGAGTGCCCAGTAGCGTTCCAGCCGTCTCTGGAAATCGTTATAGGCGTCGTAGAGCCCCTCAAAGCGGCTCACGATCGTAAAAAAGTCCGCGTCGTTACCCTGATACACGGGGTCTACGCCCTGCACGGCCGCAATGATCTGACGCTGATTGACCATGTCGACATAGCGGCGCAGCGGAGAGGTTGCCCAGGAATAACGCACCACACCGAGCCCGTCGTGCGGCCCCGGAACGGTGCTCATTTTGACGCGCCCCATGCGCTGACTGCGGTAAATACCGGCATAGCCGTGCTCTTCAAGCCAAAGACCCCAGGTGGAGTTGGCAAAGATCATGAGTTCGGCAACCAAAAGGTCAATGGGGGCACCGCGCTTGCGGGGTTTGAGCGTCACATGCGCCTTATCCTCTTCACCGTCCAGAACAAAGCTCCACTCAATGCGGCCCAGAATTTCGGGCTTGCCGCGCACCTCCTCGCGCTCGGCGAGCTGCGCGCGGGCAAAGTGCCAGAGAAACTCCACCGCACGGGCGTGCGGGATCGTGAGCGCGTGATTGATCATCATCTCATCGGTGATCTCGGGCTCAAAGGTGTCGTAGCGCAGATTTGTTTTGACGGCAATGCGTTCAAGCCGCGTTTCCGTACCGTAAATCACCTTGGCGTCGTCGCTGACCGTCACGTAAAGCGACACGCAGGGCACAAGCCGCCCCTCATCAAGGCTTGCGGCCTTGACCCAGGCCTCCGGCAGCATCGTGGTCTTTAACCCCGGCCCGTAAACGGTGGACATACGGTTTCTCGCAAGCCGGTCAATGGCGCTGTCGCGCGGCATGATCAGTGCCGGTGCCGCGATATGAATGCCGATGCGTTTTTTGCCGTCGGGCAGGTCCGTGACGCTTGCCGCATCATCGATTTCCGTGGTCTGAGAGTCATCGATGGAAAAGGCTTCGACCTCAGCAACCGGCAGATCTTCCGGGATTGCAGGCACCGCCGGCACTTCGGCAAAACCGGTGCCTTTGGGAAAATATTCAAAGTAAAAGCCCTTCACAAGCCAGTGCCAGGGACTCGGGATGATGCCGAGGTTAAGCATCAGCCTTAACGCGCTCATATGCGCGTTGTCCGCGGCTTCCGCAAGCGCCTTCCACTCGATGCTGTTTTTATCGGGCTTAATCAGAAGACCGTAGGGATTTGCGGCAATTTCCGCGGGCACTCTGCCTTCTTCGAGTTCCTGCGTCATCGCTTCGCGCCGCTTTTCCATTTCCTCGCGCTTTTTGACGGCTGCCAGCGCCCGCTCGAGAATATCAGCGGGGGCTTTACGGTAGTTGCCGCGGCCCTTGCGGTAAAAGTAGACGGGGTTGCCGTGCAGAGCGAGCAAAACCGCGGCGCGCTCAAAGGGTTTGGGGGCCGTGAAGTAGTCGGCGGCAATCGCCTCGTACCCGAACTCCTCATCGGGCGCAACCTCCCACAGGAAGGCCGGATCAAGCTCCGCGGCCGTCGCCTGTGCTTTTTCCATGAATTCGGCCGCGCTCATCCCGTCAAACTCGAAAAAGACGTGCCCGCCCTTAACCTTGGTGCGCCGCCCCGTAGGAAGCTCCGCCTGATAGGCCGTACCGTCCTTTTTCAGAACGTTACCCGCCTTAAAAACACCGTCTTCTTCAAAAAATAACTGCATGGCTTTAGTGCCTTTCGTTGCGAAGGTTGTCCGAAAGAATACGCTTTTGCGCTTCGCCCGCGCTGATGGCGGCACGCTTTAAAGGAAGTGTCCCGTTAACGAGGAAATCCGTAAGGGCGTCAGCATAGCGGTCAATGTCAGAGACAGCATGATCCGACCCTTCAATCACATACTGCGGTGAGGCGGGATAGGCCCGCAGGGCCTCATGCCAGTCAAGCACTTCGTCGCCGGTGGTCACCGTCACCAAAACCTGCTGCGGCGAAGCAAAAGCACCGGGCCGCATGGCTTCCAGGGACTGCGCAAAGTCCGGCCTGATAAGAAGTGTGCGGCCGTCGGCTGTCTTTTGCTCCCCGAGATACTTTTCCACGAAAAGCCAGGGGCGCACTGCGGGGTTGATAAGAAGCGTTCTCACGGGCCTTCGGCCTGCAAGCCACGCGGCATAAAAGCCCCCGAGGCTTGAGCCGATCACGGCAACGCTCTCCGCAGACTCCCCCCGCAGCAGATCATCAAGCAGAAACGGCAGACACCTCGGATCCGTCACGTTTAAGTCCGGTGCCTTGAAAGTAAGGCCCCGCGCGCGGGCTTTTTCACCAAATACCCGGCCTTTAAGCGACGCGGGCGAGGATAAAAACCCGTGCAGGTAAATGATCGTTTTAACAGAAGGCATGATGGACCGTACTCACGCTTTCTGCGACGTTGCCGCGAGTTCCTTTATGAGTTTGGCGTGAATACCGCCGAAACTGCCGTTACTCATGCAAAGAATCACGTCGCCGGCGCGGGCCCTGCGGCAAATGTCCTCAATCATCGGCGTCATGTCGCCTCTGAAGGTTTCGGCTTTTTCCCCCAGGGGCAAAAGCGCTTCGTGCGTATCCCAGTGCACGGCGTCTCCGGCCCAGCAAAAGACGCGCTCTGCGCCCGCAAGCGCTCCGGCAAGCTGCGCCTTCATGGTTCCCAACTTCATCGTGTTGCTGCGGGGTTCGAGCACCGCAAAGATGCGGCGCTGCGATCCCACCTTCTGGCGCAGTGCGGCAATCGTTTCGCGGATCGCGGTCGGGTGGTGCGCAAAGTCGTCAATCACTGTGACGCCTCTCACTTCGCCCTTTACTTCCAGGCGGCGCTTGACGCCCGCAAAGTGTGAAAGCGCTTCAAGCGCCGCCTTCGGATCAACGCCTGCGTCACGCGCGGCTGCGATGGCCGCCGTCGCGTTTAACGCGTTATGGTGACCGGGAAGCGCCATCTCAAGCTGTCCCACGGGATTTCCGGCAAAACTCACGTTGCGCGCATCGTCCACCGTCCAGCCGCCCTCGCGGTCGAAAAATTCCGTGCGGCTCCAGCAGCCCATTTTGAGCACTCTGTCGAGGGCCTCACAGCGGCCGTTTACGACAACGAGCCCCTTTTCAGGCATCGTGCGCACAAGATGATGAAACTGCTTTTCAATCGCCGCGAGGTTTTCAAAAATATCGGCGTGGTCGTACTCGAGGTTATTTAAAACCGCGGTTCTCGGACGGTAGTGCACGAACTTACTGCGCTTATCAAAAAACGCCGTGTCGTATTCGTCCGCTTCAATCACAAAGTGCCGGCCGCTGCCGAGCCGCGCTGAAATGCCGAAATCATCGGGCACGCCCCCGATCAGAAACCCCGGTTCAAGCCCCGCGTAATCGAGAATCTTTGCCACCATTGAGGCGGTCGTGGTTTTGCCGTGGGTGCCGGCAACAGCAATCACGTGCCGCCCCTGAAGAATGTTTTCGCACATCCACTGCGGGCCCGAGGTGTAGGGGGCGCCAGCGTCAAGAATGGCTTCAAGCAGAGGGTTGCCGCGGCTCACGGCGTTACCGATCACCCAAAGGTCGGGTTTCACGGCCATCTGTTCGGCACCATACCCTTGCGTGAGCTCAATGCCGGCAAGCTTTAACTGGTCGCTCATCGGCGGATAGACGTTGGCATCACACCCCGTCACCGTATGCCCGGCGTGCGCCGCAAGCTGGGCCACACCGCCCATAAACGTACCGCAGATACCCAAAATATGAATGTGCATGAAACCACCTGTGCCCGATAAAATCCGAGTGCCGCGCCATTGTACCGCCCGAACCCGGAGCATTTGCCGGCGTTTCCCGATTGTTTTTCTGAGACTCTTCTGTGTTTGACAACAATCCTGAATTTCTCACCGCCGCCGATGACCGGCGTCTTGAACTCGCGGCCCGGGCCGCTGCGCTTATTGTGGACGACGGCATGAGCTGGGCTGAAGCGCGCGAACGCATCACGGGGGATCTGCGGGGAGCAAGGCGCGCTCAGTGTCCCTCATCGGCTGAAATCGAGTCGGCCGTGCGCGAGCGTCACGCCGTTTTTAATCCCGAAGGACATGCGGCACTTCTGAAAAAGCGCAGGCTTCTGGCGCTTGATGTCCTCGAAAGGGTTTTTGCTGGCTTTGACGCGTGGCTCACCGGTGCCGTTTTAAACGGCGCCGCCACCGGAGAGAGCAATATCGCCCTGACGATTTTCTGCGACGACGTTAAAAGCGTGGAAGTGGCTCTGATGAACGCCAACCTTACGTTTGAAGCGATGGAATCGGTCGAGGGCCCCATGCCCGAGCCGCTTGAAACGATTGCGGTTCTCATCCCCGACGGCAGGGAGCGTGTAGGCTGCCTCATTGAAGTGCATTCCACCAAGTCAATCGGCATCAATCCCTTTAAGCGAGAACCCGACAGTCATCAGAAGGCCTGGGAAGCCGCGGGCCGCATTACGGCCGCCAAACTAAGGCAGGAACTCATCTGAGCTTATACCGAGCAGTCTGCACATCGCCCGGTAATCGTTAACGAGTTTGGTTTTGTCGATGAGACAATCTTCCTGCGTTCTCAAAAGGTACTCAAGATCGCTGCTCTCGAAATAGCTGAGAGCGTTGCTGATATCAAATTTCCTTTCTTCCGAAATCCGGTCAGAAAAGAGCCGGACGACAAAAGCCAGGTCATACAGATCCCGAAGATGTCTGCTGCGGTTAAAGGCAAAACACGCCCGGGAAGCTAAGGTGTCCGGCTCACTGACACGGATGCCGCGGATCACCGGTGCCGGAACAGCCCGGGCCTTACGGTAGCTGACAATCACCCGCAGTTCGTCCGTTGCGCTGCGGATAAGAAACTCGCGCCGGATCAAGACCTCATTGATCAGAGACAGGCTGACGCTGCGGGCTGCGCAAAAGCGGCACAGCACCCCGGCCGGAACAGACAAGTTCCAGATTCTCCGCGGGTCTCTCAAGCCCGTAGCAAAGCGCGAGCGCCGCCTCCCCCGTCACGGTGAGTTGGTCGACGGCCTGCGTTACAAAAGTTGCGCAGTCTCGGAGAAACGCCGCGTGCGTTGCCGGTAAGGGCATGCGGCGGATAACCTCAAACGGCGTCTCCTCTCCGCAGCCTTCCAGAAAATCCAGCCATTCGGCGCCGTATTCCCGGCCCATGAACGCCGCAATCTGCGGCCAGCGCCCGGAGCCCTTCAAAAGCAACACTTTCTCAAAAATCTCCGGCGTGTATTGGTCCGCGCAGATAAAGTCATTTTTCATTCCGCCCACCGAACGGAACCGACCATCCGTGATGAGATCCAAAAATGCCCGGATATGGTTGGCCCGCTTTTGCACACCGGATGCTGGGGCACAAAGCTGCAGTCTTCGATACCGTAGGCTCCGAAAACGCTTTTCTCCGTATCAGCCGTCTCCGGCCGCTCCCAGTTAAGCGCCGAAGAGTGCCAGTCGCCTGTGGTCTCAAGGCTGCAGGGCAGATTGAGCGCGTAAACACCCGTAATGTATTGCACGGCAAAAAATCCTTCTGCAAAGATCCCGAAGTTCGCCCAACGCTGTGTTTTTCGAATTTCGTCCGAAAAACGCAAATTTCGGAGAAAGAAGGCCCTATTTGCTCCCATCCGTACGGATGATCCCCGACTTTTCACGCGTTTTTCTCAAACCGCGGCGGCTATAATTTCCGGACAAGGGGCCATTGTTCTGAGAAATTTTGGCTTCTTTCGATGAAATTAACAACAATTCAGTGCATTTTCGGCATTTGCCGGCTCACTGTCCGCGAAAAACGACACTCATTCTTTACGACGGGGATAAGCCCATGGATCTGAGAAAACTCAAAACGCTGATTGATCTTGTCAGCGAGAGCGGCGTTGCCGAACTTGAAATCCGCGAAGGCGAAGATCACGTCCGAATCGTCAATCCCACGCGTGCGTCCGCTGCCGCCCTCCAGCCGCAGACCGTCATTACGGCTGCGGCGCCCGCACCTGCCGCTCCGGTTGCTACCGCAGCCCCCGCGCCTGAAGCACCGGCCGCGGAAAAGAAGACTATCAATTCGCCGATGGTCGGCACCTTCTACCGCTCGCCCTCCCCGGGCGCCAAGCCCTTTGTGGAAGTCGGCCAGAAAGTGGCCGCGGGCGACACGGTCTGCATCATTGAAGCCATGAAGCTTTTAAACGAAATTGAAGCCGAAACCGACGGCGTGATCCGCGAAATTCTCGTGGAAAACGGCTCTCCGGTTGAATTCGGTCAGCCGCTCTTTGTGATCGACTGATGTCTGCAGGCGGCCCGCCTCTCTGTCTCTGTTTCCTCACCAAAAAAGCTCATGTTCGGAAAGATTCTGATTGCCAACCGCGGTGAGATTGCACTGCGGATTCAGCGCGCCTGCCGCATGCTCAACATCAAAACCGTTGTCGTGCATTCCACCGCAGACGCCGACGCCATGTACGTTAAGCTCGCCGATGAGAGCGTCTGTATCGGTCCGGCGCCCTCTTCTGAAAGCTACCTCAACATTCCGGCCATTATTTCCGCAGCCGAAGTCACCGACGCCGAAGCCATTCACCCCGGTTACGGCTTTCTCTCGGAAAACGCCGACTTTGCCGACCGTGTGGAAAAAAGCGGCTTTGCCTTTATCGGCCCCCGCGGCGACACGATCCGCCTGATGGGCGACAAGGTAAACGCCAAGCGCGCGATGATTGAGGCGGGCGTGCCCTGCGTACCGGGCAGCGACGGCGCCCTCCCGGACGACCCCAAGGCAATCATTGCCGCAGCCCGCAAGATCGGCTACCCCGTCATTATTAAGGCAAGCGCCGGGGGCGGCGGCCGCGGCATGCGCATTGTGCGCACCGAAGCCGCGCTCATTAATTCCGTCGCAACGACCCGCACCGAAGCCAAGGCCGCTTTCGGCAGCGACAAGGTTTACCTGGAAAAATTCCTGGAAAATCCGCGCCACATCGAAATCCAGATTCTCTCCGACAACTTCCAGAACGCGGTTTACCTGGGCGAGCGCGACTGCTCCATGCAGCGCCGCAACCAGAAGGTTCTTGAAGAGTCCCCGGCTCCCGGCATCCCCCGAAAGCTCATCGACAAACTCGGCGCCCGGTGCGTGGACGCCTGTAAGCGCATCGGCTACCGCGGTGCGGGCACGTTTGAATTTCTCTACGAAAACGGCGAGTTCTACTTCATTGAAATGAACACGCGCGTGCAGGTGGAGCACCCCGTGACGGAACTCGTAACGGGTGTGGACATCGTGCGCGAGCAGATTGCGATTGCCGCGGGCGAGCGGCTCTCCATCCGCCAGAAGGATATTGAAGTAAAGGGCCATGCGGTCGAATGCCGCATCAACGCCGAAGATCCCTTCAACTTCCGTCCCTGCCCCGGAAAAGTCACGATGTGGCATATGCCCGGCGGTCCCGGCATCCGCTTAGACAGCCATGTCTTTGCCGGCTACCGCATTCCGCCCTACTACGACAGCATGATCGGCAAACTCATTGCCTACGGACCTGACCGTGAGACCGCAATGGCACGCATGCGTGTGGCGCTGTCTGAAACCGCGGTGGAAGGCATCACCACGAACATTGCGCTGCACCGCATGATTTTGGCCGACAGCCACTTCCTGCAGGGCGGCACGAGCATTCACTACCTTGAGAAAAAGCTTGCCGAATGGAAAGCCGTTCCCAACACCAACCCCGTCGGAGGCGATGACTAAATGGCGTTAAACGAAGCGAGCCTTCTTTGCCCGGAAAACGTTGCCGAGGATTTGGCCGACGCGCTGATGGACGCAGGCGTCATGAGCGTTTCCACCGAAGACGCCGATGCCGACAGTCCCGACGAAGTGCCGCTTTACGGTGAGCCTGGTCTGGAGCCTACCACGCAGGCCTGGCGCAATTCGCGTCTCAAACTCCTCGTGGATGAGAGTTTTGATATCGGTAAGGCCGTGCGGGACGCTTCTGAAACCGCCCGCGCTGGAATCCGTTACGCCGGTTCCGGACGCCGACTGGGTGCGCGTCACGCAGGCGCAGTTCGGGCCCACGCAGGTAAGCCCGCGCCTGTGGATCGTTCCTTCCTGGAGTGAACCGCCTGTTGCCGACGCCTTAAATATCCGGCTTGATCCCGGTGTGGCATTCGGTACCGGTTCGCACCCCACGACGCACCTGTGCCTTGAGTGGCTTGACGCCAACACAAAGGCCGGAGACGACGTGCTTGACTACGGCTGCGGCACGGGGATTCTTGCGATTGCCGCCGCCAAACTCGGCGCAAAGGACGTCTGGGGCACGGACATTGATCCGCAGGCCGTGGAAGCCGCGGTTTACAACGCCCGCGAAAACGGTGTGGACGCACACTTTGTACTTCCCGAAGGCATGCCCGAAGAGAAGAAATTCAAAATCGTGGTGGCCAACATCCTTGCCAACCCCTTAAAGCTTTTGGCGCCCGCGCTTGTCGGCCGCGTCTCCGCGGGAGGTCACCTGGTGCTTTCCGGGCTTCTTGCGCACCAGGCCGATGAGATCATCGCCGTCTATAAAGGTTTTGGAATTGAACTCACCCTTTATAAAGAAATGAACGGGTGGATTTGTCTTGCCGGAAAACGCGGCTAGACTTAAGAGCTGTCCGGATCAAAAAACCGGACAGCTTTTTTCTTGGCCTTTTTCTTTCTCGGGTTTGACTATGGCTTACGTAACACGTTGTCCCTACTGCGGTTCGGTCTGGCTGATGCCGGACAAGGAAACGGCGGACCGCACGCCCGTGAAGTGCCCGGACTGCAATCACAGTTTTGATGCGACATGCTCGCTTACCGCCGTGCCGGATTCTCTTTTCCCGGGACGCGTGCCGGTGATGCTGCAGGGCAGCGGCATGCCCGCTGCCGCTGCCGACAAAAAGGAACCTTTTTCCGTGATTCCGGAAATTGCCGCGGAAGAAAAACCTGAGGCCGCGCCGGAAAGCACTGAAGAGAGCGCCCCCGATTTCGCTGACGCCGCGCCGCAGACACCGCAGGCCGACACTGCCGAAAGCACCCCGAAAGAGGCTGCCGCGCCTGAAGGTGAAGATCAGCCCCGGGTTGCGCACGAAACCCCCGCGGAAGCTGAGCCGGAAAAGGCATCTGCGCCCGCGCAAAAAGCCGAACCCGCGCAGACTACGCAGCCTGAACAGCCCGCGCCCATCGCCGGCGTGCCGCTTGCCAAGCCCGAGACCAAACTGAACGCAA
>ENA-ORRI01000915-ORRI01000915.1-human-gut-metagenome-genome-assembly--contig:-NODE-915-length-13626-cov-2.4041_pt1 | contig 13626 bp, 7 predicted proteins | sample MGYA00242172_ERZ509128 | MGnify/ENA primary metagenome ERZ509128 (study PRJEB26280, sample SAMEA2338623) | human gut metagenome | biome: human gut; feature: human-associated habitat; material: faeces... | reverse complement strand
GCGTCCCTCTGCGCCGTCCCCAGCGCGTTGACCGTGCTCCCAGCTGCCGCCGCCAGGGAACGCCTGGCTGCGGAAGGATTATTGAGCATATCGTTATTGAGGGCGCCCAGGAAATCCGTGACGGCCTGGTCTATGGAACCATGCCTGGCAGCATCCCAAAGCAGATTGGCGCCCGCCATGGAATTGGCCGTGTCCGCTACGCTGGCATAAACGTTATCTGTCTGTTCTTCCGCTTTCAGAACCACCTTATCTCCTTCCTGCACCAGATGGGCATTCTTGTAATAGGTGAGGAAAAGGCCTCCGACTGTCAGCGTATTTTCTCCCAGGTCAATCGTTCCGTCGCCGGTGAGTTCCATCAGCGTAAGTTCCATCGGATTGCCCGATTTCCAGGTGATATTGACATCCGGGATTGAGGTGACATGGAAAGAGGCGCCATCTTCAATGACAACGTCGCCGGAGGCCTCAATGAAGCTGGCGGTCATGTCGGCATCAGTATTCAAGGTGAAGGTGGTGGAGGACCCGCTGCTGAAGGAAGCGTTCTCTACGCTCAGAGTGGTATTGACCGCCGTCAGGGAGTTGTCGCTGGCCTGGATGGTCAGGTTGCCGCTATTGACCAGATTACCGTAACTGAGACGGGCTCCGTCCACATCCGCCTTGCCCTGGAGAACCAGATTCCCTCCGCTGATTGTCAGACCGGTATCCGCGCCGGAGCTGCGCAAAACCTGCGTTCCCGCTCCGGAAACATCCAGCGTTCCTTCTCTCAGCGTTCCTTCGTATGTATGCGTCTGGCCGGAAGCCGCCTGAATTTGCAAAGTCTGCCCATTCAGTTCCAAGGAACCGGAGCCGTTCAGTCCGCCGGCAGAGCCGTCTGCCTCCAGGCTCAGGGAACCGTCCAGGTCCAGCACCACGCCGGAAAGCGTACTGTCCGCAGCCAGCCCCAAAGAGGCGCCTTCCGCAATAGCCAGCGTACCGGTTCCGGCAATTTCCGTATGGGAAAGGCCGTCGGTAGCGCCTGTCAGCGTCAATGTTCCGGAAGAAGCGATATCCAGCTTTCCGCCGTTGTCGCCGCCTGCCAGCGTCCGGGCCGTCGCGCGGCCTCCTACTCCAATCACCGCAGGGGAGTCCGCATCCGCGGAATTAAGATGCAGAGCTTCCACGTCAGCCGTACCGTTAAGCTGAAGCGTTCCTTCTTCCGCAATGATATCCCCGGCCAGCGTCACATTCCCGGACAGGGTGAGTTTGTTCGCTCCCGTTTTGACGAGGTCCGTGTTGGCCGCAGCACCGTTCAGGCCGCTGATGTCCCCGGCAAAAGAGGTATCCACTCCCGTGCCTTCATGGAAGAGGTTGTTTTGAAGTTCGATGCTTCCCTTATCCTCCGCCGTATTAGTGACGATCAGGTTGCCCGTGCCCGTCTGGCCCGGGCCAGTTCCCGGTGCAGTCAGGTTTTTGATCACCATGGAACCGTCCGACTGGACATAAAGGTCCTGGTCCACAATGACGGCCTGGTAAAAATTGAGGGACTGGTCCGTGACCGGATTGTCCGCGCTGCCCGTACCATCCACGGAAGACACGTAAACCAGATCCGTATCACCGGAGAGGACGATGCTGCCTCCGTTGACGCCCACGATGCCGAAGCCCAGCGCAGCAAAAAGCGGGTTAGCCGTCATGTGGCTCTTAAGCGTTTCAAGATCCTGTGCAAAACCGCCATTGGTCAGAAGTATCTCCAGATTTCCGCCCGCCGTTTTCATGGCATCCATGACGCTGGTGAGATTCAGCGTAAGCGTGGAGCCGTCTCCAAAGGAGATGCTGCCCAGATTATCCCCCGTGCCCTCAAACTGAATCAGAAAGTCCTCTCCCGAGAAGGGGTCTCCGGAAATATTGCCCGCTCCCACCGCAAGACTGCTGTCCGTGCCGTTCACCGTCCAGGTGGAACCCTGCTTGAGTCCGGTGAGCTGCGTTCCGGCAGAAGCGGTGACAACTGACCCCAGCCCGGCGGCATCCAGACCTCCCAGGGCAATATTGCCGGAATCGGCAACCGCATTGACATGGACCTTGTTTGTATCCGTTCCCGCGTAGCTTCCGGCGTTCGCCAGCGCTCCGGACTGAATAAATATATTAGTGGCGGCGGCCGCTCCGGAAAGGTCCAGCGTGCCCTTGGCCAGCGTCAGCGTCCCCGTCAGGCCATTGGCGCGGTCCCCCACTGCAAAAGAGCCGGAAGTGCTGACCGTAAGATTGCCTGCTCCGGCAATGGTTCCGGCCCAGGCGGCGTTGTCCCCGGTTCCGTCGCCCAGCTGGACAGAGGAATTCTGGGCAATATTCAACTCTCCCGTGGTCGTATTTGCCCCGGTAAGAACCAGCTTGTCGCTTCCCTGAACGCTCAGGGAGGCCGTATCAATCACATTCCCGGCATAAAGCAGGTTCCCTGCCGTACCCGTGTAATTGACGCGGTAGGTTCCGGCTCCTCCCAGGGAAACTGCCTTGATGAATTCGCCCGTATCCAGCGTGGCCGCCGCACCGCCGTTGCCAAAGGAAAGGATGGCATTCCCACGGCCGGAATGCACCGTTCCCGCAAAACCGGTGAGATCCCCCGTCAAAATGGCCGTCAGAGTCGGGTCTCCGGCCGCTGTTACTCCGAGGTTGGCCCCCGCCTCGCTCGTCAGGCTTCCCGCCAGAATCAGCGTCTGGTTGGAATTGCCGTTCAGCCATCCCCCAGCGGCCATCACATGGATATCGGCATTAACGGGATCGGCGGCGGAATTGACAAAAAAGCCGCGCCCATCCAGTTCCAGCCTGGCGCTGCCGATTGCAGCGGCATTGGCAAAGCCGACTTCATTCCACGCAGCGTTGGTGCCGTTGCCCGCCAGTCTCATGGTACCGGTAAAGCCGCTGTTGTCTCCGGTAACGGAATAGCGGCCGCCGCCGGGGAAGGTACCTCCTTCCTTCTTCCCGAGAACCAGCGTTCCGGCTCCGGTAATGCGGCCTGACAAAGTATCCGTATTTACGGAGTTATGGGCACGGTTGTCCTGTATCTGGAGAGTCGCGTTTTCAGCGATGGAAATGTTTCCGCTCCAGGTTCGCGTAACACTGTTGTCTCCGATGTTATAGAACAGAGTCCCTCCGCTTACGGTGATGGCGCCGGCAAAGGTTCCTCCTTGTATTGTATTGATAGTCAGCATGCCGTCTCCAAGCTTGACGATATCCTTGTCTCCCAGTTCCTGGGTGTATGTAGCCCAAGACACATGATTGCCGTTCGTATTCACTCGGATGGCATCCGTGCTGGCGGCTGAATTAATGAGCCCGGAAATATCCTGCGTGGCCCCCGTTCCATATGTGAAGGTGCCCCCTCCAAAAATAATCTTGTTGGCCGCTACCAGTCCCAGCGTTCCTTCCGTCGTGCCGACCGTATTCAACACCAGTTCCCCCCCGTTCAGCGTCACCGTACCGGTGCCCAGCCCCTGGACGGCATTGAGGTTGAGGGTGCCGGCCATAATGGTCGTGCCGCCGGAGAACGTATTTGTTCCAGTATTTTCAATGGTCAGCACCCCCTCTCCCCGTTTAATGAGGGACATCGGATCTGCTCCGTCCACAAGGGCCCCTGTTCCCGTGAACGTGTAGGCCGTTTCTCCATTGTTGACCGTAAGACGCGCGGAAGAAACATTCCCTTCTATGGTGACGGCAGAGGCGGATATGCCAGCCAGATCTTCAAAATTGGCGGATTTGGCGGCGTCATAAACGACTGCCGTCCCGTCTTTGTCCAGCCAGACGGCAGAACCTCCTGCCGCCATCCAGATACCCGCATTTCCTCCGTTCCAGTTGAGGGCTTCTCCCAACGCCTTGACTCGCAGGTAAAGAGTGTTTCCGGACAACTCCAGGGCGTAGGTATAATCTTCGGAAAGGCCGCTGGAATCAAAAGAAAAATTGCTGGCCGTCAACGTACCGAAACTGCCCGCCGTAATCAGCCTGTAGTCATTTTCCATCGTCTGGTCCACCCCGCTGATCGCCAGAGTCAGCGTGCCTTCCGTATTAAAGGAGAGCGTGCCTCCCGACTGGACGATGGCGGAGCTGGAGGAATTCAGCCCCGTCAAATCCAGCGTCAGAACGGAAGACGGGGAAAGAGTCATATTGCCCGCAGAGGTAAGACGGGCTCCGGAGCCCATCGTAATGGAGTTGCCGAAGGTCACTCCGCCGGCAAGCCCGAAACTGAGCTCCCCAGAGGAAACCGTCAGCACATTCGCAAATCCGGTGGAAGAACTGAGCGTGAGCTTGCCCGCTCCGCTCTTGGTAAAAGCACTGCGGCCGTCCAGCACCGTTGCGTTGGCAATAACGGCATCCGTCCCTTCTCCAGCGGAAATTTCGTCAAACCCGGAAATGGAGGCGTTTGTGAACATGTCCGCGCGCGTCACGCCGTTCAGGTTCAACACGCTTCTGGTAACCGTATCCCCCCGGCCCTGGCCGGAAAGAGTTGTCGTTCCGGTAAAAATGGCGTCATTGCCCGTAATGGTCACGTTGGCCAAAGCCGTAGTCAGGGCAGTGCCATTGACCTTCTGGCCGCCCGCATAAATGGAAGCATTATTGAACGTCCCTCCGCTGATGGAAAGATTGGCTTCCCCAATCGTCAACGCGGAACTGGTATTGTTGCGTTCCACATAAGTGCCCAGGGATATTTGAGCTCCATCAAATGTGCCGCCCGTAATTGTTATATTGGTGGAACCGATATTCCCGGTAAGGGCGGCGGTAGCGGTTCCGTTAATATAGGAGCCGCCCCAGATTTGTCCCGTATATGTCCCGGACTTGAAAGTCAAATTGGTGGAACCTGTAATATTCAACGTGCTCTCCCCCGTTTCCACCCAGCTTCCCCCCGCAATCATGGCCGCCACGGTGCCGCTGCCCAAGTCCAGCGTCATATTGGTATCCGCCAGGTTCCAGGCAGACGTGCTTAAACGGGCGCCCGCAAAGATTTTCTTGGTCCCGTCTCCGGAAAAAACAGCTCCCGTGATCGTTGTCGTCACGCCCTGCGAAAATAAACTCTGGGCAAAAGTCCCCCCGGTGATTTCTACGGAAGCGGACGAATGCTCCGCAATATTTGCGGCAGAATTTGAGGATGTCGCATCGGACAGGCCATATACATTCGCGTTGTACTGGCCTCCCGTAATGCTCAACCTGGCCGTACAGGCATTCGTTCCATCTCCCAACTGCACTTGGCCTCTTCCCAGAAGGGCGACGGAGCCGTTAAAAGTTCCCCCGTCCAGACTCAGGGAGACATTGCCGACGATGGTCGATTTCTGCCCCGCCCCGCGTGTCGTTCCAGCCGTTACCAGCTGGGCGAAGGTCCCGCCGTCAATGGTGAATGCCACATCCCCCGTGTGGCGGAAGGATTCCTGCCCCAGCCCTATGCACCAGCTGGAACTGGGGTTGGAGACAGAAATTCCGGCCCATTCCCCGCCATGAATGTTGACGGTATATGTCCCCGTCGTCTGGTAGGCATCATTTTTGTTTCCATCCCCCACCAGGGAAAAACCATTAATCGTGCCGACATTCCGGTCTACATTGAGGGTAATGTCGGCGGACACAATCCGGTCCTGGTTGCTCCACCCCATCAACTGGGCATTTGTATTCAACAGGGATGCACCTTCCCCGATATTGATTACAAAGGAATTGGTTCCTCCGATGGTGACGCCGGAGGCAGTGCCCGCAACATTCCATAATTGCAGTTTTGTATAGGTTCCTCCCTCCAGATTGAGAACCCGGTTATAGCCGTCTTCATAGGTCCCGCTTGCCGTAATGTCTGTTAGATAAATATCGCCGGGAGAATCCGCCTGAGTCACGGGATCCCCTTCCGGAGGCGTAATCGTGTATTGGCCGTCGGCAAAGGAAATCGTCGTCTCTCCATTGCCCGTCAACGTATAATCAGACCATGACGGAGAAATGAAACAGGCCAGAAGAGCGGATAAAAGAACCAGGGGCAAGCGCGGTCGCATAACACTATAACGTATTGATAATGAATAAAATTATTTACAAGACTATATACTTGCTAATAGTTAGCGGATTTGAAATCCGGAGTCAATGACAATTTTTGAGGCCAAGCCCTTTAGGAGCATGGAACGGCCTGAAAGGGGAAAGAGAGAAAACGGGGGTGTCCGTTTCAAGAATCGGCATTATTAATATTTTAATCATTATCTGGATTCATTTATATCATTTACGGATTTCAAATCCGTCCGGTTATTTAATCCGTTTCTCCCAGCAAGCGAATCCCGCATGCAGGAAAAAATGATTTCTTGTCTTGCATTCCCATGGGAGTGCCTGTATAAGCCTCCACGTCCCCGCCGCAAGGCAGGGACGGCATCCAAGGTCATGGAGCGGTAGCTCAGTTCGGTTAGAGCGCCAGCCTGTCACGCTGGAGGTCGCGGGTTCGAGCCCCGTCCGCTTCGCCACCTTGTTCAGGAAAAACAGCCGCCTCCGGGCGGCTTTTTTGCATTCGGACTTTTACTGTTCCTGCATTCCGTCTGCTGTTTCAAGAAAGCCGTCCGAGAGAACAGCGTTTTTCTGAGGCATTGGGACAGAATTTGCTTTTACGATTCGTTTCCCGGCGATTTTGCTTTGTAGCAACAGCAGCAAAGCGTACCGCATCCCTTCCGGTTTGCGGGAAAATGCCCGTTTTCCCTTACCGTCGGAGAATTGCTTTCCTGCAGGGCAGGGGAGCGTGCTTGATTTGGGCGCAATCTTCCCTCATGATGTCGGCATGATTCTGGAACTGCACTCCCCGTTGGACATGCATCTTCACCTGAGGGACGGCGATATGATGAAGCTGGTCGCTCCGTTAAGTTCCGCCTCTTTTGCCGGGGCGGTCATCATGCCCAACCTGGTGCCTCCGGTGGCTGATGCGGGTGCGGTGCAGGCTTACCGGCAGCGGGTGCTGGACGCTTGCGGAGACGATGTATTCCAGCCGTACATGACGGCATTTTTCCGCTCCTATTCAGAAAAGGAATTGTCCCGGCTCAAGGAACTGGTGTTCGGCATCAAGCTGTACCCGGCAGGAGCCACCACGAACAGCGAAGGCGGCGTGAAGGCCATGAAAGATGCGGAAGTTACCCTGTCCATCATGCAGGAAATGGATATTCCTTTGCTGGTGCATGGCGAAAGCCACGGCTTCGTGATGGACCGGGAGGCCGAATTCCTGGATGTTTACCGTGATTTGGCCACGCGCTTCCCCCGGCTGACTATCTGCATGGAACATATTACCACGGCCGCCGCCGTGCAGCTGCTGGACGAATTTGAAAACCTGGCCGCCACGGTAACCCTCCAGCATCTTCTCATTACTTTGGACGATGTGGCCGGTGGCATGCTGAAGCCGATCGCCAAAAGGCCGGAAGACCGGGAAGCCCTGTTGCAGGTTGCCCTTTCCGGGCATCCCCGCCTCATGTTCGGCAGTGACTCCGCCCCCCATCCCATCCATGCCAAGGAAGCGTGCGGATGCGCCGCCGGCGTATTTACCGCCCCCATCGCTCTTCCTCGTCTGGCGGCCCTGTTTGACGAACACGGAGCCCTGGACCGGTTGCAGGGCTTTGTTTCCGGTCATGCCTGCGCTTTGTACGGGTTGAATCCGCCTGCCAGGACGGTCCGTCTGCAGCGGCGTGAAATGCTGGTGCCGGACGCTTATGAAGGGCATGGACAGAAAGTGGTGCCGATGGATGCCGGATGCACCATTCCCTGGAGACTGATATAAGGGGCTTTTCCAGGGGAAGATGACAGAAAGCTATTTAAGGGAACCGTCTTTATACTGGATATTCCGGGCGATCTCACTACAATCCCTGCCCATGGATCGGATTCGCGTTTATACGGGTGGAGTTGCTTCCTGTAATGGTTACCTCTTTAAGACGAGGGATAACGCTTACGTGGCGGTGGACGCTCCGTCCGGCTTCGCGGACTGGATTTATTCCAAAAAGCCCGATATCATCATCACGGATCTTCTCATCACCCACCAGCATTTTGACCATGTGGAGGATGCCTGCCGCATGCGACAGATTTTCGACTGCCGCATTCATGCCGGGCAACCTTACAATGAAAGCCTGACGCTGGAAAAAATGGCCCGCGACGCCTGGGGGCTTCCCCTCAATGTTCAGCCGTTTGTGGTGGATGAAATACTTACTCCGGACATTCACACGGCGAATTGGGGCGGCCTGTTGTGGCATCTCCACCAGGTGCCCGGCCATTCTCCGGACAGCATTGTTTACGATTTGCCGGATGAAGGAATCATGTTCACAGGTGACGTCATTTTTGCCGGCTCCATCGGGCGGACGGATCTCCCGGGAGGAAACCTGCGCCTGCTGAAACAGGGCATTGAAAAGAAAGTCCTCAACCAGCCCGCCACGACCATGATTTTCCCGGGCCACGGTCCATATACCAACGTGAAAAACGAACTGCTGACCAATCCGTTCATCTCCTGACCGCGATTCCCGCGCCGCTGTACGGAATCGTGTTCTACTCTTTAGCAAGCATACAAGATCAATGTTATTTTCAGAATTAGGTTTATCGGAACCCGTCTTGAAGGCGGTGGAGAAATGCGGTTATGAACATCCCACCCCCATTCAGGAGCAGGCCATTCCCATCATTCTGGAAGGCAGGGACCTCATTGGGGCCTCCCAGACGGGGACGGGGAAAACCGCTGCTTTCGCCCTCCCGCTGCTGACAAGGATTCGGCCCATCGGCAAACCTCAGATACTGGTGCTGGAACCCACCAGGGAACTGGCCGACCAGGTGGCGGAATCCTTTGCCGAATACGGTGAATTCACCGGGTTGAAAGTAGCGTTGCTGTATGGCGGCGTGGGGTACGGAAAGCAGACGGAAGACCTGAAAAAAGGGGCGGACATCGTTGTGGCCACTCCCGGCCGGCTGGTGGACCACTTCTACCGTTGCACCATGCGCTTCGGAGAAGTCAAGGCCCTGGTTCTGGATGAAGTGGACCGAATGCTGGACATGGGGTTCCTGCCCATTGTCCGTAAAATCGTCAACCTTTGTCCGTGGGAAGGAAGGCAAACCCTCTTCTTCTCCGCCACCATGCCTCCGGTCATCGCGGGATTTGCCAAATGGTGCCTGACGGACCCTGCGGAAGTTACCATCGCCCGGCGTGAAGTGGCCGCCACCATCAGCCATGCCTTTTATCCGGTAGCTCTGGACCAGCGGGATGAACTGCTGTTGGCCCTGCTCAAGGGGACGGACTTCCGTTCTGTCATGATTTTCACCCGCACCCGCAAGGAGGCGGACGCGGTATGCGGCATGCTCAAGCATCATGGCTACCGCGGGGAGGTGGCCGTCATGCACTCCGACATTCCCCAGAAGGAACGCATGGAGGCGCTTAAGGGATTCAAGAGCGGAAAATATGATATTCTGGTGGCTACGGATGTGGCGGCGCGTGGCATTGACATCAGCGGTGTGACCCACGTCATCAACTACCGCGTTCCGGAAAACGCGGAAGACTATGTGCACCGCATCGGCCGTACCGGCCGCGCGGAAGCTTCCGGGGATGCGTTCACGATCATGACGGCGGATGAGCTGGATTTTGCTGCGGCTGTGGAAAATTTCATTGGGAAACCCATTGAACGCAAAAAACTGGACGGGTTCAACTACACGTACACCGCCCTGTTGGAAGACAAGCCCGTCAAATCCGTCCGCAAGCCCAAACCCGCAGGTCCCAAGCGCCGCAGACGCTAAGGAGGGGGAAACATGATTTTCTCTCTGATGGAATGAAGATCATCCCATGCGCATTCTTGCCATAGACCCGGCCATCCGCAACACGGGTTATGCCGTGGTGGAGGGGGATTACCGGCGCGCGCGCGCCCTGGACTATGGAACGCTATCCATTCCCCGGAGCGTGTCCCAGTCCGGCTGCCTGCTTGCTATCAAGCAGCATTTGGGCAATCTCATTGACAAATGGAACCCGGATGAAATGGCGGTGGAGCGCATCATCTATGTCCAGTCTCATCAGACGGCCATCACGATGGGGGCGGCCAAGGCGGCCGTGGTCATTGCCGCGGCGGAAGCCGGGCTGCGTATTATGGAATATTCCCCCAAAAGCGTGAAGCTCTCCGTCGTAGGGCGCGGGGCCGCTCAAAAAACGCAGGTCGCCTTCATGGTGCGGGCTCTTTTGGAACTCCGGGAAACGCCGGAATCCGATGCCGCCGACGCTCTGGCGATCGGCCTCACCCACCTCTTTTCTGCGGATCCTTTGAAGGCCCACATGATGGAGAGGAAATACATTTAGCAGTGATGAGAGATGAGTGTAAAAACCGTACTTGCAGCCCGCGGATTGAAATCTGACCGCCCGGCGCTGTTCTCTAATTACTGATTCAAGCCGTCAGGGCCTGAACGTCCTCCCTTTCCCGTCCTGCCACGCCTTGAGAAGGGAAGCATACATTTTGTTGAGCTGCTCCAGGGTAGCTACACGGAATTCCACGGTATTCGTATTCGGGTAAGCTTTTGCGACGGTTGTATCCGGGTCAATGCTGCCTCCCGTTGCCCGGTTGACGGCGCCGGCCCCAAGCTCCTTCGCACGGTCAGTCACATTCTTGATGGCGTTGATACCGGAATTTTGACCCAGCGTTTCCAGATAATAAAACTTGGTGGGCGTATTCCCCAGGGTAATCAGCGTTACTTCATACACCATGCAGGCATTGTCCAGAATATACCTGTGCTGCGCCACCGCTACAATCCGGCTGAGATGCACCACATACTGCCCCTCCGGAAAATTGCCTATCCAGAACTGGCTCTGGTTGTAGTCATCCGTGGACGGGACGGCGGCTCCTTTTTTGGACTGGGCGGAAAGAGGTGCGGCTGCACAAACAAATAGAGCTAAAACAGGAAGGCAGAATCGTTTCATGCTTTCTATTTAATATCAGCTCTTACTGTATGGGAAGGAAAAATCGTTGAATGTTTGCGGGGAAGAACATGTCTGTTCATGGATAAATGTCATCCCTTTTTTCAGTTGCTCCCTTGCGCCGGAATACATGACTGTTTGAATAATATTTACTGGCACAGTTCATGATATTGATAGAAAATGCCAATACTCCTGTTTCCGGATGAAAAACCTGAAACGTACGTAAAAAGGTAATGGAATCAGGGTGTTATGGCATGGAAATTTCCATGGAACTTATCCATGCATCCGAGCAATTCCCTGAATTTATCCGTATTGCCTTCAATTTTAATCATGCCTTTGTCCAGAGCTGTCTTTAAGGGCATTGCCCGCATGGCGACCAGGGCGAAGTGGAGCCTGTCTCCGGTGATGACTGCGTCGGGATGTTTGACCAGTTTTCCTTCGCGGTACATCAGCACTTCGTTTTCAATCCAGAAGCCGTATGATCTTCCGTTTTGGGCAATCCAGTTGAAAGCCAGTTTTTTCCCTTTGGATTTCTCACTATTCAGGCTGACGCCCAAATAGTCGAACAGCAGTTCCGGAGTCAGGGCATATAAAGTGTCCGTCAACGTGAGTTCGCGGGAGTTTTTAAGCAGCCCGATTCCCGGTTCTCCGGCATTGACGAGAAGTTCATCGTTCCGGAATGCGGATTCCGTTTGATAACCGAATTGTTTCCACATATTTTTTACCAGATTCCTTATGTTTCCTCTTTTTAGATGGGCAGACATAACGTTCCTTAATGTCCCGGCGTCTTGACGATAGTCCTTTTGCCCGGTGATTTCCGGAGGGCTATTCCTGATTCTGCCGCTTTCCGGAATCGGATTGATTATTCCCTCAATTTCTGCGGGGGAATACCCTTTGCTAACCAGGTTCAATATCCGGTCATGCATGTATTTGCGGTTGCGGCATTCCCTGGCCAGGAACCGTTTGATATTTTCTTTTCCTATTCTGGGCCAATGGTGTTGTGAGAACAAAATCTCTATTTTGTCTTCATAACGCTGAATGGCTTGATCAAGGGCTTTCCACCTGTTTTTTGCATCCCTTATTCTGGATACTCCCAGAGTGCAGATATCATGTATGGCGCTTGCCGTGTCCTCTCCATAAAAAAGCGCCTTGAATTGGGGAAAATACATCAGTGCGGCAGAAGAGGCCCCCATTCCGGGAACCGCCATGAATTCCATTTCTATGCCGTCTATGTCCAGCCCGGATGCCGTTCTTTTGGTACTGGCAAAATAGTTGGTATGTGGATGTGCATCTACAACAGCCTTGATTGGCCGTTTTCCCGCCTTCCGGTAATAGAGGTCAAGACTCTCGGCCATGGTTTCTTTCGGGACGAAAGGGGCAATGATCATGATGCCTTCCCGTCCTTCAATAATAGTTATGTTCGGAAAACCTCCGCCGTGAATCTGGTAAATTCCTTTTGTGACTTCAGACAGCGCGTTTTTGGCATTGGGACGGGAAATGCTCCACGTAACCGGTTTGTCCCCGGGGCCTTGTTCCGCATCTTGGATGCCTTGACGGTCATTTTGATTCGCATCGTAAACTCCGGGAGATTTTTTGTTGTCTTCAACGGGATGCCTTAGCGCCTTTTTGGATTGTTTTGCTATACCGACGCCTGTACCGCCCCATGCAAATATTGCCAGAAGCGTGGCTGTCAAGTAGTTCATTTTTGTTTTCATGATCGGAGTTTTATTAACGGAACGCGTGAAAAGTAAGAGGAAGGCCGGTTCCCATATTTTACTTTGCAGGAACAATAGACTTGCCAATAAAGAACAATGTTAGAAAAATGGCAGTATGTTAATATCTGATTACTAAAGTTTTTAGCTGATTTCCCGGAATTCCCGCCGTAAACGGGAAGTTTTTCGTTTTTTTATACCGCTTATTCTTCTGGTGGAAGGCGGTTGATATTCGGTGTGCCTTGAAGTAGGGGGGAAAAATCTGTAAAAGGATTTTTTTGCCCGTTTTTAACGGGTTTATGGAAAGAACATGGCTGGAAATGCGGAAAAGGGTATGTTAATGAACAGGGCATGGAAAGATTGTATCGTCCGAATGTTGCGGGGATGATGGTCCGGCAGGACGGGAAATTGTTGATTTGCGAGCGTTCCGGGCAGAAAGGAGCCTGGCAGTTTCCCCAGGGCGGAATTGACCCGGGGGAAACGGCTTTGGAAGCCGTGCGGCGCGAGATTGGGGAGGAAGTGGGGTTTTTGCCGTCCCAGTATGATATTGTGGAATCCCGGAAGGGGTATCGTTACGATTATCCGCCGGAGGTGCTGGAGTATGTCCGTGAAAAGCGGCGGCAGCCTTTTGTTGGGCAGGAGCAGGAGTATTTCCTGTGCCGGCTGCATGCGGATGCTCCGGAACCCGTCCTGGATGACCGGGAGTTTTGCGACTACAAGTGGATAGCCCCAGCCGAATTTAAGCTGGAGTGGCTACCGGAGTTTAAAAAGAAAGTTTACGCCAGGGTGCTGGAAGATTTCTTTAATGTCCGGGCGCGGGATAAGTGAAGTGGCTCAGCAGGTCATGTGCGGCGGAAACGGGGTCCATTTTGTCCCCCGCCACCATATTTTCCAGAATGGGCATGCGGGACGCTACGGCGGGGTGCTGTTCAAAAGCGGTGAGCAGGGCTTCATGCACCAGGGACTGGACCCATGAAAGGGACTGGCTCCGGCGGCGGCTGTACCAGAATCCGGATTCCTTCATGCTGTCCCGGAAGCGGAAGA
>ENA-ORRI01000911-ORRI01000911.1-human-gut-metagenome-genome-assembly--contig:-NODE-911-length-13726-cov-3.82562_pt1 | contig 13726 bp, 16 predicted proteins | sample MGYA00242172_ERZ509128 | MGnify/ENA primary metagenome ERZ509128 (study PRJEB26280, sample SAMEA2338623) | human gut metagenome | biome: human gut; feature: human-associated habitat; material: faeces... | reverse complement strand
ACGCTCAAGGCTCCCCCGCCGGCCGTTTTCTGAGCCACAGCCCCAGCGGGCGCCGTGCTCAGTTTGTTTTCGTTGCTCATGTTGACCTCCTGTTATTCTCCGGTTTTACCGGGTGCTGACGCTGGTGGTGTAGGTTTCGCGGAACTTGATGCCGGGGATCTCGACCTGACCCTTAGACATCTTAATAAGGCGGAGCACCGCGGCCTTATCTACCGGCCGCAGCTCAATGCCAATGAGAGACACGGGAACCTTAGACCAGTCGCACTCGGACTCGCAGATTTCCCACGTCTTGCTCTGGGAGATGCCCTTGACCTTGGGCGTCTGATGCTGTACGCCACCGGCGATGGACACCCCTTCCATCATCTCGGCTTCGGCCATAGCGTACTCTGCGCCAACAGCGTCACCGTTAGCCTCGGCTTCGGCAGCTTCATTCAGGTGGCGGTCGATCTCGGCCTGAGCCATTCGGCGCATGGCCTCCTCCTGCTCACGGCGCTTGCGCTCCTGCTCCGCGCTGTACTCGTTCACCTTGGTCTTGACGATCTTCTCCGCCTTTTCCAGAGGCTCAATCATTTCCTTTCTGTGGGCCAGAACCTCGTCGTAGCTCTTCTTGGCGGACACGCGGAGAGGCTCCCAATAGTCCTTGACCTGCTTCTGGGCCTGCTTGATCTGCTTCAGGAACAGGCCAGCGTCCTCGAAATCCGCTCCAGAGGCGACGACGACCGCTTCGGCCCGCTGCTCAATCAAGCTGACTTCTTTGCCGAGCTTGCTCTCTTCAGCGTTCATCACGGTCACGTTCTCTTCTGCGGTGTCAAGGACAAGGGCATTGCTTCCGATGGTCTTTGCGTCGTTCATACTGACACTCCTTTTCATTTATTTGTAAGACTGTTCATAGTCGTACAGACATTTCAGTGCCCCGACTACGCGGCATCTGGCGGGGTCTTTGGCCGGGAACTCGCGGAACGCCCATTTCCCGTCCTTTTTCAGATGCAGGATGTGCTTTCTTTGCGGTGTGATGCCGTGGGAAATAAGCGCCTGCGAGTAGGCTTCAAGCTGGACGCCGCAGGTCATCTCCAGCAGCGAGTAGGTCGTCTTGAAGTCAATCAGCTCCAGCAGGCCGCCGATCTCGCAGAGCAGGTCAATCGTCCCACCGTAGCGCATCAGCTTGTGGTAAATGCGCACCTCAGAGCCGAAAACCCGCGGCTTGTACTGCTTCCACCATTCCATGAAGCCGTTGAAGTAGCCGCGATGCTCCGACGGAATATCGTCGATGCCGAACTTGATCCAGTTCTCGATGCTGTTATGCACCGAGGAGCCTTTGTTGGCGGCGTTCTCCAGCGTCCGCTTGCTGATGCCGCCGTAGCACTGGTCTTTCAGCGGCTCCATCAGCTTTGAAACGCTCGGGATGACGTCGCCGTTCAGCCGGTAGATGTGACTGGCCTCGTCAAAGGTCAGCTCAGGCAGCTCAGGAACCTCAACCGTCATAGCCATCAGGGATGTCCTCCTCGCTCGCTGTTTTCCAGTCATGGCCGCACCGCTCTACCAGATCGCTGAGCGGAGTGTCTTCGAGGCATTCCTCGCAGAAGGCGTCCCCGTCGATCTCGCCGTATTCCGTTCCAACTGGGAGCGGCTCGGTGTCTCCGCAGCACTTACAGTCCACGCACTGGACGTTTTCGCCCTCCTGTACCGTCTTCCACTCCCAACCCAACTTCGGGATCAGGACGCAGAGCGGCAGGTCATCCAAGCATCCCTCACACCACGCCTCACCGTCGATGTCGGCGTACTCGTCGCCAGGGGCAATCGGCTCGCCGCAGGAACGGCAATACGTCACCGGCGTTGGGTCTGGCGCGTTTGGGCAGCCGCTCAGGCAAGGGCTGTGCATACAGATGTCGCACATAAGTTTCTCCTCCCAATCGCATTGATTCGCTCACGCATCACGTGGTCTTCCAGCTCGTTCCTGAACAGCAGAGGCACGTACTCCTCGTCCTTGCCGTTCAGGTCTGCCTTGCGGATGGTGTGCTGCATGATAGCGACCATGTCATCCACATCGAACCAGAAGCCAGTCTCGTTCTGGACGTCCACGATGATGTTGCCCAGCTCCTCGGTGTTCAGCTTCGTCGTGTCGATCATTCCAACACCTCCTCAAACTTCCACTCGTACCCTCTGTACGACCTCATAGTTCCCGCACAACACATCTGGATTCCCTTCCTTGTAAAGCCATCTCTTTCGGCTTCGTGCAGCGACCTATATTTCTTGACCACCATCCCGTCTCGGAGAGCCAGAACAGCCTTGCACCGACGCATACTGTCAGAGGTGCATCGTTCGTTTCTGGTTCCGTAGGCGATATTCGCGCGGTGCGATACCCACTCCAGATTTTCTACGCAGTTGTTCAGTTTGTTCTCGTCAATGTGGTTGACTTCCATCCCGCCGCCGGGGCAGCCGAGAAATGCCTCCGCCACAAGGCGATGCACATACTGGTCTTTCGCCGTTCCGAGACTCACCTGCGGGTAGCCAGCTCCGCTCAAGCGCGCTTTAAGGATTCTCTGGAAAATTGTTCGCCGCACACCGTTTTTCATAGTGATAGTCCGTGTTTCGCTCCGAACAAGTCCTGTGTTGCTGACCGAATATCCAGCCACCCCAACAACCGGCCTCCATTCAATTCCCATTGATAATGGCCTCCCATGTCTCGGCATAGCCCATGACGGTTCTGCTATATGTGGTGGTCGTGTAACCCTTGCTGAAAACGTGCTCTTGTGCCCCAGACGGCCCGTAGTTATAAGCCACAAGGGCTTTGTGCCAGTCCCCGTACTTCCCGTACAGGTCGCTCAGGATGAACACGCCCGAGCGGATATTCTGGTACGGGTCGGTCAAAACCGTGACGCCGATTTTCTCGGCCAGCCATGCAGAGTTGATGCTGTTGATCTGCATATAGCCGTAGCAACTTCCGTTCGAGGCCGTAGCCGTGAACGAGCTCTCGGCCTGAATAACACCCAGAGCCACGCTCTGAGGGACGCCGTATTCTTCGCAGACCGTAATCAGGTGGCACTGCAGGTCGAAGTCCAGCGGGATCTCCTCATGCAGATAGCCTTGCTCCAGCAGAGCGGCCTCGATTTTCTCGTTCTCGTCCTCTTCCTCTACGGGTTCCGGTTCCCGAGCGGGCTCGGCCGTCATCTGGACGGGCTGGTATGTACTGTCGTGCTCTGCAGCCAGCAGAACCGGCTCAGCTTGCAACACGGGCGGCTGTGGCGTGGGTTCGGGTGCCGTTTCGGCTGCCCCCCCTGTCAGGGCTACGATGCTGGCCGTGGTCAGTGCCAGCACGGCCGCTGTGGTCGCCAGCTTGATTCGCAAGATGCGGCGGCGTCTTCTTCGCCGTTCCATTCGGGTCATGATACTTTGTCCTCCTTCATTTTCTCAGGTGTCGCGCAGAACGGGGCCAGATCCAACGGTTTCATCCGCCGAATGGCCTCCGCAAGCTCCCGTGGGCTTTTGATGCCATACTCTTCCGCGAGTATAGCCATCAGACTATTTTGATCCATGGGCATCACCATCTTCGTTCAGAGCCATCTCGCCGATGGTCTTCAACTCGCTCACGGTCTTCGCCAGATCATCGAGGTAGGTCAAAACCTCTTGAAGCGCCGGCTTCTCGTCTTCGGTGATTTTCCCGTCAGCCGCAATGTCGAGGAGCGTGTCCTTGACCTCTCCGAGCTGTTCGGTCTTCAAGCTCTTCAGCAGCTTGACCGTCACGCGATCAATCCCCACCACTTCGGCGGAGAGCGAATGTCTGCATCCAATCGGGCACTCGTTCAGACAGTAGTGGTTCAGCAACCACGGGGCGTTGTACCTGTCAGCCATGAGCACCGCCTTATCGACCGGCATGAACTTTGTGTTTCCCAGCTCTGCATCTGCCAGCGAAGATACCGACATTCCAAGTTGCTCAGCCGCGCTCTCACGGCTACATAGCCTGTCATCATATTCAGCAGCCTTTTTTCTGGCTTGATACCACGGATTTCCCGCTGCTTTCGTAGCGTCACGTCCCATTTTCTCTGAGCCTCCAATCGCCTATAATTACCGTAGTGGCAAGATAAATTATCCGAGTGGCTAATCATCGGGCAAAAAATATACACCGACGCCGATGATGGCCTCGATTAACCAGTTGGCAACTTGCCGTCGAAGAAAAAGTCGTTCACCTGCGCATTGTTCAGCGTGAGCAGGCTGGCGACCTCCGGGACTTCATCCAAGGTAAACTCTACTTCGCCTCTCTCTTTTCTCCCATAGGAGACTTCCGTGAGGCCGAGCTTCTCTGCCATGTACTTCTGCGTAAATCCAAGCCTTGCGCGGGCTCCCTTGATTTCGAGTGGTTTCATAATGTTCACCCCTTTCTGCCTATCTTTTTTTGAAGATAATTGACCTATGTGATTATTATAATTATCCACGTGGCTAATGTCAATAGTTTTTTGCAGTTTTCTCGCAAAAAATGTTTGCGATTTTACCCAAAGAGCTTTACAATGGCTAATACAAACAATCACGCTGGCAAAGGAGAAGCACATCATGGAACTCGAACTCGATTTTACCGCCTTCAAGAAGAACCTGCGCGACCTGATTGAAAGCAGGGGCCTCTACGCCAAGGACATCGCCGCAGAGATCAACGTCTCAACGCCTACCCTGTCGAGATACCTTCAGGGCGTCCGTGAACCCGAACTCAAGTACGTCGTTCGGCTCGCTCGCTACTTTGGCGTTTCTGTTGACTGGCTGCTGGGCCTCAGCAACGACCGCTACGAGGCAGTCCCCACAGAAGTCCGCGAGTTTGCCACTCTGTACGCTCTGGCCTCACCAGATGACCGTACCATCGTCGAAACTGTACTCAAAAAATATCGAGAGGAGAACTAACCATGATCTTCGGCAAAGACCTGGGACGTTCTGCCTTCTTTGCCGAAATCGGCTCGGAGGTTGAACGTCTGGACAGCATCCCCAGCAACTACGCGAACCTCGTCTGCATCGGGCAGGGCGTCAGACTCACCGATACCGTAGGACGTGAGTATCGCATTGACCTGTTCATCTCGCCCACCGGCTGTATCGCCGTTCGGCTTCCGCTTCCCCTTGCCGGTGCGTTGCCGACCGACGCCGATCCCAAGCATCTACGCCGCGTTGCCTCCATTGTGCGGGCGTGGAGCGTGGAGCAGCTCAACGAGGTCTGTGCCGACCATTTCTACCGCGCCGAAGGACAGGCTGCCGACATCATCGACGTCCTCGTTCGCGCCGGTCTTGCGGGTTTCTCCGACAACGGCAATGTCAGCAAGGCTCTCGCCGCAACGCTGGCTGATGGTGAATTACTCTTCGAGGTCATCGACTCAGCCTCCGCACACAAGGTCTTTACCAGCCGTGAACTCATTGACCGCTTCTCTGCCGCAAAAGGCGTTGACCCAGACGACGTGACCGAGTTCATCGGTGCCCTCGAAGTCATGGACGGCTTCAGCGCCGTCTCCATCGGCCGCGAGATCATCGTTCAATATGCTCCGCTCGGCGACGGCCGCCCGTACCAGCTCTTCAAGTTCACCATCGGGCAGCATCGCTCGGACGTGGTGGCCGAGCCCCGTGTCACCCGACACCAGCTCCAGAGCAACGGGCGAGGTCCTGCCGAGGCCGACAGTTTCTTCGAGGCCCTCATTCCCTATGCGGACACGGCCTCAATGCAGCCTGCACCCGACGGCTCCATCAGTGTCTTGCCTCTCAGCATTGACGCCCTGATGGATGGCACGATGGGGCTTGTGGCAGCGGCCAGAGGCTTCGCAAAAGCAGTCTCGCAATAAAAACACATACGGGGCATCGCAGCAGCGGTGCCCCAAAACTATATCTAACGGTTACGTTACGTTTACGGTATAGGTTACGGTTACGGTATGGTTACGGTTATACACGGAACGTCCGTGGATTTTTGGTCGGACGTTCCTATGGAATATCCCGAAAAAGGAGGACTTCGTATGGCTTCTCGCATCGCCGAGAAACTGGCCGCGAAGAAGGCGGCCATCTATATTCGCGTCTCTACTCATTGGCAGGTGGACAAAGACTCCCTCAAAGTTCAGCGCCGCGAACTTATCGCCTATGTCACGCTGGTGCTGGGCATCACCGACTACGTCGTGTTTGAAGACCCCGGCTACTCGGCCAAGAACACAGACCGCCCAGAATATCAGGCCATGATGGATCGCATCCGCACAGGCGAGTTTACCCACCTTGTCGTCTGGAAGATTGACCGTATCAGCCGCAACCTGATCGACTTCGCCGCCATGCACGACGAGCTGCAGTCCCTCGGCGTCACCTTCGTCTCCAAGAACGAGCAGTTCGACACCTCCTCCGCCATCGGTGAGGCCATGATGCGCATTATCCTGATCTTCGCCGAGCTGGAGCGCAAGACCACCGCCGAGCGCGTCACGGCCGTCATGCTCTCCCGTGCCTCAGACGGTCAATGGAATGGCGGCCGCGTCCCCTTCGGCTATTCGTGGTCGAAGGAAGCGAAGACGTTCTCCATCGTTCCCGAAGAGGCCAAGGCCATCCGCCGCATGGCCGAACTGTACGAGCAGTACCAGTCCTTGCTCTATGTCGCCAAGTACCTCAACGACGCCGGTATCGTCACGAAGACGGGCGGCCAATGGACGCCAACCACGGTGCGCACCATCCTGACAAACCCGTGGTACATCGGCCAGTATGTCTATAACGTCCACTCAGACGGCAAGGGCATCGAGAAGCGCGACTCTGACGAATGGATCACCGTCGAGAACCACCACGAACCCATTCTGAACGAAGATGTATTCTGCCGCATGAAGTTCCTGCTGACTCGGAACAAGCGCGGCGGCGTTCCATCTCACAAAACATACGTCAGGAAGAACATCCACGTCTTTGCTGGCCTGCTCCGCTGCGGCCAGTGCGGCTCCAACATGACAGCCAACCTCGACCGGCGGCGAGCGAACGGCTTCCGCCCCTCCCAATACGCCTGTGGCAGCCGACGGCGCAAAGGAACCTCCTGCACCAACAAATACATCTCAGACACCACGCTCGGCCCGTTCGTCCTGAACTACGTTGCCAACATCATCAGGGCCTCCAAGAACTCCTCTGAGGCCACGACGCCCGAGGTTCTGGAGCGTAAGCTGCTCCGCGGCGAAGCGTTCGAGGACGTGGCCTCCGTCAGCACCGACGCTCTGGGCCAGCTCCTCGATGCGTTCCGTGCTGCCGGCGACGCCGTGGAGTACCGCCCGCAAATCGCCTTCTCCGGCGATGACAACTCCATCCGTGAAATTGACACCCTCCGCGCTCGGCGCCGCAAGCTCGACAACGCCCTCGCCAGATTGAACGCCCTGTACCTCTACGACGACGAAGCCATGCCGGAGAAAGACTTCGTCATGCAGCGCGGCCAGATCACCAAACAGCTCGAAGAAGTCAATGCCCGCATTGAGGAACTGCAGAACCAAGAGTCCAGCGAGGAACTGGGCGACGGCTTCATCGGCAAGGCCAGCTACTACATCATGGCGAACAAGCTGATCGAAGACCGCTACATCGACTACGAGAAGTACATCCGAGCCATTGACCCCTCCATCCCGCACAGCTTCCTCCAGCAGATCATAGACCACATCGTCGTGAACGATGGCCGCGTCACCTCCATCACATTCAAGAACGGTGCGACCCACACATTCACCTACAAGACATGAGAAAAGCCCCGGCCTCATATACTGAGGTCGGGGCCATCTTATGCAGTCTATGCAGTATCGCCGCAACATTATGCGTCAAAAAAGTTGTTCAATTTTATAAGCATCCCCTCAAAGCTAACGATGCGTGATGCTTTTTAGTTATCCATGCGGCTTTTTCTGCTTTTTGCGCCGGTTAAGCCGTTTCCCACGAAAACCCTTATTTTTCGGGCTTTTCGCCGTTTTCAGCCTTGGAGGGCATCACGTCTCCAATGAACATCGCATCGCCAAAACTAAAAAATCTATAACGTTCTTTTACCGCCTCTTCGTAGGCATGCAGTACGTGCTCGCGGCCCGCGAGCGCCGAGACCAGCATGATGAGCGTGGACTGCGGCAGGTGGAAATTCGTCACGAGTGCATCCATCACCTTGAAGCGGTAGCCCGGGTAGATGTAGATGCTCGTCCAGCCTGCGGACGGCTCCATGTGTCCGTCCTCCTGTGCCCAACTCTCGAGCGTGCGGCACGACGTTGTACCGACGCAGATCACGCGTCCGCCGCGTGCCTTCGTCTCGTTGATAAGCGTCGCCGTCTCAGGCGGGATAACGCAGTATTCGCTGTGCATATCGTGCTGCTCGATGTCGTCCTCCTTGACAGGACGGAACGTACCGAGGCCGACATGCAGCGTCACATAGCCGATGTTCACGCCCTTTGCCTGAATTTTTTCCAGCAGCTCCGGCGTGAAGTGCAGGCCCGCCGTCGGCGCGGCGGCGCTGCCGTTGACCTTGGAATAGACGGTCTGGTAGCGCTCCTGATCCTGCAATTCCTCCTTGATGTAAGGCGGCAGCGGCATCTTGCCAAGGTGTTCGAGCACCTCGAGGAAAATACCCTCAAAGTCGAATTTCACCATGCGGTTGCCGTCAGGTAACACGTCAACGACCTCCGCTTTGAGCTCGCCGTTGCCGAACTGCATCTTTGTGCCCTTGCGCAGGTGCTTGCCCGGCCGCACGATGCACTCCCATGTTTTGTCGCCGCGGTCGATGAGCAGAAGCACCTCGCACGCGCCGCCGCCCGGTAGGCGCTGGCCCAAAAGGCGCGCCGGCAGCACGCGGGAATTGTTCAAGATCAGGCAGTCGCCGGGGTTCAAAAAGTCCGGCAGCTCATAAAAATGGTGGTGTGAGAACTCACCCGTCTCCTTGTCAAGGCACATCAGGCGCGATTCGTCGCGCTTTTCGAGCGGCGTCTGCGCGATCAGCTCCTCGGGCAGGTAATAATCAAAATCTTTTGTCTTCATGTTGTTTCTCTTCCCTCATCGGATGCTGACATCCGTGTAGTAAAACTGCAGAATATCGCGGTAGGAATAGCCGAGGTTTGCCATCGAGTACGCCCCCCACTGGCTCATGCCGACATTATGCCCGTAACCGCTGCCGGAGATCACAAAGCTGCCGCTGCCGGACGATGTCGTCGTCCGCTGCTCAAGCTGCGATGTGCCGTTCGACGTGATGACGTACACGTTGCCGGACAGTGCCGATCTCTTTCCGCTGCTGTCGATCGCGCTCATAGAGCCGAGCGCGACGCTTTCGCCCGTGTCATTCACACTGTAAATATTTTCGCCCGTACCGCCGCCGATCGTAAAGCGCTGGCTGCGCAGATTCAGCAGCGTCCGGCATGCCTCGCGCGAAACGGTCTTGCTGCCGCTCGTACCGGTAAAGGTGACGGAATAGACGTTACCTGTGTCGGTATAGGCCGAGACATAGGCGTTTTTCACCGTGCCGATGCCATAGCCGCGGTTGTTGAGAAGCGTTGTGAGTTCCGACGCGGTAAACGTCGTCGACCAGTTGTACCGTGGGATGATCGAGGCGATCTTGCCCTCATAGGGGTCGATCTTGCCTTTGAGATAGCCGACGTCATTGCCCCAGACGTTCAGGCTGTCCTCGCTCGCGCCGCCGTTGCTTGAATAATACACAGCCTCCTGCACGAGTCTTCCGCTGTAGTAGAGGAACTCCCCTGCCGTCTGGTCGACCGCAGCATCGGAATTCGCACCGCTCGCCGCCGTGCCCTGATAGACCTGACAGTGCGTCGTCGCGCAGATGTCAAAGCCCTGCGCGCGATGCTTCGTCTGACAGACCGCGTAGGTGCGCGCACAGACTGCCTGCGCCTTGAGCGCCTCGACCGGCCAGTCCTTGCTCATTTCCCAGGGAATGACGCATTTGACATAGTCCTCGAGATCCACCACGTTGATGACATTGATGTTCCCGCCGCTCACGCGCTGGTATTCAAAGCCGCCGTAGTAGCGGTAGCCGCGGAACCACGTGACCGTCTTTTCACGCGTCTCGATCGGCAGGATGCCGAGGTTTTCGCTCCCGCCGCAGTCGAATTCAAAGAGGATCGTATCCGTTCCCGTCACGATGACCGTCACGCCCGTGCTGCTGCCGCCGACGGCAGTGCCGCCGTATTGGGCTGCCGCGGACCGCGCCGCACTCAGGCTCGTGTAACTGCCAGCGCGCGCATAGAACGCGCCATTCTCGTAGGCAGCGAAGCCGCCGCTGTACTGCGCCGCTGTGCGCGACGCGTCGTCGTAATCGTAAAACGTGCCGGAAAGCTGCACATGATAAGTCGTATCCGTCGTCACCGTGATCTTTTCATACAACTGCGGCAGCGCACCCAGCTCTTCAAAGCTGCCGTCCGCGTCAAAATACCCCAGCGCGTAGCCGCCGAAGGCCGAATAATTCTGAAGGTTCGCCGCACTCATCGCGTCCGAGCCGTACTTGAGCCCCACGCGAAGCGTCTCACCGTCCGTTGCCTGCGCGAGCGTGCACAGTGAAAGGCACAGCAGACAGGAAAGCAGGAACGTTCTGCACCATTTTTTCATAGTATCCTCCACAGCCAGTTTTGCAGAAGCGATCGCTCTGCGCCCGGCTGAACATATCCATATGAATCGTATTTTACATTATACGACAGTTTCCCTCTGCTTTCAAGCAAAACTGTATCTCTTTTTGGCCGCCGCTCCCCCCTACCGTTTTGGCGGTCAAGCGTCATGGAAAGGAGTCCTTTATGAAACCCTGTGTGTTTACCGGCAGCGCCGTCGCTATCGTCACACCGTTTTGCGGCGACGGTGTCGATCTTGAAGCCTTCGACCGTCTCATCGAGCGCCAGATTCAAGGCGGCACCGACGCCATCGTCGTCTGCGGCACAACCGGCGAGGCCGCGACGCTGAGCTACAATGAGCGCATGGCGCCCATTGAGCGCTGTGTGCGCACCGTCGACCGCCGTGTGCCCGTCATTGCGGGCAGCGGCACGAACAGCACCGCGTCCTCCATTGCGCTCTCCAAAGCCGCGCAAAACGCGGGCGTCGACGCGCTGCTCACCGTCACGCCGTACTACAACAAGGCCTCGCAGAGCGGCCTTGTGCAGCATTTCTCCGCCATTGCGGACGCGGTCGACATTCCGGTCATCCTCTACAACGTTCCCTCCCGCACAGGCGTCGGCTGCACGGCGCAGACCTATCAAGCGCTTGCCAAGCATCCGAACATTGCCGGTGTCAAGGAGGCGAGCGACGACTTCGACCTCATTCAGGATACCCTCAACCTCTGCCCGCCGGACTTCACCGTCTGGAGCGGCAACGACGGCTCCACCGCCGCCATCATGGCTCTTGGCGGCAAGGGCGTCATCTCCGTCGCCGCGAATGTCGTCCCACGCGAAATGCACGAGCTGACGCAGCTCTGCCTTGAAAATCGCTTCTTGGAGGCAGGCACGCTTCAGCTCAAGCTGCATGAGCTCATTCGCGCGCTGTTTTGCGAGGTCAACCCCATCCCCGTCAAGACCGCCATGGAGCTCTTGGGCCTGTGCAGCGGCGAATTACGGCTGCCGCTGTGCCGCATTTCCGAGCGTCATTTGGAACAGCTCTCCAGTGCGCTAAAGCCGTTCCGAGCCTCGGTATAAGTGGTTCTTATTTCTCGTTTATGCAATATTCATCGTGTATTCACTTTGCATCTGCATAATATTCATCGCGATATTCATCGAATATTCGCCGTATTCATTTCACCGTTTTCCGCCTTGTATATTCAGTCAAAAAAGCAGGACTCTGCGCTGAAAACGCACAGAGCCCTGTTTCACTTTTTCGTTTACGTTTTGTAATCAGCCCTGCTTACGCCTTCACGCGGTGGAAGACCTTCTTACCCTTGCGGACGATGATGCCCTCGCCCTCGAATCGCTCGCGCGCAAGGCTCTCGTCGATGGAGGCGACCTTCACATCATCAATCGTCACACCGCCCTGCTGGACCAAACGGCGCGCCTCACCGCGGGACGGGCACAGGCCGGTCGCGACCAACATCGAAAGGACATTGATGTTGCCGTTTTCAAAGTCGGCATCCGTCAGCGTGCTCGTCGGCATGTTGGCGTTATTGCCGCCCGCGCCGAAGAGCGCCTTGGCAGACTCCTCCGCCTTCTTGGCCTCCTCTTCCCCGTGGACGAGTGCGGTGAGCTCGTAGGCGAGGATCTCCTTCGCGCGGTTGAGCTGGCTGCCCTCCCACTTGTCCATCTCGTCGATCTGCTCGAGCGGCAGGAATGTGAGCATACGGATGCACTTCAAAACATCCTGATCGCCCACGTTGCGCCAGTACTGGTAGAAGTCGTAGGGCGTGGTCTTGTTCGGGTCGAGCCACACCGCGCCGCTCGCGGTCTTGCCCATCTTCTTGCCCTCGGAATTAAGAAGCAGCGTGATCGTCATCGCCTGCGCGTCCTTGCCGAGCTTGCGGCGAATGAGCTCCGTGCCGCCGAGCATGTTGGACCACTGGTCGTCGCCGCCGAACTGCATGTTGCAGCCGTACTCCTGGAACATGTGGTAGAAGTCGTAGGACTGCATGATCATGTAGTTGAATTCCAGGAACGAAAGGCCCTTTTCCATGCGCTGCTCATAGCACTTGGCGCGCAGCATGTTGTTCACAGAGAAGCACGCGCCCACCTCGCGCAGCAGCTCGATGTAGTTGAGCTTCATCAGCCAGTCGGCGTTGTTGAGCATCATGGCCTTGCCCTCGCCGAAGTCGATGAAGCGCTCCATCTGGCGCTTGAAGCACTCAGCATTGTGGTCGATGTCGGCCTTGGTGAGCATCTTGCGCATATCGTTGCGACCCGAGGGGTCTCCGATCATGGTCGTGCCGCCGCCGATGAGCGCAATGGGCTTGTTGCCCGCCATCTGGAGTCTTTTCATCAGGCACAGCGCCATGAAGTGGCCGACGTGCAGGCTATCCGCCGTGCAGTCGAAGCCGATGTAGAACGTCGCCTTGCCGTTGTTGACGAGGTCGCGGATCTGCTCCTCGTCCGTCACCTGCGCGATCAGGCCGCGCGCCTTGAGCTCTTCATAAATTCCCATTTGTTGATTCCTCCTGTATTTCTATTTTACTTCATTTCGGACATTTTGAGACGCTTTCGGATAGCAAAAAACGCCCTCTGTCCGTTTGGACAGAGGGCGAACAAATTCGCGGTACCACCTCTGGTTCGCCGTTTTCTCGCAAAAACGGCCTCACGGAGTGCCGACACACTCCCGCGCGATAACGGGCGCTCCCGGGGCGCGCCTACTGGAAAACTTTCGTTCGGGCGCCGGCTCCGCGGTGTATTTCGGCACGTTTCCTCTCCTTCTTGCACCGGCCGAAGGCTCTCTGCGCAGGAAATCGCTGCTTACTTCTCCGCTTCATCACCGTAAACGCGGATATTGTAACGTAAAGAATCGGTCTTGTCAAGTATCAAGTATTCTGCGGATTGTAATACATCACGAGCTTGCACAGCCCGTCGCACAGGAGCGACAGATTTTCCTCGTCGATCTCCTCTGTTTTCCGCGGCAGGATACAGCGGCCAAAGCCCTTGACCTTTTTGCATGCGCAGATGACCGTGCCGCCCGTGAACGCGCGGTTGTCCGATGGATAGTGAACAAGGCCGTCCGTCTTCAAAAAGCAGGTCTTTCTCTCGCTGTTGCTGAACTGCTCAAGGATCGTGTCGAGCAGCTTGTCGTTCCAGCGGCTCGCCTTGCCCGGCAAAATCAGCAGCTCGTCGCCCTCACCCACGCA
>ENA-ORRI01000895-ORRI01000895.1-human-gut-metagenome-genome-assembly--contig:-NODE-895-length-13854-cov-3.14566_pt1 | contig 13854 bp, 8 predicted proteins | sample MGYA00242172_ERZ509128 | MGnify/ENA primary metagenome ERZ509128 (study PRJEB26280, sample SAMEA2338623) | human gut metagenome | biome: human gut; feature: human-associated habitat; material: faeces... | reverse complement strand
ATGACCGGACGCAGGGCTTTCCCGGCCTTCCGGCCAAACTCCCGGCACAGGAATCCCTCCAAATGGGCAGACACGCCTTCTGCGGCCACCTTGTCCATGTCCCACGCCATATCGAGGAACAATTCCGTCTGGTATTCAGCCGGTTTGATGTCACCCACGTTGAGCACCCACACTTTCCGGATGCCACGGTCGTACGCCAGTTTCATCTGTTGGAAAAGCAAGGCCGGGCTGAAAGTGCCCAACCAAAGGTAGTCGTGCGGACGCCCCCAATACGACACATGGTAATAAATCCCGTTGCCGCCCTTCCGGGCACGTTCCTCAGGCGTGGGGAAGTGCCGGATATAACCGTAATTGTCATCACACCACATCAGGGTGACATCCTCCGGCACCTGAAGCCCTGCACGGTAGACCTCCAACACCTCTTTGTAGGGAATGAACACTTGTGGCACCGCCGTCACGTCGGAATCCACGTGCTGCCGCAGCAAATCCCTCTGGTCGCGGATGACCCGCTCCAACACGGCCTTCTGTTCGTCCACGGTCTTGGCTCCCTGCATCTGCCCGTCGTGCACGCCACGCATCCCGATAGTATAGAAGATTTCCTGCCCGGCCACTTCTTTCACACGCTCTTCCCAGAAATCGCGCACTGCCGCATGGTTGCGTACATAGTCATAATCTCCTTTCCCTCGCCTACGCCATTCCCCGGCCGTACTGGATGCCATCGGTTCACAGTGCGAACCACCGATATAAATTCCGAACCGCCGGGCCACCTCGCGGTTCCCGTCCGTCAGGAAGAATGGCTCGGTGCATTCGTGCATGGCAGGCCAATAGAGGTTGGCCCGCAAGCGCAGGAGCAACTCAAAAATGCGCTCGTTCGTGCGCGGCCCGATGCGCCCTTTCTTATGCCAAGGTTCGTAACAGGTGCTGCTCCACGGCATCAGTCCCCAATCCTCGTCATTGATGAAGATGCCCCGATATTCCACGGAAGGGAATTGCAAATCACGGTAGCCCGCAGGCAATTCAAAGTGCGTACGAGTCTCGGGAGTGGCATCCGCCCACCATTCCCACGGTGAGACACCCAATAGCCGCGACACTTCCATCAGGCCGTATGCCGTGCCGTGGCTGTCGCTTCCGGCCACAAGCAGCCGCCCGTCGGGGAGTACCGACAAAAGGAAAGCCTGTTTCCTCCCCTCCAAGGCATCGAGGTCAGCCCCCGTTTTCTCGACAAGACCACCCTCGCCGACCGTACCGGCCACGATGTCTCCCCCTGCCGGCAAAATCCGCAGGGAATCGCCCAAGACCGCCCGTACGTCGCGCTGCAAAATCGACAACGCCGTATGCACCACGGGCTTCTCGGACGGGGACAGTTCCACACCGGCAGCCCTCCCGACCTGCAAGACGAAAGCCATGCCACGCGCCGACAACCGGCCGGGCCACACACAACACAACAGTCCACAAAAACTCACTATAAACTTCTTCATATCCTTAATTGATTTACCATACATCCATACTCCGGCCCGCTATGCCATATCATTTATTCACGTCCAAACCCTCAAGCCAATTTTCCAGTTCGTACATCCACCGGCCCTTATAAGCAAAAGAGTCCTTCATCCCCCATCCATGGCCGCCATCGGGGTATATGAACATGGACACGGGGACATGATTTTCCCTGAGGGCATTGAAATAGCGCAAACTGTTCTCGGGACTGACGGCAGGGTCATCTGCCGAAAGTATGATGATGGCGGGAGGCGGCTTCCCGTCCACTTGCCTTTCAAGCGAATAGCGTTCTGCCAATAAAGACGGGGCATCCATGCCTATCAAATGGTTGCGTGTGCCCCAATGCGTTATTTCCGGCGACATCGATATGACCGGATACATCAGGATTTGAAAATCCGGCCTGCCCAAGCTATCGCCCAACGTGGCCACGCTTGCGGCCAAATGTCCCCCGGCAGAAAATCCCATGATACCGATACGGTCAGGACTTATGCACAACTCATCGGACTTGCCGCGTAACAGGCGTATGGCATCCCGGGCATCGTCAAGGGGAATGTTGCTTTGCCCGCCGGGCAAACGGTATTTGAGGACAACACACAAGTAACCTTTTCCGGCAAGCCATTCGGCTACTTCGTTCCCTTCATGCCCCATGGCATGATGCCCATATCCACCCCCGGGACATATTACAACCGCCTTGCCATTTGGGATTTGGGGATAGTGCCATGTCAAAAGACTGTCCACCCCATTGGCAACCGGCGGACGGGACACACCTGCCGAAGGAGCATCTACAAGCCCTAACCCGACCAGCTTATCAAACATGAGCTTACCGACATATTCCGTCCATGCCCCGTCGAAGTGCAACCCGTCGGCCTGTAGCCCGGCATCGCTCAAGTCTATGGCATGGACATTGGGCAACTCCCGGGCCACCTGAAGTTGGGCCGCCTCCACAAGCGGGTCATATTGGCGGGAAGCATGGGGTACAGTCCCGAATATGAACGGCAATGTCTTATCCTTTTCCTTACCGGTCACGGCATATATCCGTTCGCGCATGAACGTGATCATTTCCTTGAAATTCCGATAATAATCCCCGGCCTTGGTACGGTCGCTCTCCCCCTGATGCCACATGATGGCCTTCACATCATAACCGCCTGGCAATTTAGACAGGGTCGTCCCTGCACACTTGGCAAAACCTTCGGTAAGCGAAAGAGCCAACGACATTCCCCCATGGGCATCACTGTGGGCCTTGTTCTTCCTGAGCCATTCCCTACCGGCATACCATACAGGTTTGCCAGGCTCAGTCGCGCCGGGAGCAATGGATGTCCCTCCGTAGGTACATTTGATGGCATAGAAATCGGCATCCATGGCCCGGTCTATGAAATAGTTCGTCACATCGCAAAAGGCGAAAGTATCCCCAAACCTGAAATCACCGAACTTGCCCGTCTGCGCGGAACGTACAAAAGCGTAACGGAGATGGCCGTAAGAGAAATCCTTAAGGTATACGGGAAGGTCTTCCACTGTCGCCCTCCCCTCTGCATTGGACTGCCCGGCCGTGATGAAAACACTTGCCGGGTTCTGCGGCAAGACCGTAACCGTACACATCGCCAACGCCAATGAAAAAATAAGCTTACATCTATAACCTCCCATAATTGCATGCAAATGCCCCAACCTGAAATCCATATATGTTGTCATGTATTATAAAAAGCCAACGTGCATTGTTTCCCGATGCCATAAGCTATTCAAACGCTCCACGACATGAAAGAAAGAAGCACGTTGGCACTCAACAAAACTAATTACCTATTCACGAAACATTATTTTAGTATTACTTGCTTTGCCTTTCACTATATAGACACCTCGCGGCAACCCTTCAACGGCTTCTTCCGGCATGCCGTTCCCCGATTTCACACGGATGCCTTGAAGGGTGTACACCTCAAAGTCCTGCGGGGCCGCGCCGGAATCCGTCAAGCCGAAAATCCCCGAACCCACCGGAACAAGTTTCACATGGTCAAACTCAATGGTGGTCTGTCCTCCGTCTGTCTTGATGTCCAACCCTATGGGCAGGCTACCGTCTCCATTCACCTCAGCTTCCACTTCATAAAAGGCAGAAGCCCCGTTACGCACGGGCGCCTCCGCATCCCCGGCAAAAAGCCGGATGCTTCCGCCACCAAAGGAACATACCAGACCGGCAGACAAGCGGTAGCGTCCCTCAGGCAAACCCGTGACCACCTGCATTATCTTGCCGTCAAGGCCACCACCGTGCCACAACTGCCAATGATTCTCGTTACCTTTTATCACAGTCCCGTCGCCTTTGGCTTCCACACTGATCTTAGAGGTCGACGCATGGGTCGTATTCGTCCAACCATAAGGTGCCCCGTCCACCATGTAACTGTTGTTGAACTCGGGGTTCACCACGTATGATTCCTCCCCCGTGCCTTCTTCACCTATCTCCAAACGCACGCAAGCCGTTCCGTCCAACGTGACTTTCCTGTTTACGACTTCCCCGTCGGTTTCGCGTACCCACCGTCCTTCTTCATCCATATAGCCGAAAGAGACATCCGTAACTTTCATGGTGGCCGGCAACACGAAAGTCCCCCGGGCCGTGGAAAGGAGCAATATCTCACGGGCACTATGCCGCACAGCCACAGCCTGGACCCGCGATGAAGACGGAAGGAAGGAAATGCCTTCAAGACCGGTTTCCGCAGACACTGAGTTTCCTGCATAATTATAGACGTACAAACCTTTCCCGTGCGATTTGACGGCAATGTCCTGGTTGGCCAAGTTCAGCATTTTGTTCCTTTGGCGCACTTCTCCGATGTGCCCGCGTTCTACCAGTTTATGGCCATCCGCCCCATAAAGGGCATTACCGTCCACCACACAATAATTATAGTAATCGAACGACTTGTCACCGGCCAAGGCCGCCATCTGGTAAACAGGCGAGTTGGCATCCTTGGCATCTATCTCCATAATCATACGGAAATTCTTCCCGTTCGTCCCCAACTGCCCGTCCATGTTTCCTTTTACCTTTGAGGCATTCGTGCCATAAATGTCAATACCTACAAAGTCTATGTTCGTCCCTCCGCTATTGCGTTTTCTTTCGTTGGCCGAAGTCCGTCCACTCGTTTCATAACTCACGCAATTCAAACGTGTCCAGACTTTGTACTTGGATTCCTTCACGGCAGCCCCCACGTGATGGTAATAATTGATGATTTCATCCGGTGTGGCCGGATTGCCGCCATGCCCGCGGGCCTCGTTGCCTAACTGTACTCCCACCACGACATGGGGTGCTCCATTGTTGGCATCCCAAAGGGCCACATGCTCCATCACTTGGGACAGCACGTAACGTTCACGGTCGCGCAGGTCCGTGTCGCGCCAATCCAACGAATATTCAAAAGTCTTTTGGAGCATATTAAACTCGGATGTGCCATCGATGGAACATACATAATCCGGCGTACGCAGTTCCTTCCGTCCGTTGCAGTTCCAAAGGTATTGTACACGGCCGCCACTGCTCCAGCTGAACCACAGAAGCTCCATCTTCATGCCATATTTCTTGCACCACCCCATATACTTGTCCAAAATCCGCCAGTCGAAAAGGTCCTTCTCTGGTTCCACCTCCCGCCAGAAAACCGGAATGGACACCGTATTGAAGCCATCCGATGCCGCCTGTTCCATCACGGCTTCAAGCTCACTGTCGTTCCACCCTTCATAACCGTAAAGCTTGTCCAAACGGACCTGCACATTGGTCATGTAAAAAGGACGCCCGTCCACACGGAGCACATATTTCTCCACTCCATTCCCCAAGCCATAGTCCACCTCACTTACCGTCTGTGCCATCGCCGGACGGGTGTACTGGGAATCATAATACCGTGCCTGTGCCATGCGGAGTTCCTTCATCACGACCGACATGTCTTTCCCTACCGGTGAATCGTAGGCAGCCTGTGCCCCGGCTATGGCATCCGCAAAATCCTGCCTGCCCGGATAGTCGGATTTGTCCAACATGGCTTGGGCTTTCTTTATCGCGGCTTTCAAATCGGCATGAGCCACCAATTCCTTCTGGTCTGCCGTTATCCGATCCAACATGGGAACTATTTCCTCCCGCCGGTCTTCCTTGCTTTCATATAAAGCATGTGCTTCCGCCAACGTCTGCAAGAAACGGTCTTTGACGGCATAATCCGATGTTTCCACAATTTGTTCCAAACGATTGAAAGCATCCTTTAAGACCTTATATTCGGCCACAATGCCATCATATTCCTTCATCGCAGCGTCCAACAAGCCGACAACTTCGATTAACCTCCCGGCAGAAGCGTCTTCTTCAAGCGACTCGGCCGCATCGATAGCCCGGCGATATGCGCCAAGATTATTAAATCCGGGCAAGTCATCCGCACCGGAAACCATGACGAGCGTATCGGCTTTCGCTTCCTCGAGCATGCCTTTCATTATCTTCATATATCCTTCCCGGTCGTTTCCGCAATAGGTCAGCTCGAAATTATCCATGTCTATTGTCGGGCTTCCGCTTGCATCCACTTCCAATCCCAATTCAAGCGTACCGTTGAACACGATTCCCGAAGTTTCATATATTTTAGGATTGCCAGACAGGACGGAAGTCCTGCCCTCGTTTGCAAAAAGTTGCACTTTGCCATTAAAGGATGAAGACACTGCGGCCTTTACACTGTATTTCCCGTTTGGAAGACCGCTTACGGCCTGACTGGCCTTTCCGTCCATTCCACCGCTGCCGGTCCACAATTGCCAATGGTTTTGTCCGCCAGGAATAATCCCCCCGCCTTTCTCCCCCGTACTGATTTTAGACTGTGCGGAAAAGGAAAGCGTCCAGCCCACAGGGGCGTTGCCCGCAAATGTCCCGTCCGAGAAACCGGCATTCACCAAATAATCCGTCATCTCCATGCTATGGCTGTCACTCAATACAAGATTGTCTGGCGCAAAGGCATATCCCCCCAAGTAAACCACATTGCTTACTTGTCCTTCAATGCCTTTCGTTTCCGTGTCCACTTCCACCAGTTCAATATCGTCAATCCAATCGACTTTCGACTCAGCCCGATACAAAGAGAACCATATATTTTCCGGCAATACCTCCGGGGTCTGTATGAGCAAAGCATAGCTGCCCTTGCCCATACCGGCTGCCGGTGTGACATGCCCTTGCAAATCCGCAATATCGCCCTTGCAACGGTCGGTACCTAACAATATACGGTAGGCCGCATTGCCATTGCCATATCCTTCGGAAGTCCAGTAATCGTAAGTCAGCAAATAGGCCGTGTTCGGTTTCAACGCCTCCGGTTCCAACTGCTGCATCAGATAACGGCTTTCGCTATGCATGACCAAAGACTTCAAACCGTCACTCCGATAGGAAGGGTTTTCCCTCACGTTCGTCTTGCCGGTTTCTCCTCCCCAGGTTGGCTTGCCTCCATCCCATGTCTCCCACACGTCCGGTTGCCAGCGACCGCCCGAAAAGTCCGTTTCCACTTCCTCGAAACTGCCATTACGTATGACGTTGGTTTCCGAAAGGGTGTATTGTGACTTTACCGCCACTTTCTTCTTGTACAACCCATTCTCAAACACATAGGCTGTGCCATCGTGGCAGGCTACACGCAACATACCGCCGTCTTCCATCGTATGTTCCACATTGCCAAAAGCAATTCCTACCGGACATCCGGCCGGAACAGACATTTGCAACGTATAATCACCGATATTCGGAATGAAACCCTCAACATCCGTCACATTTGCCCCACCAAAATCTCCCTTTAAAGGTATGTAAGGCAAAACCTCGGCCTTTCCGTTGCCGGAAAAAGCCATCATCAGGATGGCCATGCCTACAAACACGCTACTGATTTTCATCGCTTTCCAACCTTTAGTCCAACAATTTCTTTTCCACTTTCACGCTCCCGTCGCCATAACAGGTTTTCACGACATATATGCCTTTCCCTAAAGGCTCGGACACTTCCATACCTTGTAACGTGTAATACTTCGTATCCACTACCGCCAAGCCTGATTCGACACTTTCCACATCCGTCCCACGGATAGATAATTGGAAATCCACTTTGGCACTTTGGCAATACTGGTCGCTATATATAAAGGTATAAACGCCCACGTTCTCATCCGACACTTTATCAATCCGGTATTCGTTTGTATGTCCCATTTCCCCGTCCGGACCATAGAAAGCCCAACTTCCACCAGAACTCCCGGTCTTGGCCGTAAGGGTCACGGTACTCCTTTTACGTACCGTCGGATTTGTATTATAAAAAGGAGAGCTTTCTCCCAAACGCCATGATCCATTCACCGATGCAGGTGCAAAAGAATCCGGTGCCTCTTGCAATATATCGATTTCAGAGATGCTGGCATACTGCCCCGCCAATGCCACCAACCGGAAATAACGAGCCTTGACAGGCTCAAAATAAACCCCGGCATAATAAGGCAACCACGTGCCTCCGGAGACAGCCTCCCATTGTTCTCCATCGGTACTTACCAAGAACATATAGTCACGCACCAAGCCATTGGAAGAATTGTCCATGCGCGGAGCACAAAGGAAACCGGCAATCTCATGTTCTTCTCCCATGTCAACCTCGATGTGGTGGGGAGCCGGTGCCACGCCTCCGCTATACCGGGTGTGCCATTTCGTCTGCAGGTTCCCGTCGATAGCATTGGCTGCCGCTCCGTTCTCCGAGCCGGTCTCCTGGCTGCTGAATGCCCTCACTTTCCATTTGTCTTTCGGGACGTAGCATGACTGCGCGACATCCCGGCATTGCCCCGTAGACAAATCCAAATCAAATTGGGGCTTATAATCGAATACGATGGAATTTCCATTAAAAGATATAGGGAACATGATGGTCTTGGATTCTGCCAATCCCGGGTCTTGCCAACGGTCGCCGACATACACATACGACGTGCCTTTGGAACCGGTAACCGTCAGGACAGAAGCCGCCTGGGTGTCATACGCGACAGAGTTACCGATATTTGCACGCGAAGACCATCCGGAAGTAAGCGATTTGGAATAAGAATAAGACGCTTGGTTCGGGTCCCAACCGGAACAGGCCGAAAACATCATGAAATAGGTATCGCCATGGCGCACGATGGCCGGTGCTTCGCGCGACTGCCACTTGAACAGTTCCGTGTAATCCACCGCACTTAAATAATCGTCCGACAGCCTAAAAAGCCCCAAATGCTGGTTCTCCTCGATGGTGGATATGAAATAGGCCGTACCGTCATTATCCACAAAGACATTGCAATCCCGCGACTTGACCCCCAACGGACGTCCTGCCCAATGGAACTTATAATCCCCGTTCACGGAGTCGCAATAGAAAACAGCAGCTTCGGAAGCCCCGTAGTTCCCTTGTTCCCAATGGCACCACACGACATACTTTCCCGTCTTACGGCAATACATAAGTTTGGGACGCTCGATGAAACGGCCATTCCCCAAAGACGGGTGCGTCACACCGTTCTTAATGATCTTACGCTCAAACTTCCAATGCACGAAGTCTTTGGTTGAATACATGTTCACATCTGGATTCCATGTATTATTACGGTCTTCGCCTATCATGTACCACGTGTCGCCGACTTGCAAGAAACCTGCTCCGTGAGCCTGTACCGGCTCACCTCGGTCATCCACCCATAAAGCCCCGTTACGGATAGTCATCCAATTGGACGGACGGGTGTCCAGATAGTCCTGTGTGGCTTTCTCCAATTTGGAAACCGCCTCCATCAAATCTTGCCCTTCCGGATTGTCAGCCAAAGGTTCAAGTTCCTCTATCACTTTTCCAAACAATGATTTTCCGGCATAATCGCTGCCGTCATACAACTTCTTCGCATTGAGCAACGCCCGTTCAAAAGCCCCATACTGCACAGCTAACCGGTCGTATTCATTGATAGCTGCATCCAATCCTTGCAGTGCGGCTACCAACTCATCCACCGAATCCCCTGTTTCCTTTGCCGTTTCAATCGCCTTGCGAAGGCTCGTCAAGTTATGGCAGTTTTCCTGTGCCGCGTCTTCCTCTGCCACAGCCAACAGGATGTCCAGTTCCTCTTTATAAGCCTCCACATCGTGTCCTTCATACAACAAACGGAAATGGTCGACCGCTGCCCAATTGGCATCCGTACCTTTCAGCCTGAACCCGATTTCCAATGTGCCATTCACGGCTACGGCACGAACTTGGTATTTCCCACCCTTATGGACAGCCGTTTCATGCCTGCCGGCATACAGGAAAGCCCCTTGACATACTTCCGGTTTCCCACTCTGATTCACAGCGTGCGCATCGGCTGTCATTGTAAACACACCGACCGGAAGTTCCGACACGACTTGGCGCAAATTGGCATCAGACAAGGTTTTGGAATCGGCAACCCACTGTTCCATATAAACCTTGCCATCCTTCGCCCATCCTTCTGCTGTAGGTGAATCATTCGTCTGTGTCCAGAAGCCGGCATTTGTCCAACCGGTCGTCCCGTCTTCAAAACTCGGATTGATAATAGAAGCCGTCATTTCGGTAGGATTCTCCCGAAATGCGGCCTCAGACATACTATGGCCAAAGATTAACGCAACCAGTAAACATAATTTCATCCTGTTCATAGGTAATACTGTTTTTTTAAGATTAATGTATTCTTGGTTCTGTACCACAAAGATAAGGGTATAGCAAGGAAAGCAAGGAGCAGAATCGTGCAAAAAAGAGCCAAAAATCATTCATAACCTGTTTTTAATACTTTTTTCCCCATCCCCATCCCCGGCAAAATAGAAAAAAATGCAAAAATCTTTGTGATTCAGATTTTAAAGCTTAACTTTGCATCGAATCATTAAAGGAAAAGGCAAAAGGGTTCCGGCTGATTAAGGCCGGAATTCTTTTGTTTTTATCTTTTCAAGTAAAAACGCATAATAATAATTAAGGAGGAATAATTATGGCTTATATGTCACAAGAGGGCTACGACAAACTGGTGGCCCAACTCAAAGAAATGGAAACCATCGAACGTCCGGCAGCTTCGGCAGCCATCGCAGAGGCACGCGACAAGGGTGACCTGAGTGAAAACTCGGAATACGATGCCGCCAAAGAGCATCAGGCTATGTTGGAAATGAAAATCAACCAGCTGAAAGCAGTCATCGGGGATGCCAAAATCATCGACACCTCGAAACTGAAAGCCGACACAGTACAAATCCTGTCCAAGGTAGAAATGCGCAATGTGAAGAACAACATGAAGATGACATACACCATCGTGTCTGAAACGGAAGCCAACCTGAAAGAAGGCAAAATCTCTGTGCAGACCCCCATCGCGCAAGGCTTGTTAGGCAAGAAAGTAGGCGACGTGGCAGAAATCAAAATCCCGCACGGCACCGTACAACTGGAAATCACGAACATTTCATTTGAATAACCGCCATGGCTACCATATTCAGTAAAATCGTAGCCGGAGAGATTCCGAGCTATAAATGCGCAGAGAACGACCGTTTCTATGCTTTCCTCGACATCAATCCTTTGGTGAAGGGCCATACGTTGGTCATTCCCAAACGCGAAGTGGATTACATCTTCGACTTGTCAGACGAAGAAATCGGTGCGATGCAAGTCTTTGCCAAGCACGTAGCAGAGGCCATCAAAAAGGCTTTTCCTTGCATCAAAGTAGGACAAGCCGTTTTGGGACTGGAAGTACCCCATGCGCACATCCACTTGATTCCCATGCAGAACGAAAAGGACATGCTTTTCAGTAACCCTAAACTGACGTTCACGGATGAGGAGTTCAAGGCCATTGCCAAAGCTATCTCGGATAACTACATGGCAGGTATTCGATAACACAAAACACACGACAAAATAAAGGCGCGGCTTCGTGAGAAACCGCGCTTTTATTATACCTTATTATAATAAGAAAGCTAAATAAACTCTTCTCCCAACTTCATCTGGGCATCTGTCATCATACGCCTTAATGCCGCACTGTCATCCTTGGGGCAAATCATCAGCACATCGCCTTTTTCTGCCACGACAAAGCCCTTCAATCCATCAATAACGGCTATCCTTCCCTTAGGCAAACAAATGACATTCCCTTCACTGTTGTACAGCAAGGCTTCGGTATTAAGCAGCACGTTGTCCTGCCGGTCGTGCTGCGTATCATTGTGCAGGGAGCACCATGAGCCCAAATCCGCCCATCCGAAGTCGCACACCTGCACATAGACATTCTCGCTCTTTTCCAAAATACTATAATCCAATGAAAGGTTCGGCAAGGTATCGAAATGGGCCGGCACGCGACAGAAATCATCTTCGTCAATGGCATCGATGGCCTCCGTCAGGCTGTCCCGATAGTCTGGCACCAAATCATGAATCGCCTTCATCATGGTACGGACGTTGTACAGATATAACCCTGTATTCCAGTAAAACTCCCCGCTTTCCATGAATACACGGGCAAAATCCAACGCGGGCTTCTCCGTAAAGGACTTCACACGGGCAAACGCCCCTTCCTCCATATTCTCATGGGCTTGGATATACCCGTACCCGGTATCGGGACGGGTCGGCTTTACTCCCATGGTCAGCAGACAATCCGAATGCCCCACGAAGTCCAATCCTTTCAGCACGTCATCATCGAAGTTTTTCTCCTCCAGAATCAACTGGTCGGCGGGAGAGACTATCACATTGGCGTGCGGACAAAGGTGGCTGATACACGTCGTAGCCCACGCCACGCTCGGCAAGGTGTTCCGCCGGATAGGTTCTTTCAATATTCTGTCTTGTGCCACATCCGGCAACTGTTCCCTTACCAAATCCGCATAATGCTCGTTGGTCACGATAAAAATATGCTTGGTATCGATAATCTTGCGAAAACGGTCGTAGGTCTGTTGCAATAAAGTACGCCCCGTTCCGAACCAGTCGAGAAACTGTTTGGGCAACTCTTTACGACTTACAGGCCACAAACGACTGCCGATGCCGCCGGCCAATATCACACAATAATTCTGGTCTTTTGCTTCCATAATTCAAAGGCTAGTGTAAACTGTCGCTAAGTTAACCCTTTTCACGAACAAACTCGAAAAAGGAATTTTAAAATCACTTAAATACACAGTTTATTCCACAAACTTAACCTTCTCCGCATCTCTCGGTTTGGCAGCGGGAGACTCGTCTGGATAACCCACAGCAATGGCATACAGCAGAACATAATCTTCCGGGAGTTGCAAACGTTCCAGATAAGAAGCGGCCTCCTGATTGCCTGTCATGAAAGCAATCGGACCGCCAAGGCAACAAGTTCCGAGTCCTAAAGACTGTGCTGCCAACACCATGTTTTCACCTAAAAGCCCGCAGTCCAACTGGCCGCTTCCGTCCTTCGGGGATGCGATGAATATCACGGCGGGAGCATTCCGGGACATATTCTTAAAACCGGGTTCTTCGGCCGCCTTCGGATTGGCTTTTTTGAAAACCTCTGTGATTCCATCGATATAATCGGCATTGTCCACCACACGCACCTGCCAAGGCTGACGGTTCATCCCGCTGGGCGCATTGATACCGCAATTCACAATGGTCTCCAACTTCTCGCGTTCCACCGGTTGGTCTTTGTACTTACGGATACTGCGCCGGGACATTATGGCCTCGACCACCGCATTTCCTTGCTCTGTATCCACACTATCGGACATAACCGTCTCCGTCTTTCCACCCGAAGATGTACAAGCCCCCAACAGGGCCAGGCCTAACCCGAATGTGCCGCACAAGCACACACCGAAAGCAAAATTCTTCAATGTATTCATACGCTTCTTCTTTTGATAAAAATAAATAAGTAGTCTTCGCAAAACTAATAAAAAACGTCTTCAAAGCCAACTTTTTCCTCATAATCTTCCGGTAAGAAGCCATAAATACTTTCAGCTATAAACTTTTATCCCCCATTTGCTTGTTATTCTTGCAGAATCGTCGTACTTTTACCCCATCAACCTGATTTCAAATTCAAAACAGATGAAGAACAGACTTTACACTTATCTAGCCGGTTGGATATTTCTGTGGTTGCCGGCCCTGCTTTTGGCACAAACCATCAACAGTCCCACGGCATTTTTCCTCATGCACTCCAGTGGAAACCATGTGGCCAAAGACGCCCAAGGAGGAGCGGTATTGGAAGCCGCAGATACCCCGTCGCCCCAAAAACTTACATTCATCCCCGACGGCAACGGATATTATGCCTTGCAATCGGACGACGGACAAGGTTATCTGTCACTGAGCGGACAATGGAACACGTCCTTCACAACCGACCCCTCATCGGCAAAAGCCTTGTATGCCATAGAGAACTCCGGAAAGTTCTTCATCAAGCTGCGCTGCAAATACAACAACAAATATTTAGGAACGGACGGGACAACAGCGTCGTCAGCCGTGTATTCGGACAAAGACGGGACGGACACCCGGCACCTGTGGTACCTTACGACCG
>ENA-ORRI01000891-ORRI01000891.1-human-gut-metagenome-genome-assembly--contig:-NODE-891-length-13886-cov-6.85699_pt1 | contig 13886 bp, 13 predicted proteins | sample MGYA00242172_ERZ509128 | MGnify/ENA primary metagenome ERZ509128 (study PRJEB26280, sample SAMEA2338623) | human gut metagenome | biome: human gut; feature: human-associated habitat; material: faeces... | reverse complement strand
GAATATCCTGGTGCAATAATTTTTGATGTTACTTCTAAAGGTGCATTGAAAACACTCTCTCCATTCTATCCACATGGTAATATTCCAGTATTTGGTTCTGACAAAGAACCTAAGGATGGAGATCCATATCTCGGTTCAGCAGAACAGAGACCATTTAAATACTATTCTGCTTCTGTAGAAGGTATGTGGCAAGGTCTGAAGGTGTTTGAGCATGCAGGTGTTGATACTTCTTGCTTTACTAACACTACTATGCGTAATTTGAAGCGCAGCTGTAGACGTTTTGGCAAATGTTTAGGACACATGTTTTGGGGAAAGCTAATAGACTATGCTACTGCAAGAGACAGTATTTACAAGCCTGCTTATGAATACATGCTTTTATGGCGTTGTCGCGAGGAAACTGATTATCTGACTTATTTAAATGAACACAATAAGACAATAGTATTACTTGATTATAATACTAATTGTGATATAAATGATTTGTCTTCTCCGCTCTCACATGCTTCTTTAATTAAAGAATATGTAGAAAGTAGTATCTTATCTGAAGACTTTGTGTTCTCTCAGGAATGGGTAGATAAGCACTCAGTTAAGTAATATACGCACTTTTTTTAAGACAAGCTCCTAAGCATGAGTTTAAACTGCTTGTTTTTAAATATGCAATAACATTATTGTCAGGATAAAAATCTGAGTATGGTGTCTAAGTTGTTGAAGATGAATTGAATATATAGTTCTTTGATTTTTTGGATTATTTCTTTTACTTTTGCAGAGGAGCCTCAAATGGCTCTGATTTGCTGTGATGCGTACAAAGAAGACCATATTTTCTCAGATTATGTCTCTGGTTTCTCGTTATGAGTTCCAGAAATGTGTTGACCTTTACAAAGGTGATTGGCATGCCAAGCACTTACTAGTCTAGTAAGCACTTCTATATTCCACAGACACTTCACACAAATATCCAAGTCTATTGGTCTGCTTCTGTTTAAGTAAGTTGATATCCATTCCATATTCAAAGTAACATACAATCAGTACAGGAAAGGTAAACGTCACATTGATAAAACATCAAAAAGTATAGAAAATGTGCCTTTTAAAGGAGGAATATAAGTTTTTCTTCTCCTAAAGCGATAAAAAATAACTCTCCTGATATGTAATTAGAAAATATTTTGTTACCTTTGCTGCAAAAAATATGGTTACCATTATACTTCTTATTATATTGTTTTTAGCAGCATTGCTGTTTGTTCCCTTTGCTAGGCAGCTTGCAAAGGACAAGATGGAATTGGCTGCCAATCCCATCAACGAAAAGTTTGGGATACTTGTGGGTATCATCAATGATGCGCTTCTTGCCGGTGGAGGTGAGGTCACTCTTTTCGATGATAATCCAAAACTCATGAACCTGTTTTCCAAAGATCAGGCGAATATTCTTATTCAGTTCTTCTATGGAACAGGTAATCTTACCATTACTCTGAACTATAAATATTATCAAAGAGAACTGGTCTTTAAAAAGGAGTTCTATCATCTTCGGGAGGCTAGTATATACCAACAGAAAGATGTTGCCAATGAGTTTATAGATTTATGCCAGGAGAAAATCATGGAGCATCAGCGTAAAGTGTCATATGAAAGCGTCAATGGTATGAAGCATCCTCATCAGGGTACTGGATACCCGAGTGATCCTACTAATGTTCTCAGTATTATGTTTGCTTCTGTATCAAACGAGATGCGTTGCTCCTTGGTCAACTTTATGGTAGCTATTGCTCAGGAAGCTGGGTTGGTTGCAGAGAAGGATTTCTTGGAAATACCACCGTTGGCCAACTTCATCCTTTCTTTAAATGTAAAATGGGAGGATTGCAGACAAAGATTATTGACAATGGGGGAGAAGCAGATTTACGAAGATCTCGATGCCTTGGATGAAAGTGCTGCTACAATGCTGATGTTGACTTCTGCTCAAACAGTCAGTTTGCTGAATGTTTCCAATCATCCTGAAATGGAAAGTAAATTCTATAGTTCTTTTGAGAGAATTGGCTACTCCAGGGAAGTGGTAGATCAAACCTTGACTAAAATGATGGCTATGAGCCAGATGTTCTTATGATGAGAAGAGTAATACTTATCTGGATGCTGGCTCTCGCATGTCTGCATACCATGGGAAAAGAAAGGTGTTTGCTTATCGGTATAGGTCATTATCCATCCTCCACCGGTTGGCATGCAATAGGATCGGTAAATGATGTGAAGCTCTTGCAGAAGTCAATGGCAGCCTTTTCTGTTCAGACCCTGACAGATCAGGAAGCAACCCATGATGGAATACTGGCTTCAATCAATCGGTTGTTCTCTGAAATTGAGCGAGGTGATACTGTTCTCATTCATTTTTCTTGTCATGGCCAGCAGGTTCTTACCAAAGGCAAGGATGAGAAGGATGGGTTGGACGAGGCACTCATACCATACGATGCCCGCAGTAAACGTTCCGGCAGTTATCATGGAGAAAAACATCTCCTTGATGATGAACTGGGTGTCATCATCAACCGTTTTCGCAAGAAACTGGGAGAACATGGATTCCTGATTGTTTCTTTGGATGCTTGTTTCAGTGATTCCATGAACAAGGGAGAAAAGAAGTCACGGAATGTAGTATATAGAGGTGGAAAAGAGATCTTTGGTGCCAATTACATAACGCCTGACAGTTTGAAGAAGGTGCAAGCCAGGAGATTGCTGCAGGACAATGTGCCTTTGGAATATATGGAGAAGGCAAGTGAAATCATAGTCATCAGTGCATGTAAGTCCTATCAGCGCAATCGCGAGATATCTGTCAAGGGAGTCAGTTACGGTCCATTATCCTATGCGATGGCTTTGGCTTTCCAACATGGAGGGATTGCTGATGTGAGGAGTTGGTTGGACAGGGTATATGATGAAATGGCAACGAAGGCCTTTACACAGAATCCACAGATAAGAACTACTTTGGATTACAGATTTCCTGAGGTCACCATGGACGAGCCTGTGACCGAGAGAGAGGAACAGTCTGTTGCACATCCATGGTATGTTTATCTGGCAGCAACCATTTTATTAATTGTTTTATTCGGATTTATTATATGGAGAATGAAAATACGCAAATCGTAAAGCCTCCCATAGGATTATCTATTCTGATGTACCTGTTTTTGATGGTACTGGTATGGTGTCTCTTTGAGCATTATGATGCCATTGATTCATTGTCAGAACAAATCCTGATGGGCTATGACACCATAGTTGTCGTCAGTGCATTTCTAATAGATATTTTTATGTATGTGTACGGAGTCGTAGCTATATATAAGACATTACAGAGAAAGAGTTATGGTATAGGAATGTTGAAGATGGCCGTTTTCTATCTGGCTTTGCAGCATACTTTCAAGTCTTTAGGTCCGGTGGGAATGGCACCTAAGCTTTACTTTTGCATGGCTGCTGTTTTTGAATGGTTCTTCTTCCTTTATCTGTTCAAGGCCAAGAGTCTGATGGTCTATTTGCCATCCAAGATGAGAACGTTTGGAGTTTATGGAATTTATGGTCTTTCTCTGTATGTAATGGTTGGAGGCCTATATGGAATGAATATCTGGCAAAGTTTCATGAAGCAAAGTAACAGCTCAAGAATGAATGTTGCTAAGATGGAATTGGATAGCCATCATTATACAGATGGTCTTTATGCTTTTCAGACACCGGAATCTTGGGTCAAAGACTCCATCAAATCGGTAAAGGATGGTGAAGTTTTATTTGTCTTTCATTCTTCCAATGCCGCAATCATCCAGATGACAACAGTCCTAGGCGAGTGCAGGTCGAGATTGGATTTTTATCAGTTGGTGTTTCAGGCGAAAGTGAATGCTCTTGATTTCCGGGAAGTGGATTATGGAGAAAGACAGATCAACGGGTCCACATTTTACTATAGTACTTATGAGTATTTTAACAGGAAGGGGAAAAAGAAGTATTGGTCATTCTCCTCTTTGGTTGATACGCATAGCTATAAGATTTTATGTTTGTCTCAGATGGAAGCCAATTCGCCGAAGCAATCCCTATATGATGCCATTGAAATCATGGGGAATGCCAAAAGTTGCCTAGAAGAGTGAGGTGTTGTGCATCAAAGCATAAATCAGATAGAATATGCTGCATGTGGCAACAATCCTAAACAGGCAAATGAAGAGGGGAGACACAAAAAAGCCTGTGGTAAGGTCTTTGACAGACTCCCACCATCCCTTTTTGTGTACACAGCGGTCATACATGACAAGGTATGCCGCCAAAACGCCACCTGCAAACAGCAGGAATTTAATCATTGATATAATCATTTTGCAAAGATATGAAAATTAATCGGGTTTCACAGAAGGATCATCCAAAAATATCATGGAAGAATAGCTTTTTTATGAATATTTATTATTTCTTCTGCTTCTATAGACTGCTAGCCTCTATAATAATAGGCTTGGCTTTTTCCATACTGCTTTTTCTGATTGTGATGGATTTGATGATTCCCTCACAACTGAGCAGCATTGATTATAAAACCACCTTGAAACTCTTCGACCAGTTACAGCAGGCTAATCGTCATCAGGATGCGATTAATCTGATGGAGTATAAGGGTAAAATCCTTGATGATTCTCCCGAAGAGATTGTCTACAAGTCAAGGTTGGCAGATTCTTATTATCATGTGGGTGACTATAGCAAGGCAGAAAAAATGTATCTTGATATATGGAATCTGCTTCCAAAGTTTATAAAGGAATATGGTGATTCCGAAGATGCTGATGTGCAGTTTTCCAAGCAAGCATTGTATTATGCTACAGCCAGAATCATCTATCTCTTTTACGAAAAGATAGGTGATGTCAATAATCAGCTCAAGTTTTATCATATTTACAAGAAGTATTATGATGGTGCACAACAGGAGATAGACCGGTTCGTAGCAAAGGCCTACAATGAAAAGGAGTGGTTTTCAACTTTAGATATTGCCATTCCTAAAGAGCTTGTACAGTATGATTCCATTGTGGTTTCCTATTATCAGAATAAGGAATTGGCCATCAGGAGTATGGGGAAGTATGTTGATAAAACATTAGGTAACCAGCAATATCCCCCACGTTACAAGGTTAAATGTCTCAATCAGCTTATCAAGTGGGATTTTGAAAATGGTAAGGAGATTGATGCCTATCCCAGAATCCTTCAGGCTGTGGACCAGATAAAACAGATGAATGTACTTGCAGAGTGCGAGGACTTGGGTGAACTGTCCGACTATTGTTTCAGAATCCATGATCTTTCCATAAGTAAGGTACTGTTTAAGAAATATCAGAAATTCCTGGATCGCTATCATGATAAGAATGATTATGAATATATTGTGAACTATGTGAGAGGTTTCAGGTTTCAGGAGGCAGAGGGAGACTGGGATGGACTCATATCTGATTTGCAACTCTACTGTGAAGGTATGAAAAAGCAGATTGCCTTGAACATTCCGTCAATGACTGAAGAGCAACGTGAGCATTTTGCCCAGCAGTTTGATGTGGCCTATAATTATGCTTTTCATGTATTGCAGAAACATCCGACGCCAGAATTGGCCAATTTGTGCTTTGACAATATCACTTTTAAAACAGGACTTCTTCTCCGTTCCAATTTGTCTATCAGGCATAGTATCGAGAATATGAGAGACCCTGAGATTCTGAAAAAGTACAATGAGCTGGGTGATTTACGGAAGAACCTGTCTTATCAGGAGATTTCTGGAAAGAAACTGTTTAATCAAAAAGATGAGATACAGAAGAAAATTGATGATATTGAGAAGGAACTGGCGTTGAAATGTACAGATTTCAAGACAAAGAATGAACAGGAAAATCAGGATTATCACCAGGTACAGAAGAGTTTGGATTCTGGTGAAGCACTCGTCAATCTGGTTGAGAACGAAGGTCAGCTGTTTGCACTCATGCTGAAACACAAGGGTGAAGTGTCATATATCCCTATGGGAAAGCTTGCTGATATTCAGAGCCAGCTGCAGCGACCGTTCTTTGAAATCTATCATGATCCGGGGCTTACCCAAAAACTCTTGGGGAAGGTGTTGGATGCGGCTGCTGGTATCCATACCTTATATTATGTACCAAAGGGAATTTACAATCAAATTGCTGTGGGTGCATTATATATGGGCAATAACAAATATGTATGTGATACAAGGCAGTTGAAGCTGTTGTCCAATCCTATGGATATAAAGACGGCAAAGCCATTCAACTTGTCTGCAATCAGTCATGGTGCTACGTTATGGGGTGGTATTGATTATGGACCGGGTTCTGTAACTCTTCCAGCGGTGAAGAGACAGGCTATCAAGCGAGGAGAAACGCTTTCCAACTTGCCTTATGCCTATAATGAAGTGATGGATATTTCAGCCTTGTTTCGGGCTAAAAATGTAAGGAATAGGGTTTATACAGGTAAATATGCCACAGAAGCTGCCTTTAAGTCAAGAAGCAAGTTGAAGAATAGTATCATACATATATCTACCCACGGCTTTTTTAAAGACAATGCTCCGAACAAAAATCCGATGTTGGAATCGGGATTGTTCTTTGCAGGGGCAAACAGGTATTGGTGTAATGACACGCTGCAATTATCTCCTTATGCAGATGATGGTATCTTGCGTTCTGCCGAGATTGCCACATTGAATTTGGCTGATTGTTCACTGGTGGTGTTGTCAGCTTGCGAAACGGGTTTGGGATACAGCAATTCCAGCGAGGGAGTGTATGGATTGCAGAGAGCCTTTAAACTCGCAGGTGCCAAACAGATTCTGATGAGTTTGTGGGCAGTGGATGATAGGGCTACGGATATGTTGATGACTGGGTTTTATCAAGGCTTGCTGCGTGGAGAAGATGCTGATGAAGCTTTGCAGAAAAGCAAGGCTCATCTTAGGAAGATGTATCCTTCTCCAGAAGACTGGGGGGCTTTTGTCCTTCTTCATTAAACTGTTCGTTCCAACTAGTTAAACAAACGGAGGATACATCATGGCGGTGTATCCTCCGTTTGTTTTCAATGATTGGATTTCATTTTTCTCAAGATAGAATTTGTCTTCAAATACTCATCTTCCGTGAGAAAATCATATCTTTTTTTGCTCAATCTGTTCAAGACAAAATTTTGCCAATAGCTGTGATGAAGGTTCTTGGGACCATGCAATGTGGGTGTAGGATTCTTGCAAAATTCCATGTTCATAAGGAGTATATTCTTGTCGTTGACAACATAAGGGGCAGAATTCAGGATTTCATTCAAAAGTTCGTATGCACTGGCGTATTGTTGGATATGGATCAATGCAGATGAAAGTTTCATCTTTTTTACATAATCCGGTTTTTCACGGATATCTTGCTTCAGGAGTTCTGCCATGATGGTGTAATACCGATAGTCGCGTCTGAACTTCCAATAGTTGTAGCCCCAGTATGCCACCAGGAAAAAAATTAATAATTTAGCCATATATCGATCTTTTTGGTTGGTTATCCGGCAAAGTTACGAAGAATATCTGGAATATGGAAGGAATCAGTCATTTTTCTTTTAAATTCAAAAAAAACTATTTGGGTGTTTACCTTTTCCAGGTTGATGTTATATTGGAGTGTAAGACATCTGATGGTGTTATTAGAAGATTAAATATATTGATTTATTAAAAATAATAGATTATGATAATTATTAAAAACAAAAGATGTAAGTTGGAGAATATTCGTAAAGAATATCCTGGTGCAATAATTTTTGATGTTACTTCTAAAGGTGCATTGAAAACACTCTCTCCATTCTATCCACATGGTAATATTCCAGTATTTGGTTCTGACAAAGAACCTAAGGATGGAGATCCATATCTCGGTTCAGCAGAACAGAGACCATTTAAATACTATTCTGCTTCTGTAGAAGGTATGTGGCAAGGTCTGAAGGTGTTTGAGCATGCAGGTGTTGATACTTCTTGCTTTACTAACACTACTATGCGTAATTTGAAGCGCAGCTGTAGACGTTTTGGCAAATGTTTAGGACACATGTTTTGGGGAAAGCTAATAGACTATGCTACTGCAAGAGACAGTATTTACAAGCCTGCTTATGAATACATGCTTTTATGGCGTTGTCGCGAGGAAACTGATTATCTGACTTATTTAAATGAACACAATAAGACAATAGTATTACTTGATTATAATACTAATTGTGATTTGAATGATTTGTCTTCTCCATTATCACATGCTTCTTTAATTAAAGAATTTGTAGAAAGTAGTATTGTATCAGAAGACTTTGTGTTCTCTCAGGAATGGGTAGATAAGCACTCAGTTAAGTAATATTCGCACATTTTTAAGACAAGCTCCTAAGCATGAGTGTAAACTGCTTATTTTTAATATGCAATAACACTACTGTCTGGTTAAATCCGGATTATGTAGTGAGATAGAACAAATTAAGATATAATGGTTATGACAAATACTAAGATTCCGGGACTCAGCTTCTCCCTTAAACGAGCTGTTGGCATTACTGCCGCTAAACGTGCCTTTACAAAGGCTACTGGTATTCCCACCACGAAGACTGGTATCGAGAGAAAGATCGGTGCTGCTGTCATTGGGTTGATTTTTGGGAAAAAGAAATAGGAATGTTTACCTTTTCACAACTCGAGGTATTATATGATGAATCAAGTTATCGAATTTATGAATAAGATGAAAAGAAAAATGCAAAGAAGAGGATTTGTTATGATCCATTCACTTTGCAAAAGTAAACAACAGAGCAGGCGTCAGGCTTCTCCTGTTGAGACCATCGGTCAGGCATCAGCGGTTTCTGCGTCTGTTGCCATGATATATCGCAGTGAATTGGATTACATCTCACGATGCATTCTGGATTCAAAGACGATTGAAACAGGTGGGCAACTCTTTGGCTTCTGGACTTCAACAGGGATTCCGGTTGTACTCTATGCCATTGGTCCCGGACCACACGCCAATCATCAGTGTACCTTCTTTAATCAGGATGTTGATTATCTGGTAAAGGTAGGAAACATGCTTCTGCAGAGATATGGATTGCAGCATATCGGTGAGTGGCATTCTCATCATCAGTTGGGACTGGCTCATCCAAGCGGTCATGATGCTTCTAACATGCAGATGGTAATTGACCAGAAGCATCTTGGCAGGTTCCTTCTTTGCATTGGCAACTGTGATGCGCATGCTTCTACGCTGAATGCTTTCTCTTTCTTGGAGGGACATCAAGACTATCAGCATGCTTCATGGCTCATCAAAGAGATGGATAGTCCATACCGTCAGCTCGTGGACCGGGAACTTCACGACATTCTCCTACATCCTTGTTGTCAGGAGCCTAACATGGTTGGCTTGAAAGTATTGGGTGAGGAAAAGCCTGTCTTCAGTCAGGAATACTGGCTTCGTGACAAGCAGAACAATCTTGTATTGAAGAAGATTATTGATTTTCTTAACCAGTATGCCGACAACCGGGGATGTGATGTGAAATTGGATGGGAGAGGGCATGTGCATCTTTTTCTGGATAAGCAGGATGGAAGCATTGAGGAAATTTACTTTCCTGGAGGTTTTCCGCAAGAAGCCCCTGTGGTGAAGCTGCAGGATAGAGTGATGAAGGCACAATGGAACTATAATGGTGATATTTATCGATCTTTCACCTATTATTATGGTATGAGTTTGCCTCAGGAATTAGTTAGTAACTTATAAATTGAGAATGATATGATGGATTATCAGAGACTTCAAATGGAAAAGCAGGTCTTGGCTCGCAAGTTGCCTGCCTCTGCCTATGTTTTCCAGGATATGAATACATCAAAGCCCTATATTCTGTTAGGAGCTGTCACCAACAGTAAGAATATCTATACCATTAGAATAGATTTGGATCAGTTTCCTAATGAGGTGCCAAAGGCTTTTGTTACCAAAATGCTATTGACAAAGACTGGAAGCCGGATGGACTCTGCGAGTGCTACTATGCATACATTGAGCAGTGAACATGGTTTTACGCGAATTTGTCATTATGGGTATAACTCATGGACGCCAATGGTTTCTATCTATAAGATATATATCAAGTGCCGTCTTTGGTTGGAAATGTATGAAGCACATCTTCGTACTGGCAAGAATATAGATTTTTTCTTGAACCATCAGGCATAGTTTTTACTGTTACATTAGTCAGATTTTAAAAGATAAGCAATATGAGAATGAATGATAATGAGTTGAGCGCACTGGCAGACAGTGTTCGTGAACAGGGATTGAAGCAGGAAGCTTCGATGACACAGTTGGTTTATGATTCACAAACAGGAGAGTTCCGACAGATTACCCGGGGAACCCAGCCTCTCACTGGTGAGATTGTTACAGATATGACGGAGAACGGCTTTGCCTGTTCTCCTGTCATTTATCTGAGCAAGCAGGATGTGCTTGAATTCGCTTCTGATGGAGGCGAGGTGGCTGAAGGTTATTCTTATGAGTGGGAGGGTGAACAGGTGGTTCATCTTTCCCTGAAGAAAGCCTTGCATGCTTATGGCGATGCCGGCCACATCCTTTTTGCGACTTCTACTGTTGCGGTGAATGAGGGTTACAAGGGAAGGTTCTGTATCATCGTAAGAGCTGAAGATGATGTCCATGTATATGAAAAAGTGAATGGAGAGCTGATACCGAGAGCTTTTGAATATATCCCGGCAAAAGATGAACTCTTCTCTAGAAGCAAAGGTATTCTGGAAGTGAATGTTTTGGAGGGGAAGCGGGTGATGATTGTTGGCTTGGGTAGTTTTGGCTCTCAGATAGCCATAGAACTGGCCAAGGCTGGAGTGGGGAGTTATTCTCTTTGGGATTTTGATAGGGTGGAGTTGCACAATTTGGCTCGTCATACATGTGGTATCCAGGAATTGGGTCGTTTGAAGACCAATGCCATCCAGGATGCTATCTTGGCCAAGAATCCTTATGCCCGGGTTGACAAGTTCGCTTATGATATCAGTCAGCAGGAAGAGTTGATGAGAGAGGAAGTGGGCAAGGCTGATCTGGTTATCTGTGCCACAGATAATAATGCAAGTCGTTTCATCTTGTCGAAAGCGCTCGTTGATTATCAGAAGGTTGGAATCTTCGGAAGAGCGATTACCCGGGCAGAGGGAGGTGATGTATTCAGATATCGTCCTGGTGGACCTTGCTATTGTTGTCTGATTGGCAACCATTGGTTCAACTCGCATAATGAAGAGATTGCTGATGAGAGATCTGCTCGTCGCTCTGGCGCCATTCCGGCCTATATGTCATCGGAAGATGCTGATGCTGTGGTACAGGTGGGATTGTCTTCTGATATCCAGCCAATTTGCAATATGATGGTCAAGTTGGCTCTTGTGGAACTTTCAAGAGGTAGTGAGTCTGGTATCTCCTCTTTGGAAGACGAGCTAGTTTATGACTACTATATGTGGGCAAACCGTCGTGAACGTCACTATGCCAATTGGGCTGCTCTGCCAGGGGCAGGTAATATGCCAACCATTATGCGGTGGTATGGAGCCAGGATAGATAAGAATCCTTCTTGTGCTGTATGTTCTCCTGCGATGAGCGTCTTAGACCTGGGGGAGGATATTGAGGCAAAACTGGAAGGACAGATTGAATTGACAGATATTGATTTTGAACTGAATTGACCATGGGAATGAAATATAACGATAGGACTGGAGAATTTGAAGAGGAGAATAGGGGACACAAACTGTCTACAGTGAGAAGTCATACCACATCTGCAAGCAGCCAGTCAAGCAGCTCTTCTTCTCAGGGGAGCAAAGTTTCTGGAGGGCGTTCATCTTGCTCTAGCTTATTGGTGCTGATTGTGGCATTTTTTGCATCTTTCATGGGTTGTTATCGTGCATGTTCTGATACAACTGGTTCTTCAAGTACTTCCACCCCTCAGGATGTGCCTTCTACTTATCAGAATGTAAATAATGCCGCTTCTGATTTTTCTGTAAGCAGCGATGCGCCAAAGCAGAATTCTTCCAACACTTCTGTTTCTTCAGAGCCTGCTAAGTCAACTCCAACATACAGGACAGAGGAATGTGAGGAAGTATGTACTACCTGCAAGGGCGAGGGAGTAATTCCATGTAAGGTTTGTCATGGTACAGGAACTGCATACTGTCCTCATAATTGTCCTCAGTGTTTTGGAAGGGGATATACTGAGAGAAGCTGTATCTGTGGAGGACCAAGCATGGCTGGTGGCTGTTCTTTATGTGGGGGGACAGGTGTTGTAAGGTCAAAGTGCATTTATTGTGGTGGTTCCGGTAGGCAAGAGTATGCAGAATGTACCCGATGCAAAGGATCGCTGGGAAATACTGAATTATGTCCTACTTGTTCAGGAAAAGGATACGTAACTAAGTCTAGGCTTGTTTTTGAATAGTGTGGATTTATTGCTGATTGTGATTTTATTATTAAGGATGTTCTCTTTTTACCAATGGTCGGTTTTTGATGAGAACATCCTTAATAAGGAGATATACTGAGTTATTGATGCTTGTTGAATGGTTAAATACTGTAAAATAGCCTATTTTTAAAGACAAAACAAGTAACTTTGTATTTTATAAAACGTTAGAATCTCGTATGAAGCAACTGTTTTTAAATATATTGTTTATCTTTGTTTGTAATTCTACTTTTGCTCAAGTAGATTGGGTTCATTATGCAGATAGCTTAGAACAAATTTCTCTTCATCATGATTTGGATTATCAGGCAATATTAAATTATATGAATAAGAATGCCAGTAAACGTCCTACCGAATATTTATTTATATGGTTCTTCTCTTTATAACCTGGAAAAGTTTAAAGAAGCAATTCCTTTTTTGAAAGAGTATATTCCTTTGAAACAAAAACTCCATCAGACAGATGTGGATTTAATGGAGGCTTATTCAGCTTTAGGTAACTGCTATTTAAGTTTAGACTCATTGGATTTAGCAGAAAAATATTGTCGGCAAGGTGTCGTATATTTTGATGGATCGAGTGACAGTATTGGCATTTTTGATAGGTATGAATTATATAAAAATCTAATTAATGTCTATGTAAAAAAAGGAGATATTGATTTAGTTAGGGATGTGCATAGAGAAGCTCAAAAATGGTGGGCTGCTTTTTGTTTAGAAGGTCATCCAAATATGAAGCAAAATGTAGAGGATTACAATGATATTTTAGAGGAGGTTCAAAGACTTGAATTTGATAAAGATACGATTTCTGTAAATTACATTGCGAAATTAAGTGCTTTAGGTTTGGCTCTGTCAAATCTTTATGTGTTTGATGAAGCAAAATATGAACTTGATTGTGCCTTTTATAAGGCAAATAAATATTTTAATCAGCAAATCCCAGAGTTGAAACCTGCTTATGAAGGATTATATCAGTATTATCTTTTTAGTCAGAATTATCAGGGACTCATTGGATTTTTGCCAGCACTTACTGATTATTTTAAGGGTGATGATGACAACTTGAAATATCAGGCTCCTCATGTTTATATGAATTTGGGAACTTTTTTTGCACAAGAAAATAATCCTCAGCAGGCATATACTTTCTATAATTTAGCATATCAATATATGCTAGAAAATGATAAACTGGGAAATATGATAGAAATAGAGAAATTATGCTTGATACGTATGGCACAAGCAGCGACTGCTATGCAAAAGGCATCCCGTACATTAGAAATAGTACAGGTTTTGGAACAATTACTTTCTCCCAAAGATACTCTATGTAATATTTTATGTTCTTATCAGAAAGGGGTGGCTTATTTAGCATTACAACAATATGATTTAGCGATTGATGTTTTTACTAATAAAATGTCTCTTATTAGAAGTACTTTAGGTGTAAATCACCCGTATTATTTGGATTTTCTCAATGAACTTGGTTTGGCATATCTTTGGGATGGCAAATTGAATGAAGCAATTGCTGAGTTTAAGGAAGCTATAAGTATTGCTGATTCTACGAAACAGGAAAGGAGTCTTTATCTCTATTATCATAATTTGGG
>ENA-ORRI01000884-ORRI01000884.1-human-gut-metagenome-genome-assembly--contig:-NODE-884-length-13960-cov-2.23891_pt1 | contig 13960 bp, 15 predicted proteins | sample MGYA00242172_ERZ509128 | MGnify/ENA primary metagenome ERZ509128 (study PRJEB26280, sample SAMEA2338623) | human gut metagenome | biome: human gut; feature: human-associated habitat; material: faeces... | reverse complement strand
CGCGGTATCGCGTTTGATGTACTGTAATGGCCAAAAAGCAATCCATACTGAGCGCGTCGCTCGTTGACACCCCACCCGTGAGCCTGACCCCCGCACAACCGGGGCGTCCGGCCGTGGGATGGGATGTCGGGCGTTTTGAACGCCTTATCTACGACCAGGGGTATGACGCCTACATCGACCGCGCCATGCGCTGCCCGTGTGTGGACAAGACCAGCGGCCAGGCGTCGTCCACGTGTCAAAACTGCTACGGGCGTGGATGGTTCTTCGTCAACCGCCGCGAGACGCGTCTCATCGCCCAGACCATGGGCAACCGCCGTAAGTACGAAGAGTGGAGCGAACTCAACATCGGCACCGCCGCCATCACGGCCCGTGCTGTTGACCGTATGGGGTTCATGGACCGCGTCGTGCTGTTGGACTTGGAGGGGTATTTCTCCGAGATACTCCGGCCGACTATCTACCGCAACGAACTGTTCGCTTACCCCGTGTACGAACCCTTGGAAGTGACCGACATCTTCCTTCATGTAGCCGACGGCGAACCGCTGCGGCCGCTTACTACGGCAGAGTTCCGCGTGGACAAGAACAGGGTCGTTTTCAGCAAGGATTTGATCGGCATGGTAGAAAGTAACGACCCTAACGCTAAAGCCGGCAATTTGACCGTTTCCATTCGCTACAAGCACTACCCCGTCTATCACATAATCGACGTTGACCGCGAACTCATGCAAGTACGTGAAGGTAAGCCCTGCGCTGTGGATCGTGGAGCGTTGACCGCCATGCCAGTGAAGGTCGTTGGCCGGAAGGGGGAGTACGTATTCCCGCCTATGCGCTACGGCGACGTCCCCTACGATAACACCGTGAAATAATGGCACGGCCCATCAACATAGACGTCACGGGTTTAGGAGCCCAGTTTGGACTCACTCAAGCCCAGATCGACGACCTGACCGAATTGTGTGTTCAGGCCGTCACGGCTGCCGTCTATGCGAATTGGCAGGCTCAAGCCAAGCAGGGACTCAATTCAACACGCCCCGAATACCTCCAAAATCTCAACATCACCGACCGTGGCCGCTTCGCCAAGTCGATCGTCCTCACGGGGGAACTACCAGTGATGCTGGAGGCCGGGGCAACCCCTTTCGACCAGAAGGGGTATTTCCAACGGTCATCGCGTGTCCGCCACACCGTTCCCGTACTACGCAAAGACGGTACGGTACTGAAGCCCGGCGGCGATTGGTATATGACTGTTCCGTTCCGTCATGGTACGCCTGGCACGGTTGGTCAAGCAGGATTCTCCGACGAAATGCCTCAAGAGGTTTACAACGTGGTACGCACGTTCGTTACCGGGCAGCGGTTACGCGCTTCGCAGATTCCTTCGCCGTACAACATACCGACTACGCGCCGTGCCGTGGCAGCTACTGACCGTTCGCCGGCATACGGGGCTTACCTGCGTAAGCACTCCATCTACGAGGGCATCACCAAGATGACTGGCGTGTACGCACGTACCACCCAGAATATGTACGTTTCGTTCCGTCGGGCGTCGAAGAACAGCGACCCGCTGAGTTGGATATTCCCCGGTTTGGCCGCACGACGGTTTGCCGACAAGGCCCTCGACCAGACGGATGTTGAAACCATAGTACACAACGAATCGGTTAATTTCTTGGAAAACTTATGAAAGTAGACGCCATTATCTTGCCTGAAGTGATAATCGCCCGCGTACTGAACGCCATCGTGAAGATGATACGCGACGATATCGCCATGACGCTACCCGCTGACGTCAAGAACACCATCTTGTATCAGCTGCTTGGCGCCAACGAAGACGACCAGCCTATCCACATAAACGCTTACAACTACTTCAAGCAGGCGGTCAAGATATTCTCTAACCCGGCGAATTTGGAGGTCCATTTGGGATACAACGCTCAGGTAACGACAGCCCTCGCCGTTCATATCATTTTGCCCGGCGAACAAGCCTCTAATGCCCCGCTGGGTGAGGGGCAGGAGTGGGACGCCGACGCCGAGCAATTCATGTACACGCAGTGGATGGATGCGCAGTACCAGATTCTCATCACGTCGGATAATTCATCCGAGGCTATGATTGCCTACAACGTGTTGAAATCCATGCTGCTGATGTACGCTCCGAACCTCGACTTGGTAGGATTACGCATCCCGCGGGTATCGGGCGGCGATATCATCCTCCAGCAGGATATCATCCCGCCAACCGTATTCCACAAAGCCCTCACGCTGGCGTTCAAATACGAGGTCACTGTTCCAACAAGATTGCGCGCCCAAGTCGTAAAGGCCATCAGCTACAATTATAACATTTGCGACCCGTTTGGCGGTGAAGTGATAATCCCCGGCGGCGGTAAAACCGAATAAAACCAAACTTTTCTAAACATACAACATTATGAGTACTGTGGTAACGATGAATGGCAAAACCTACGTTGAGCCGGGTTCGTACGCGATCACTGTCTACCAGCCTACTTCGGTAGTCAACGTGGCTTCGTTTGGCCGCGTGATGATTATCGACACGGGTCTCTCTCAGGAGACGGTGGACGATGCAACGTACGAATTCGCTGGTGGCGCAGGTATTGCCGGCGTTGACGCTTCCGGGCGCAAGGCCATTTACAGTTTCGAGAATTTCGAGGACTTCTCGGACTTTATGGGTGGCGGTATGATCACCGACATCGCTCAAAAGCTATTCACGCCGATCGACGGTGCGCTGGGTACGCCGCGTCTGTACTATACCCGTGCAGCCAAGACCACGCCTGCAACGTTGAGTATCGGCGCTGACACCAATTCTATCGTCCTGACGTGTTTGAACGAAGGTGCGGTTGGTAACGGTGTGGCTGAAGGCGATATGAGCGAACTGTCGAACGGCACGCTGGAGAACCTCAAGGTGGGCTACGCCCTCGCGATTAAGGCAGGCGTTGACGACACGTCGAAATTCATCGTCACCATCTACCGGGGCAACTACCGCGGTACGGACGCCGCAGGTGAACCCTACGGCACCTATTCGCTGGCTGACGCTTATGGTGAGATGGTCGCCCAGTCGGGTGAGATTGGAACGTACGACGAACTTTACAACTGGTTGCTGACGTCGTCGATGGTCATGGCCAACTTCCGCCCGTCGAAGGGTGCAGGCTATGTAGGCACGACCGCGCTCAAAGTAACCGCTCCGGCACTGTTCGCTGGTGGCACTACGTCGTATCAAGGGTCGAAGGGCGAGAACGAATACTACCCCGACGTGCTGGAGGCTATCCGCGAGTTGGAGGTTACGTTCTTCCTGTGTACGGACTACGGTGTAGTCAACGGCGCCAAGGCTTCGTCCAACGGTAAACTGTTCACCTTCCTGAAGAACGACGCCAAGTTTGACGAGTTTATGTTTGTACCCGGCGGCGAAGGAAAGGCCGATCTGCTGACAACCAACACCATCACCCAGACTTCGCAGGCACTGGCCGTGCACTACAACGACGAAAAGGTCATCGTCACCCACGGTTCGCCTACCGTACCGCGCAAGGACGGCAACGGCACCAAGAACCTGCCGTCGATCTACCTCGCCGCGGCTATCATGGGCCTGAACGCTGGTCTGGCTGCCCAGACTCCCGTTACGTTCAAGCGCGTGGGATACGACGCCTATGCCTATGACCTCACGTTCAGCGAGCGCGTGAAGGCCCTTCAGGCTGGTATCATGCACGTCCGCGAGGTTTCGGGTTACTACCGCGTTAATCAGGGTATCACGTCGCTTCAGAACAACAAGCAGACCATCTCCGAGGACGGCCAAACCTTCGAGTTGTCGATCGCTCTGATTAAGGCTCAGCTGAACAAGGAACTGATCCTCGAAGGCCAGACGCGCTTCACTGGTAACACGGCGGCTCAGGCTTCGCCCAACACCGTGAAGGACTTCACCGAAACCAAACTCACGTCGCTTGTGGCCAAAGTAGGTGATGACAACCTGATTATCTCGTGGAAGAACGTGAAGGTTTCGGCCCGCAACGGCGACTACAAGGTAACGTACGACTTCGTCCCGAACGTTCCGGTCAACAAGACGTTCTTCGTCGGGAACATGCTCGACTATGTTTTCAACTCGTAATTAAAGAAAGGAGCGCTATATGTCGAATAAGAAAGTAATGACTGCACCGCTGGCGATTATCCGCATCAACAGCGTTGCCGTCGGTAAGATGAAGAACGTCCGCATCACGGAGAACATCCGTCGCGGGCGGGTCGTCGGCCTCGGTAGCCTTACGCCCAGTGAGGTTCCGGCGGTGGAATGGAGCGGATCGCTGAGTTGCAGTTCGTACTCCATCAATTTCAACCGTCTGGCCAACGTGTCCAAGAAGGGAACCTTCCGCCAGACTACCAGCGTCGAAGAGTGGGCCAACGCCATCCTGCTTCAGGAAGAGGGCTTGGAGTTCGCTGTTCAGCGTAAGGTCAAAGACGGTGAAATCGACCCTGAAACCGGAATGGTAAAGGCCACCTACGAAACGTTTGCGCTGGTGAAAGGCGCGTTCGTTACCCGCGAGGGCTTCGACATCCAAGAGGGTCAGATCTCGGGACGTGATACCGAGTTTGAGTACACCAGCCCGATCCTCTTTGACGGTATCAGCGAGTAACGCCGCGTTATCTACCAACACCAAGTATAAAGAGAGTGCTACGGAAAGCCCGTGGTGCTCTCTTTATTGTTAAACAAAATAGTCTAAAATGGAAGATTACAAACAACAACTTTCCGAGGTGAAAGCGGTCGAGTTCCGTGGTGCGAAACTCAACGTCAAGTTCCCTAACGTCGGCGAGATGATCGACATCGAGAACCTCAAAACCGCATACTCCGGCGGACGCTACGGCGTTATGCTGGCCAGCGGGGTGAAGAGTATGATCTACGCCGTTGACGTGATCGACGCCATGGCCTTCATCGAGATCAAACTCAAAGCCGTACGCAACATGCTGAACCTTCCCGAAGGGCAGTCGCTGATGAGCGTCGATTCGGGGCTGGCGTCAGAACTCGCGGCTTGGTACAAGCAGCAGATCGCTCCGTGGTATAACTCGATGATGTCGAAACTGTATGAGGCAGGAAATGCCCAGCCGTCTCTCAACGCAAAGGGCGGAGCCGACGCTGAATGACGTCACTGACCGTGGCGTCGAACGCTGGCTGAGTCAGTTCCCGATCGACCTTTGGTGGCGGAGGAAATACCGTGTAGCCTACGGGTCGCCGCGCCACCGGGCGATGAGTTTCTTTGACCAGTTACGCGAGTACCGTGAAGAGGTGTTGCTGAAGCGTATTGCGCAAGAGCAGTCGGAGCGTGACGCAATGGGCGACGACTACGATTCACGGGTTGTTAAACTGAGTCAAGAGGAGATCGACGAAGACTACGAGAATATCAACTTGGATGACTTTTAACGCAAATAACAATGGCCGAAAGGGACATAACAGTTAACATCAACGGAAACGGCTCCGGCGGCACCAGCACTCCCCCGACGCCTCCCGAACCGCCCGCGAGTGGCGGCGATACGCGGTTGAGCGCGTCGGTGTCGGACTTGGTAAGCGAACTTCGCAGCGCGTTGTCCCAAGGCGGCGGCCCGGCGTTCGGCCAGAGCGGCTTCAAAGGTTATTTAGACGATGTCGGCCGGAGTATCGTCACCCAGCGTCAGGCAGAAATACGCAACCGCTTCGATTTGGCTCGTGATGAGAATTCGAGCCGTTACATGGAAGAGGTTAACCGCTTGGACGCTGAGCGTGAAGCGCGTGTTAACCAATATTCGTTCGCCCCTAACGGTACGCTGTTCAACCCCGAAGGTAAGCCGCTTCCGTCAGGTAAGACCATCGCTCAGGACCTCGATTCGTGGTACAACCCCCGGTTGCAGGCCATTGAAGAGCAATTTGCGCCGATTGACGAGCGTTTAGCCTCTGAAGAGGAAAGTGAGCGTGCCGCGGTAGAACGCGAAATGACGGACGCCCTAAAGGCCGTTGTGGAGGCGTTACGAACCGAGTCGCGTGAGAAGTCTTCAGGTAACGACGATTCCTACATGGGCCGCTTGCGTTTGCAGCGCAAGGAACTCACCGACGAAATGGAGCGGGCCGTGTCGCAAGACGACTACGTTGCCGCCCGCCGAAGGTTGCAGGAATTCGATCAACGTCAAAGCGCAGCCGGCAACGGCGATATCTTCGAAAACATCACCAACGCCCGCTTGGCCACTTCCGGCGCAGGCATGATAACCTCAGCCGCCAGCGGTAACATCACTGGCATGGGCATGGGGGCCGCTGGATTAGGAGCCGCCGCGCTTGGTATTCCTATCGCGGGTATCATCGCCGGAGCGATCATCGCCGCTGTGGGTCAAACCGTCATAGCCACCACCAACCGCATTGAGTCCATGGGCGACATGGCCGCGATACGGGGAATTTGGGGTGGTAATACCGGTAATGCCGCGCTCCGTAACGCTACCGCTACCGTCATCAACGCCCGTACTCAAGGAGCCTACGGCGAAGAAATCACCCGTAAACAGCTGGGGCTGGAGGATGCCGAGTTTATGCAACGTGCGCTTGCCCTCATGACTACGTCTGGCGTGTTGGCTAACTGGGAGAACCGGACGTTCTACAGCTACGCCAACGAGAGCCAGTTCAATCTACGTGAAGGCAGCGTTGCACAGGCATCGCGCTACGACCGCTATGGCTTGGAGGCCAACACGGCAATTTCACGCTTGGCGTACGAACTCGAACGCCTAAATGATGAAGGTGTGAATACCGGCATCGGCGGTGAGTTAGGGTACATCCGTATGCAGGAGCGGTACGACATCCAGCAACAGCTGATGGGGCGGTACTACGCGGCGTACAATCGACCGAACTATGAAGTGGCCAATGCCACTCAGGCCGCTTACTCTGCAGCTATGGACCCGCGGTTCATTCAGGATAGCCGTTTGGGTGACGTTATCGCCAAGTTAGACTCCGCGCTGGGCAACCCGCAAAGCGAGAATATGCAGGCTATCTCGTTCGACGCCTTACGGGAGTACGGCGCAGGGTTCGGACTGGATAAAATGAACAATTTCCAACTGCAGTACGTACTGAGCAATCCGCAGAGTTTTGGCCTCAACGAGACCCAAATAAACTCGATGGTGATTCAGCGTATCGCTGATATGGCCAATATCCCCAAAGACCAGCGCGGCGACATGAGCGCTCTGTTCGCTTCACCTGCGTTTATGAATATCATCCGCGGCGTTTTACCGAATTTGACCTACGACGAACTGGCTCAAACGTTGCCCGGTTTGGCTACGGGCGAAACGGCGCGTCAATACTCGCGGTCCAGTCAGGCTATGAAGCAAGGAGCCACTGAATCGCATTATGGTATGCTTCAAAACATGAGTGACTACTCCGGATTCCGCACGGCAGTTGGTAAACTGCTGACCGCTACGGAGGAGTTCGCTACGCAGTTAGGTAGCACGCTGGCAAATTACAACATAGAAGAAAACGAGGTTCACCCCGGTTCGTGATGATAGAAGTTAAGGGATACGTCGATATAATCCACGACCAGAAGAGCGTGGTGACTATGAAGGATTTCATAGCCTTCTACCACATTGACGAGATAACGCCAGAGAAGTTGTTTGACGACAACCGTGACAACATCTTGGCGGCGATGTCGTTAGTCGATAAGTACACCTACATGTTCGAGCACGGCCTGACCGGAGTCTTGGACACTTTAACGGCTGATAAGTTGGACCCCGAAATGGCGCTACCGCGGTTTGCCAAGATACGGGTGTACTACACCAACATTCGTCAAGAAGACGTTCTATACGTCAGTAACGTCAAAGCCAAGATCACTGACTACGCAAAATGGGCCGACGAGCAATTGCTCGAAATAACGGACTCAAACGGTTTCCGGAGCGAAGGTAACGTCGTAACGAAGGAATATCGCAAAATGGCCCCTAACATTCGCGTGTGCGGGTGGTTTCGGGCCTTAGAGTTCCTGAACAGTGAACGGTCGGATGACATGAAGGCTTCAGCGCTGCGTGACATATCCCGTTACGTTGGCGCCATGACAGTAAACGTCGCTAAAAATGGCGGTAATTTCACGTTGAGTCTGCCGCACATCGCCATTGAGGAAACTATTCGCGGTGAATCCGGTGTGTATGAAAATACCATCATAGCAGCCTCAATCGAAGAAAAGCCGTACTATAAAACGACTTTCGCTGATGACGTATCGCGGAACGAAAACGACTATTTCAACTGGCTCATATCGCCAAACGATTTGATATTCCTCCGGTTTGAAAAAACCGTCGAGGAAATCAACTCCGACCTCACAAACCGTACAGGCGAACCTCAGTTACGGGGCGACGTCTGGGATATGATCGGTTTGGTGGATTCGGTGTCTATTTCCACTGATTCGCAAGGCGCAGTTTCCAACGTCAGCGTCCGCGGTCGAGACCTGATGAAGCTACTGATCGATGACGGCTCGTTCTTCTTCCCGGTGGCTATGGATTTAGGCGCACGCGAACTCTTCGCTAACGCTTCAGGTATTTCGACTACCAACGCTGGCGACGGATTAGGCGTCCAGTTAAACTGTAAGACTGCCGTCAATCGCCTTTTAGGACGAAACGTCAACGGCGTTATATTGCCTTTCATGGGTAATATGTACACCTTGGAATTTGTACTCAAAGAAGTTATAAACTGGCTTTCGAATATCGCCATCGCCCCAGACTACTTGTTCACTCCGTGGGGTGATGACCGCACTACGATGGCCGATATTGAACCAGCAACGCCCGAAGACCCTAAAAAGAACGTGAAATGAGTATCGGAACCGGACTTGTACGTAAACTGGACCAAAAGGAAAACGAATACTGGGCCTTCAAAACGTGGGACCCTGAGTGGTGTGTGTACGGTCAATCACCCTCCGCGCCTCTTGTTATAACCTCCATAGTCGGCAACCGAACGCTGTCCATGGACGGCAAGAACAAGAAGGAATTCCACCAAGGGTTGGATATTTCAATGCCCGTGGGCACGGCTATCTACGCTCCGGGGTATTGCAAGTGCGTTCGCGTCAGCCGTACACCCAACAAACCCTCGGGAAACTACGTTTCGATAATCATGCCTGCATGGTGGTTTGGAAACGTCGGCCCGTTCGGTCAGTTTGAAACAGCCAACTTGGCGAATAACGCCATATCGCGTAAGAAGTGGGCCGAAGACGCGGTGGCGTGCTATGCATACGCCACGGTACGCTTTATGCATTTGAGTGAAATAGCCAACATCAGCGAAGGTGAATGGCTCGACCCCGGTACACTGTTAGGCAGATCAGGTAACACCGGGCGATCCACAGGTCCTCACCTCCATCTGGATTGTGCAGCCAACGGCGACTGGCTCAATCCGGCTCAAATGATGAGTAAGTGCTATTTCTCTATTTCAAAGAAGGAATTCGCCCCTTACATCAATCCCTACGACCGCCGCCGATTCACCACCGACGTGGGATCAAAGCCCGTGCCCGACTACCAGTGGATGATGGACTTCACGCGCTACAACCAAGTAGAAGTCCCGTTCGATTCCAAAGACACCGAGCCTATCATTCCCGAGGTTAAACTCGAAAGCCTTCAAGTCAAGCAGCGTTTGGCGCCCGGTATATGGCAAATCGTCAAACTAATCATTGACGAAAACGTGGCTCATCGACAGGTGTTCGATGGTACTATTACCAACCAAACAGGCTCGCTTCTCAACTGGTTCAACAAGGTTTGCCAAGAGCCGTTCGTTGAGTTTATGGGAGAAACTTGGGGTGATCAATACTACTTCATTGCCCGCCGCCCGCCTTTTGACCACGCCAGCGTGCTGAGGGCTTACAACTACGCGATGAGCGGTAGTGGCTGGTTCAGAAGGAGCAGGTCGTTGAAACGAATTTCACTCAAAGCGTTTCCAACGCTTACTCGTGGTACTACCTCCGGCCGCGCGTTTCGTTCGGCGGTAACGACGGTACGGTGTACTACATTCCAGCGGTATTCTTCCCGGAGATGGCGGCGTTATTCGGCGCTCGCGCTTGCCACGTTCAAAGTAACTACTACAACACCGTCAACGACGGAAAGGCTGACGTTGATAACGCCAGCGAAGAGATCAGCAAACAGGCGCGTGATAACTTCGCGAAGTCGTATCTTCAGATGATGCTCGATTTGAAGTACCTGATCGAAACGACGATCTATTTGCCTTTCACCCGTCAGGGGACCATCACCTTGTACGGCAACCGCCAGATCAAGCGCGGTACGTGGATGTATTTCGTCCCTACGCAGGAAATGTACTACGTTGACGCTGTGACGAATACTTTCCAAAGCGTCGGAAACCGCGTTTTCCGCTCGACCACATTACAGGTATCGCGCGGCATGAAGACAAGCCTGATAGACGGTACACGTCAAGATTTAGCTATTATTGATAAGGCTGATGGTTACAATAAATTGAGTGGATATTTCGGCTTGGTTGACTTCGGTAAAACAAAAAGCGGGGCTGCGTACCCTGAAAAGTGGGACGGCCTTATTGACGGGAAAACTACCTTCAATGAATGTATTGCTGACATCCACATCAATCAACATATTTTGAACATCCTGTGTAAAAAAGCCGGCTTTTTGCCCGGAAAATAGCCTATGGAAACAAAAGACTACAAACGCACCCCTGCGCCATTCGGCGTACAGATGAATCACCTTCATATGGGATGCGGCGGTATAGGTTATATCGTTATCCCTGAGGGAGGCGAGAACCGCGAACTATACATCCAGAACTGCATGAGGACCAACACCGTGTCTATTCAGGGCGGCGCAGGTAGGTCTATTTACAACAACGTACCTATCCCCCCGTCGGTTCTCGAAGCGGTGGAGTTTCCCGTATCAATCGACGAGTTCGGGACCCCTGTGGTTTGGGTGCTGGACGAATACAATCAGTGGCCTATCGTTGTAAATTCTTTGGACTTACACAAGTTCAACCAGCAACAACCGGGTCAGCGTACTATGCGCAAGGAATCTAACGGAGTGGTTGCCGAGGTGAAGACCGACGCCTCTCAAGGTATCATCGACATCTACGTCGGCGGTACGGAGGACACCCCTGCCGAAATCAATATCCGAGTTCAGTCAGCCAACGTCGATTCCAAAGTGAACATCATTTCCGACGCCGATATCAGCGTATCGGGTGATAAGCACGTCGAGATCACTTCCGCAACCCGCGTAACGGCACACATAGTGAACGGCGTCGATACGGAGGCGGGAATTGAAGTAGTCCTTCAAGACGACGAATTGCAGTATACTACCAAGGGCGGCAAGTCGACGTTCATTGTGAAGGGTGAAAAGGCTTCGTTCAACGGCGGCTCAAACCGCGGCGTGGTAAATATCGCGCAAATCGAATCGCTGGTGCAGGCTCTCCAAAAAGACCTCCTGATAGCCTCATCGGGTTCGAACCTTTCGAGTTGGATGGCCAGCGAAATGCCAAAGATGGAGGACAAGAAATTATCGCATTAACGCCATGGGAAAGTTAGGAATAGACCCCAAAATGGTTATCCGCGCTACGTGCAAGGACTACCTCGCCACGCTGCCTGAAGAAGAGGCTAACAGCTACGTTGACGACATGGAGCAGTCGGTTGGTGATTCTATCCAGCAAAAGATCGATGAAGCCGCTGAAACATCAGGCACCAACGCCATCGAGGCGTCCACTTCGTTAGGCGTTCAGGCCGTATGCGCTGACCCTATGGCAGGTGTAGCGTCCACAGGCGTCATAGCGTCAGCCAAGTCCGGCGCAGCTACCGCCAAAGCGCAGGTGGCTACCGGTAATGCCGCCATCCAGCAGGTTATACGTATCGTTGGTGGTTTCATGCTACCGCTTCCGGCCCCTGTAACCGCCGCGGCTCAAACTCTGGCGGCAGCCGACGCTGCGTTGTCGGCCATACCCGTGTAACAAGTATAATTGATGTAAATTTAAGACGATGCCGACCATAGCAGGAACAGTTCTCAATAAAGCCAAAGGCGACTTTGCCAGCGCAGCGAGCGACGCGCTTGTTACGATGGGGCGCGGGTTGGTACACGCTGTTGCGCCGGACGACTACGAGTACTACATGTGTACGTTGGAGTTGATAAGGTCAAGCGGTGAAACCGCGGCTTTCATGAACCTGCCTGTCATGCCCAGTAACATCACTGAAAGCCGGACATCGCTCACTACTATCACCAAGACCAACAACGTGGTGGTGTCGATGATTAACCCGTCGTTCAACCCCGTCGATATTTCGCTGCGTGGTACGTTCGGCCGCAAGTTGCGCGTCTCGTTCGGCCAGCAGCAGTTCAAGGATCAGGCTGAAGAAGGAGCCTCCATCCCGTTCTTCAATATCGGCATGTTTACGGGAGCCGCCGGAGTAGGCGATAACCGTACGATGATTGCCAAAACGGGGTACGGCCTTACCAAGATGATGCAGAAAATCCTCACCGCGGCTACGAAGTTGGACCCTAACGGAAAGCCCTATCGGCTGGTGTTCACCAACCACGCCTTCAACACGGCGTACTACGTTGAGGTCGTTCAGGATAACTACTCGATGGACGAGAACAGCAACATGATCTGGAATTACTCGATCGAGTTGCGCGCCGTGGCCGCTTATACCACCATCAAGTCTCTCAACGACTTCTTGGGGCAGGTCATGAACCAATCGTTGAGTAGAAGTGTAACGCGGGTACTGGGACAGGTCAGTGATCTGCTCACGTGCGGTATCATGAATATGTTTTAGCCATGCTGATTCCTGAATACATAATCCGATTTTCCAACGTGACGAAATATCGTTTGACGGACTTCTTGGAGCGATACCAAGACTTCTTCGACAACGATTACACGTCCATCGACCAGTATTTTTCGGGCCTCAGTGAAAGCGTCGATCATGACCGCCTGCGTCGTCTCCAGAAATTGCTCGCCGACTGCCGTGAGTTACAAGCCCAGTTCAAGAACTACGACAACCGCTTTGATAACTGCGGCTATTGGCTGCTGATGGAGTGGATCGACAACCTCGTTATGCAGGTCGAAAAGGTTACGAAGCTACCCAAGTTCCGGCGCACCACGCTGACGGCCCGAAACTACAAGCCCGTTATTCAGGTCGAGTCGTCGATTGGCGCTCAGCGTACCATGGAGGACCTGTCCATAGCCATCCAATCGAACGGCATGGACCGCGTTTCGTGGGAGCAACTCATGCTGGACAACGACCTCGAAGAAGACCAGTGGGAAATCGACGAGTTGAAGCCTGTAACGGCTATGGTGAATAACATCACGCCCGCCGCCGTGACTACTATCTTGGAACCGCCTATCGGTGAACAGGTCTATGGCAAGGACATCGCCCGTAAGATCACCATCGAGGTTGAAGAGGAAGTGGCAACAAAGGCCGTTTTTCGGCGATCTGGCGACTCAACGACCGTCACCTCGGCCCGGCGTATAGGCGACCTGAAAATCGTTAAATACAAGGACAACATCGACCAAAAGGTGATGATACTCATGGGCATGAACCGCGGCACGGTTCCCGATAACCCGCTGCTGGGGGTTGACCCTAACCTGACGGCCGGAGTTACCGCAGCCCAGCTGGCCTTACCTACGGTTCGTCGCCAGATGGTGGACACGTTCCTTCAGGATGACCTGTTTGAGTCGGTCGATATGACGGCTATTGAACAGAACCAGGATTCGTTGGTTTGTACGCTGGAAATTAAGACAAAGTACAACGATAAGGTGACCAAAAAAGTAAAACTATGATAACGCAGATAACGTCCATCGAGGAGTTGAAGCAGATGTGGCTGGAAATACTCCTGAACAAAACCGACAAGATATCCGATGTATCGGCCGAGTCGGTTTTGAACGCCATAGCCTATGCCGATTCCAAGATTGGCCAGAAGATTATGGTGAATCAGGCGGTTATCGAGGGGCACATCTTCCCGGATACCGCCGCCGGGGAATCCCTCGACGCGCTGGCTGCGTTACGGGGCGTGGCGCCGCGTTTCGGAGCGGCTCCGG
>ENA-ORRI01000878-ORRI01000878.1-human-gut-metagenome-genome-assembly--contig:-NODE-878-length-14011-cov-2.79829_pt1 | contig 14011 bp, 7 predicted proteins | sample MGYA00242172_ERZ509128 | MGnify/ENA primary metagenome ERZ509128 (study PRJEB26280, sample SAMEA2338623) | human gut metagenome | biome: human gut; feature: human-associated habitat; material: faeces... | reverse complement strand
AAATTTAAACAAATTATTAATCAGAATTCTGTTGCATTTGCAAGTTGAATTCAGCAATAATAAAAGAAGTCGCGATTTTGTCCTTCAACACATCCACACGATGCTCGTTTGTATCCACTCCTATCACCTCATGTCCCAATACGGAAAGCTCTTCGGCCAACACACCGCCGTAATTTCCTAAACCAATAATAATGTATTTCATAACTAGTTGATTATGATGTTATCACTCGGATATTTATATTTCGTTATTTTTTTCTGTTTAATAAGGCTGGATATCAAAGTAAGCACCCCTACTCGTCCGATAAACATCAGAACAATGACAATCAGTTTGCTGTCACTTCCCAAAGTAGGTGTCAGATCCAGGCTTGAACCTACCGTACTGAGTGCCGAAGTACACTCAAAAACCAACGCCATCACTGAAGCCTGCGGCTCTAGAATGCTTAAACTAAAGATACCCGCAAAAACAATCAGCAGATAAAGAATCAATGTGGCATTAGAACGCCGGATGGAATCATGAGATAACTCCCTGTTGAAAATATTAACTTTATCGGCACCTATAAGAATAGCACGCAAGTTCAACATGACTACAGCAAACACATTCACCTTCACACCACCGGCCGTAGACTGCGTACCGCCGCCAATCATCATCAGCACCACCATCAGCAGCAACGTCTGCACACTGAAAGTAGTCATGCCCACACTTGAAAATCCTGCCGTACGGGGACAAGTCGCATTAAAGAAGCCCTGCACCCATTTCTCTGTAACCGTCATTCCCGCAAAAGCATGATTCCATTCGAAAATAACAATGACCACAGTACCCGTCACTAGCAAGATAGCCGTCATAATCAATACAATACGGGTATTCAGGTTATATAAATGTATTTTACGGATTGTCCTCTTATTCTTTTTGACATAACGGTGATACAAGCGCTTGCTTTCATAAGAAACCGTCTCATACAGATTTACCAGTATCGGGAAACCTATACCTCCCAAAATAATCAGGAAAGAGATAGTGATATATAGCAAGTTATGATTATGAAGTACCAGTTCGTTACCTAAGTTTCCATACAAAGTAGAGAATCCAGCATTGCAAAAGGCAGAGATGGAATGGAAAGCAGAAAAAGCCAATTCCTCTTCAATATCCATACCCATAGTGCCATGTATACTTAAAAAAATAACCCCCATCCCTGCAGCCTCTATCGCCAATGTAAATCCTAATATATATAATAAGGTGGAAAGTAGCGAACTGAGTGACTGCGAGCTTACCATATCACGGACCACCAACTGATTGTAGAGCGAAGTATTCCCCATAAAAAACATAGCAAAGAAACTGGTCAGAGTCATGACTCCCAAACCGCCGATTTGTATCAACATGATAATGATGAACAACCCCTCGGGCGTGAATGTAGAAGAAACATCGACCGAGACCAACCCCGTGACACAAGTGGCACTGGTAGCGGTAAACAGAGCATCGATAAAAGAAATACCATGATAAGTGGCACGCGGAAGCATCAGTAACGCCGCCCCTATCAGAATAAATATGAGAAAACTAGATGCAAAGATCAAAGATGGATTGGTGCGCCTGCCCAGCAGCCGGACTATCCCATTAGACAATTGCAACAGTGAAAGCAAAGTGAGCAGCACCACATGATATAAACGGCTGTGGAAAAAAGACCAGAAATCATGAATTCCCCCTTGCACCTCCGGTTCATGGAAAATAACCGGAATCAAAGTCAGATAAAGCATCAGACTCAGTAGCCACGCCAGTCCCCGGTACTTCCGCTTCGTGTCCGAGTAATTTAATAAAAGATGCAGGGAAATATCAACCAGAAAAACAATCCAGACAAAATGATACAGCATGTTTATCACCTCCATTTCTTCAAAAGAAATAAGAAATCCATGCTCATAAACCAATGTAAGGATTAACAAAGCCGACATCATATAAGTTATCCCGTCCATCCATTTCAGCAATCGCTCTATGTACGGTTTTACTAACTTCTTACGATAAATAAATAGTTTGTGTAAAGGTTCCATGTCGATATTATCTTGCATTAACAGAAAACAAACTTAATCAAAATATTCACATCTCTGTCTATAATAACAAATAACTTCGCATTTTTACTCTGACAGCCCCTTTTTTTATTGTTCCCGACAAAAAAGTAGTTGAAAATTAGTAAGGAATACTTTTTTTACCTAATTTTGACCGCAAAACTATTAAATTGAAAGATTATGAGCACAAAACAGAAACGTTTTATCTTACCAGAGGATGAAATTCCTAAATACTGGTACAACATACAGGCAGACATGAAGACCAAACCCATGCCGCCGTTGAATCCCAAAACCAAAGAAGCGCTGAAACCGGAAGACCTCTACCCCATTTTTGCCAAAGAACTTTGCAAACAGGAATTAAACCAGACAGACGCATGGATTGAAATCCCCGAAGCAGTGCGTGAAATGTACAAATACTATCGCAGCACACCATTGGTACGTGCCTACGGACTGGAAAAAGCACTAGGGACTCCCGCACATATTTATTTCAAAAATGAAAGTGTCAGCCCCATCGGCTCTCACAAACTGAACTCGGCTCTGGCCCAGGCATATTATTGCAAAGAAGAAGGTGTAACCAATGTCACGACAGAAACCGGTGCCGGACAATGGGGCGCTGCTCTATCGTATGCCGCAAAGGTATTCGGACTGGAAGCTGCCGTTTATCAAGTAAAAATCAGCTATAATCAAAAACCCTATCGCCGCAGCATCATGCAGACATTCGGAGCAACGGTCACCGCCTCTCCATCCATGTCTACCCGTGCCGGCAAGGATATCATTACCCGTAATCCCAATTATCAAGGTTCACTGGGAACGGCCATCTCCGAAGCTATCGAACTGGCAATGAGCACTCCCAACTGTAAATATACACTAGGGTCGGTATTAAGCCATGTCACACTGCATCAAACGGTTATCGGTCTGGAAGCCGAAAAGCAAATGGAAATGGCAGGCGAATATCCCGACATGATTATCGGTTGCTTTGGTGGTGGTTCCAATTTTGGAGGAATCTGTTTCCCCTTTATGCGCCACACTATCCTGAATGGAAAACAAACCCGATACATTGCTGCCGAACCGGCTTCGTGTCCGAAACTGACCCGTGGTAAATTCCAGTATGACTTTGGCGACGAAGCCGGATATACCCCGCTGCTGCCCATGTTTACACTGGGGCATAATTTCTCTCCGGCCAATATCCATGCGGGAGGTCTCCGTTATCACGGTGCAGGTGTCATCGTTTCACAATTATTGAAAGATAATTTGATGGAAGCTGTTGATATCCAGCAATTAGAATCCTTCCAGGCTGGTTGTTTGTTCGCACAAGCAGAAGGAATCATTCCGGCTCCCGAATCGTGCCATGCCATCGCTGCTGCCATACGCGAAGCGAATCAATGCAAAGAATCCGGCGAAGAAAAAGTGATCCTGTTCAACCTTTCAGGTCACGGACTGATTGATATGGCCTCATACGACCAATATCTGGCAGGTAACTTGATGAATTATGAGTTAAAAGACGAAGATATCCAGAAGAACCTGGATGAAATAAAAGACATGTAATCAGGGTATAACTGAAGGATACGGAAAGGATATATTATCCTATAAACTACGGCAAACTAAACAGTTGTATCCTTCAAGTTAAAGATTCTTTTACTGATAACTTCTATCTCCCAAGCTTGCGGAGTTAACTCCATAGCCTTTGGAGTTATCTCCATAAGCTTGGGAGTTAACTCCAAAGACTATGGAGATAGAAATAATGCGTTCAATCAGGTTTAGACATAAAATAAAAAAGGCTTAACCATACACATGAAAACACAAATCATTCCCACCTACAGGTTTACTATTAAAAGCATCACCACATCTCACTCAAAGCACAGGCTATAATTCAAAGCTGCGAAGCATTTTAATTTCATCCCTCCAAATGGTATCATCGGGAGTTTCAAGAATAACAGGCATATCGTTAAAACGGGAATCCTGCATGAAACGGCGAAAGAAATCAATACCAATCAGCCCCTTTCCGATACTGTCATGACGGTCTACCCGGCTGCCCAATGGTTTCTTTGAGTCATTCAAGTGAATGGCACACAAATAGTTTCCCCCCACGACTTCATCAAACTCGGTAAAGACCCAGTCATATTCATTCGCAATATCATAACCGGCGGTATAGGTATGGCAAGTATCCAGACAGACTCCCACACGAGATTTATCCTCCACCTTATCTATAATATATCTCAAATGCCAGAATTCATTTCCCACATTACTTCCCTGTCCGGCTGTATTCTCAATCACAGCAGTCACACCGGTCGTCTTATCCAAAGTCATATTGACAGACTCGGCAATCCTGTCCAGGCACTTCTCTATTGATATCTTGTTCAAATGACTTCCGGGATGAAAATTCAGCATTTTCAATCCTAACAACTCACAACGCCGCATTTCATCCAAGAATGCCGCACGACTCTTTTCCATCCCCTCCCTATCAGGATGTCCCAAGTTTATCAGATAACTGTCATGAGGAAGAATATACCGGATATCAAAACCTTCTTTCTCACAGTTTTCTTTAAACAGAGTAATACTCTCGACAGACAAAGGTTTTGCAACCCATTGCCGCTGATTCTTTGTAAAAAGAGCGAATGCGTCCGCTCCTATCCCTAATGCATTAACGGGGGCCATTTCTACGCCCCCGCTTACGGATACATGTGCACCTATTTTTTTCATTCTCTTTCCATTATTGACAGACACAAAGATACAGAGAATAAGTTAGAAATTATATTGTGCACTCAAGTTTATACGGTTTGCCTCACGGTTCACATCATTAAAATTCTCTCTCCAGCCATGCAGATATTCCACACCCACCTGCAGGTTATGGCTTATATTCCAAAACACATTAGCGACCAGATACTGACCTTTTTTATACTGGGTTTCATTAAAGTGAGCATAGCAATCTTCCGTAAACAGGCGTGACTGGCTATACGTAGCCGATGCGAATACCCGTTTCGAGAAATTATACTGTAATCCGACATACCATCCTTTCATGGGAAGTACCTGCATGCGCCCGGACTCGTCGGCCAAAGGAACGATATCTACATTCAAGTTACTGATATCATTCAAATATTGAGCAATACCTTTACCATAAGTATATTGTCCGTAAAGCTGGAAATTACCCAGTCTTGCTGTTCCCGATGCCTGTATCCCCCAACCGGTCAATGACTTTGCCTTATTATTCACTTGATCCTCATAAGTCATACTTCTCAAGATTCCTCCCACACGTATATGGCTCGCTTTCGCCCAGGAATACTGCACATAAGCAGGAATATCCGGCATCCGCTGCTTACCGATTCTCACATCTTTTGCCGGAGTTCCGTCTACTGAAGGCATTTCCACACCGACACCCACTTTCAAACCTTTAATCAAATTAGCTTCATAACGCAACTGGGTGGCCCGATAGAAAGTCATCCCGTCAGGTCCTTGAAAATCAATAGTCGGAGGAGCTGCGGCAAGATCCATAAACAATCCGGTATCATACCCCATGGTAAAACCCAAGAAAGATAAATAAGCATTCTGCAATTCAAAAGTCTTTCCACTTCCACGGAAGTTTCCGGCTGTATAAACGATGAAGTTGCCCAAATGCTTGGTTCTCCCCACCAATTTTAAAAAGATAGTGGAAGTGCTTGCATCCATCTGGAACTGATTACGGACAGCAGTGGATCCCGGTTGCGGAATGAGTGCAGGGATAAAGTCAACGTCATCCACTATCCCATTAAAATCATATTCCATTGTAGTTTTCAAATAACCACCGATACCCAATGCAAACTTTCCCTGTTGGTCAGTAAGTAAAAAACGAGGGGCACGGGGATCATGGAAATGCGGACGTTGCGTTTCTTCAAATACATTGATTAATTCCTCCTTGCCATTTTTATCTTTTGAGATAATAACAACAGGTCCCGGTCCTTCCAACTCCGGATAAAGATCTTTTTGTTGCGCAAACATCGGCGTAACAATCATTGCGCCCAGCATAAGGCAACTCATTGATTTAAAGATAGTTTTCATAAAAGTTAAGTTTAGGTAAATAGTCTATTCAATGGACTATGAACAAAAAGTTTAGAAAAAAGTTTGGGAAATATTTGCAAATTCAAAAAAAAGTCACTACCTTTGCACCCGCAATCGAGAGAGAAATCCTCGATAAAAAGGATGGCCCGTTCGTCTATCGGTTAGGACGCAAGATTTTCATTCTTGAAAGGGGGGTTCGATTCCCCCACGGGCTACCAAATAAAGAAGTTATCGAATATTCGATAGCTTCTTTATTTTTATCCTGCTTTGTGCAGGGTATGCCAACGGCTCAGTTAGAAAACGGCTCAGCCTTAAAATTTAGACCGTTGACCCGAAAATGACGGATTCATGAAGGATTGTGCTTTAAATTCTTCATAATAAACGACTGTAGGCAAGCGGATTAGACACTTATGAAGGATTTGAATCAAAATAAACCTGGATAGTCTTGTACAGGGGGGGCTGAATCAACAGAAGGGTCAGTCCGAAACATAAGACAACGGGACAGATCCAACTTATTCATCGACTCCGCCCCGTCCTATGTCAGAATGCCATAAAAGAATATGATTATTCAATCTCTCCAAAAAGCTCAGCCAGTTTATTTGCCAAAGCCTCACCACGAAGATTTTCTCCTACCATGACCCCTTGGGCATCTATCAAATACATAGTAGGAACAAATTTCACTTTATATATATCAGCAATACCTCCAGTATCCAAAAAATTAGGCCACTGAAGTTGTTCTTCTTTCAGCGCTTTTGTCCATTCCGCCTCTTTTTTGTCAATAGAGATACTTACAATCTGGAAACCCCTGTCTGCATATTGCGTATAGAGTTTTTTCAAATTAGGAATCTCCTTACGGCAAGGATTACACCATGATGCCCAAAAATCAATAAGGACATACTTCTTACCTTGGCACAAATCGGTTAAAGTTACCGATTTCCCATCTTGTGACTTGGCTGTAAAGACAGGCACTTTAGAACCGATCTGACTATCAGGAGCCACACTCTCTTTCACCATTTTTCCATAGCGGGAATGTTTAGCCTCTTCTGACAAGGCATCATACCACGGTTTCTGCTCTTCGGTAAGATAAGAAAACAAACTGATCATCATCAGAGGCCCCCAATAAGAATCTTTATTGTCCATAACTAATTTATAGTAAGTGGCATCTACCGTAGCAAAGAACAAACTATCGGCCACGGCAGATGCTTTGTAAGCTTCCGTAGCAACGACAGAATCCATCAAGATCTTATCTTTGGCAACTCTCGCTTTTCCATAGGCAGCACGGATATCCTTAAACTTCTCGTTATTCGTCACATAAATAGAATCCAAGGCATCACGTGTGCTCAATAATTTTACATATTTGTCCGTCAAAGGAGATCCCGTCACTGAAACCTGTGAGAAATTATAATTCACGGTTCCATTAAGGTTTTCAGAAGTCACCTTACCCTCCACGCTTATACTGCCATTCTCCAACATCAGAGGCATGGAACCGTATGCATCTTTCACCATCAACCGTACAGCCAGAGGTTCATCCGCCACCCCTTTAAATATAAATTTTCCATCTACAACAGTAGTGTCCGCCACCGGTTTTTCATGACCATGACTTACAGGAAATAACTGTACATGGGATCCGTCAGGAATTCCATCAATTGCAGCTGTCAGTGTGTACCCCGTTACCGACTGCCGGGTACAAGATGCCATCATCACCAAAACAACGGCGGATGTTGCTAATAAATACATCAATTTCATAAAGTCTGTTTTTATAGGTTATTTAGATACATTTTGAGTGATAGTTCCATTACCCGGATTCTGAACGGCACCTGCCGGGAAAGGCATAATCCAAAGATGTGAAGCCGGGGTTAATGTATAAGTCTGCCCTTCCCATGTTTTGGATAGTGCACGTGCAAAAGTACCTTCGGCATTAAACCTCCGGGCATCAGCGAATGGCACAATAGTGAAAATCAATTCATTGTCTTTCGTACGTCGGATCAAGTCAATGGCTTCTGTCAAAGTTGAAGCCTGCAAGGGTTGATATATCTCCGGCAGAATACGGGTCTTACGTACCTTGTTCAACACATCCATAGCAGCAGAGAAATCATTACCTGTGACCTGACGTGCCAAACATTCGGCCTTGATGAGATATACCTCGCAAGTGGTCAGACCAGCCCCGTTGAAATATCCTTTGGCCAAACCTTGATAGTAAGTATCCTGATTTACCGTACGCAGTTTCCAGCGGGAAAAAAAACGTGCATCTCCTTCCTCGAAACTCTCCGCACGTTCCACCGGAATATTAAGTTCGCTGGTAGCATAGTTAGGATTACCCTCTCCACAACGGAAATAGTAATTCTCCACATAATCATACCCTGTCGCTGACGGTAACGACGGATAACTGTCTTCTTTTGTAATAGCTTCCTTATGAGTGTCGTAATAAGAAATCCAATCATACAGATTATCGTTCTGTTCCAAAGCCATATCCGCGTATTTCAGCGCTTCTTCATAATTCGCCATTTGCAGATAAACCCGTGCCAAGAAGGCATAGGCTGCTCCCAAATTGGGATGGATAACAGTCCTTGACTGTTCGGGTAATCCTTGTTCTATGGCTTCTTTCACATCTTTAATCATGAAATCATAGATTTCTTGAATAGTGACCTGCTTGTGAGGAGCATTGATATCGGCACTGGTTATCAAAGGTACACTCAGTTTAGTACCGGCAGTTGCAGACACATAGGTATCAGCATAATAATTGGCCAGTATGTAATAGCTCATAGCACGAATCACTTTGGCATAAGCCATTACCTCATTGCGTTCGGAATCAGTCGCTTCGGTTGCAACGGGAACATGCTCCAGCAAGAGATTACAAGTGGAAATAGCCATATAACTACGGTAATAAGTCCCTTCGTCCTGATTGTTCAGTACAATTCTGTCCGCTGTTTCATTCCACAGATAATTGGCACTCGTAAGGGTAACGCTAGTCAAACTGCTTTGTCCTACAAATTTATCATTCAACAGATAAAGACTATTCGTTACAGGAATATAGCCAATGGTATATTCATCTCGCAGCAATGCTTCAAAATCAGCCAAGGTAGTAGGAATTTTGTTCCCTTTGGGAACAATATCCAAATAATCATTACAAGAAGTCAGATTTATCCACCCCAACACTGTCATTATCATAAATAGTATCTTTTTCATATTGCTCTCATTTAAAAGTTCAAATTGACATTACACAAATAATTTGGTTTACTATATCCCCCAAGCATCCATTTCACATCACGGCTTTTAGCCAAAGTGAACACATTTTCCATACCTAGCATGATACGTGCATTTTTTACATAAAACTTCTGACATACACTTGCAGGAACATGATAAGTAACAGAGAGATTCTTCAAGCGCCAGTTATCGGCATCAAGTACATGAATGGAAGCCTTGCTATAAAGGTCGGATGAGTAAGAATTATAATCCTTGCTTTCTGACGGAACATAGCGTGGTACATCGGTATATGCCTCATCACCAGGCTGACGCCAACGTTTACTCACATCCTTACTTGTCACTCCTAATCCCGGATAGGCTATATTGGTATTCCGCATTTTGTGCCCCCCTTCAAAAAGCAGTTGAGCAGCCAGTTCCCAATTCTTATAACGGAAATTGGTATTAACAGCCCCACTATAAACCGGAACAGAAGTTCCTAAATACACAGCATCCTCCACTTTTTGCGGTGAACTGCTTACATGGATATTTCCTTCCGAGTCATACACCTGAGGCTGCCCTTTACTATCCAGCCCTGCCCACAGATATCCATAAATGGCATTATAAGGCACTCCAACACGGGGATAGGCGGCAGGATAATCGAACTGAAGAAAAATAGCAGGTGCTTTTACATTGACATAAGTCACTTTATTCTTATTGTATCCCAGCACACCACCTACGTTCCAATTCCAATCTTTTCCCATAATGACATCACCGGAAAGAGTCAACTCGAATCCACGGTTTCTCATTTTACCATTATTCATGGTATAAGTAGAAAAACCAAAACCTTCGGTAGGTACTCCATTGGTATTGGCTAACAAATCCACGCCCGACTTATTATAATATTCAATAGAACCGTTCAATCGATTTCTAAACATAGAGAAATCTACACCAATATTAGCTGTAGTTGTCTTTTCCCACCGCAAATCAGGATTAGGACGGTTGCTGATAGTCCCTTGTATGCCACCCACATGGGTATTATTATTATAATAAGCCGTCATATAAGGAGCAGAATTCTTGGCGATGTTACCACCGATACCATAACTGAAACGCAGTTTCATCATATTTATAAATGAAACTTTAAAAAAAGATTCTTTGTCCAGATTCCAACCAGCACCTACCGACCAGATAGGTTTCTTCTGATACTTGGAACCAGTAGCAAACAAATTGGTACGATCCCAACGAATGCTTCCTGTCACCATATATTTACCATCATACGTGTAAGCTGCATTCCCATAAAAAGAAACAAAACGATTTACCAGTTCATAGATATTGGAGATATCATTTTTATTGAATGATACATAGTTTCCCAAAACTCCGGTATAAGTATTACTCAGCACCCGTTCATCAATAAGATCATAAGTTAGTAAAGCCGGATCATAATTATAATATTTCCGATTATTGTATTCCGTCTTATTTTCACGTACTTCCATACCAAACAAAGCGGTCACATCATGTTTTTCTGCAAATGTCTTGTTAAAATCCAATTGCTGACGGAAATTATAAGCACGAATACTATTAGTTCCCGTTGTATAAATATTGCCATAAGGAAGATTATAAGTAGCCTGGCCACTCCCACTTGCATCAGTAGCAAATGTATTTACTTTATTACGCACAGCATAGCTTTCCTTATCTTGCAATTGGCTTGTCTTATATTCCCCTACTTCATATTGGAACGAAGCAGTGTATCTCAACCAGTCTGTGAATTTAAAATTAAGTCTCGCAAAAGTACGATTACTAAAATTCTTACTCTTCGACAAGTTTCTTCCCAATTCGTCCAAAGGGGTAATATCCATACTATACAATCCGTAAGAAGAAATAATTTCCTGTTGTGACTTACTGTACCGGTCGGCAGCCGTGTTAGTATAGTAGCTTCCATCGCCATTCAACAACGAACTATAAGGAACATAATTATATCCGGGTGAGGTCAGATTATAACTCTGCGTTGTACCATCTCCATAATTCAGATACGTTCCCAAATCCAGACTCAGCCATGAAGTAAGCCGGCTAGTGTTCTGCAAATTCAATCCGAAACTCTCGCTGTCAGTATATTTATCTTCTTCCCGGTTATTCCTGTAAGACAGCGAAGCATTAAATGTATTTTTTTCCGTTCCACGCCCGATATTCAAGTTATATTGTTGCGAAAACGGATTTCGTTTACCATATTTCTTCACATCATCATAATAACGGAATCCCTGTGAAGCCAGTTCATGTAGCGTCTGCTCCATTTGTGCTTCGCTGATCGCACCTGTATGATGTTTTAAAATAGCCTGTACCCCCAAACAGGAATACATGGATGCATTGTCCAACAAATTCTGTGCATATTGGGATGCTCCCTCTCCTTGAAGATTAGGATTCATGGCCGCCCACTCCTTTTCCATCTCTATCATGTCAGCCGTACCGGCCAAGTGACCGGTATAAAAATTATAAGGGCGTACTGTCAATGTCGCTGAAAATGATACATTCAGCTGATTCTTTCCGGCTTTTTTAGTAGTGATGACTACTACACCATTAGCAGCACGAGCACCATAGATAGACGTAGCCGCGGCATCTTTTAATACCGTAATATTCTCTATATCCTCTATATTCAAATCAGGCACATTTTCGACCCAGTTGCCCAGTCCGTCAGAAATAGTTTTCTCTACCGGAAACCCATCAATCACATACAGAGGAGTAGTAAGTCCGTTCATCGAAGTCACACCACGTATCTTACCGTCACTATAACCTGCTATTCTTCCCTCCATCAATGAGCTGACACTACTTAACCGTTGAGTTTCCAACTTTTTCGAATCTACTTTCGCAAATGAACCGGTAGCCCGTTCCCTGGAGATAGTCTGATATCCGGTTACCACCACCTCGTCCAGCAGTTCGGAGGCCGGCTCCAAAACAATTCTGTAACTGTTCGCACTTGTCAATCTTACTTTCTTTGATTCATAGCCCAAGTAAGAGATTTCTATCTCTTTCGCTGTGCGAAGCAGGGTCAGCCGGAAGTGCCCGTTCATATCGGTTATAACAGCAGCTAGTTCCTCCCCTTTCGTCTGGCTCACCTGACGGATGTGAGCGGCAGGCAGGGGATCTCCATTCTCATCTACAACTATACCGCTGATCATCCGGTCTGTTTGTGCATATGCCATTGTTCCACACAAAAACAATGCAACGAAAAACATCGCCAGTCGAAGTAGCTTTCCGTGGTAATCTGAATGTTTCATACTCTTCATAGTATTAATACTGTTTATAATCACTTTTTAAGTCCCGTTTTATTGTTAAAACAGTTTTGCAGCTTATATCGCGTCGATAGCAAATTAATGCATAAAGTTTTAAATTATAGCAAAAATAGGTTATCCAAATACAGCAATTGCCGCATTTGGATAAATTTATGATAGCAAATTAATAGATTATCTATTTTTATGCAATTCCTGCACTTTGTTTCTATACTGAGTGGGAGTCATACCAGTAGCCGCCTGAAACTGGCTATAAAAAGTAGTCATGGAATTAAAGCCCAATTCAGCTGAAATCGCCTTTAGCGGAGTTTGGTTATCAGGATCGGAAAGTAAACGGACTGCCTCTTTTGTGCGGAAACCATTTACAAATTGAGTAAAAGTCTGCTTGGTCTGCTCATTAATAATTTGAGAGAGATAAGTACGATTAGTTCCCAACATTTCCGCTACTTTCTCTTTGGTCAGCAAATTGTCTGTAAATACCTTCTCCTCCCGCAACAGCGTTTCCAAACGCAGAAATAAATCCTGCTTCTTTTCATCTGTCAACGAGGATGAAGCATATTTCTCAGGTTGCGGCAAAGAAGTTTTCGTCGAGTCCGTAAGATATTCTTGTAAAAGAGCGGACTGGCGGCCTATCTCTGCAAACTGCTCGTCTATTTTATTCTGCAATTGCTGTTCACGCCGGATAGCGTCCTGATTTTGCTTCACAATGGTAAGGTACAGCTTATTTTTTCTGTAATATAAGTAATATAGTAAAGAGGCAGCTATGAAGATACAGATAAATCCGGCTATAAGCAATTGCATCTTATTTTCCTTTTCCAATAATTCCAGACGGTTTTGTTTTATCTCGTTTTCCTGCCGTTCCATATCGTATTTTGCACGTATCTCCCCCACGGCACGTTCCTTTTCCGCATTATATAAGCTATCTGTTTCCAGCTGATAGAGCTTATGATACTTCAACGCCTCTACCAGCATACCATCTTCTTCATAACATCGGGATAAAGCCTGCAACAGGTCACTTCGATAGATGGCATTAGCCTGTTGGTAAGACAGTTCTATTCCGGCTTTCAGCATCCAGACAGCCCGGTCATACTGATGATGCTCCATTAAAATTTCGGCATAGCCCAAATAGGAATTCATCACAGAAGAAATATTTCCCTGTTCTTTCAAATCCAAAGCCTTCCGGAAAAAGCCCAGCGCTTCATCATCTTTATTCAATTTATGCAGAATATATCCATAAAGATTGTAAACGTTTGATTGATCATAAAAGTCATTCTGCACCATGGTGAACTCCGCCTCCTGAATATATTTCAATGCTGTATTATAGTCACTCTTCAAATAATACATATAAGCGGTATTGGTTGAACCACTATAAATCAGATAAGGATCTTTCCGTTCATGTCCCAGTTCATAACATTCAAGGGCATATTTCAATCCTGTGCTATCATTTTTTAAATAATAAATACCGGCAA
>ENA-ORRI01000873-ORRI01000873.1-human-gut-metagenome-genome-assembly--contig:-NODE-873-length-14094-cov-2.7378_pt1 | contig 14094 bp, 12 predicted proteins | sample MGYA00242172_ERZ509128 | MGnify/ENA primary metagenome ERZ509128 (study PRJEB26280, sample SAMEA2338623) | human gut metagenome | biome: human gut; feature: human-associated habitat; material: faeces... | reverse complement strand
CCGTCGATCTGCAGGCAGACGCCGGTGACGTAGGACGCGGCGCTGGAGGACAGGAACAGGATGCCGTTGGCAATGTCCTCGGGCTCGGCAAAGCGCTTCATCGGGATGGTATCACCGACGGAGTCCTTGGCGAACTGCGGCATATTGGCGACCATGTCGGTGTTGACAACGCCCGGAGCGACCGCGTTGACACGCACGCCCTTGTTGGCGAAGGAATAAGCGACGGACTTGGTCATGGCGATCAGGGCAGCCTTGCTGGCGGGGTACGGCAGGCCAGCCATAGACACCGGCGACGGAAGCGGTATTGACGATGCAGCCCTTGGTCTTGACCAGGTGCGGGATCGCGTACTTCATCATGGTGTAGGGGGCCTTCATGTTCAGGTTGCAGACGGCATCCCACTCGGACTGCTTGAGCCTGGTCAGCCAGGTGCTGTTGTCGGTGCCGGCGTTGTTGACGAGCACGTCCAGACGGCCCCACTTGGCAATGATCTCTTTGTACAGTTCCTGAACGGCCTTGTAGTCGCACAGGTCGATGGCCTTGGTCATGACTTCGTAGTCGGGGTTGATCTCCTTGAGCGCTGCTAGAGCCTTGGCACCGGTCTCTTCATAGTGGCTGAGGAAGTACACTTTGGCACCCGCAGCGAGAAAGCCCTTGACTGCCGCGAAGCCGATGCCGCGACTACCACCGGTAACAAGAACGACCTTACCTTTGAATTCGTTTTCAAACATGATTTTTGTCCTTTCTTAACGCAAATCTTTGACCTTTTCCGGAGCTTTCCCGTCACCCCGGACACACACCAGCAGTTATGCTTTTGTTAAGGAACGATAATATTTTAACATTAGATTCGATTTTCTTCCGGGCGTTGCCTCCTGTTTTGCTATCGTTAAAAACGACAAAAAATAAGATTTCACAACAGATTTCGTGGCAAAACTGGCAAAGCCTCAAAAGACGACCGCTGTCGCTTTTGAGGCTTTGTCCACATTGACGATATTTTCTGTTAATTCTCACTTTCGACCGGGTATCTGGTGAAAATATTCCCGCGGCATCTTCTCGGTCACGATACCGAGCAGATCCATCATATAGCAGAAGCACAGCTGGAGCTGATCGGGCGACTGCCGCTCCGTCTCCGCGAGAATGCCGTCCATGGCATCATTCGCGATCTCGGCATACAGCCCGTGCAGCGCCACGACCGGCGGCTCGGACGGGACATAAAACTGCTCGAACTTCATATAGGGGTTCGCCACGAGGTAGACATATGTGCCGCTGTTCATGCGGCTCTCAGCGATCTCAAGCGTCTCCCCCTTGTCCGGCTGATAGCGGTAGCGGTGAAACGGCCCGAGGTTGACGAGGGTGTCCGGCTTCAGGGGGTAATCCAGACCGTTGACCGTGAGTGTACCGTGGCCGCTGCGCACGAGCAGGAACGTCTCGTCGTGATTATTGACATAGAGCGTCGGCGCCTTGATCTTGCGCACGCACGCCTTGATATCGCTGGGCAGGACATTGTTGACAAAATAGTCATGCGCGCCGGCCAGAACGGACTTCTCGTCCTTGGAGCTGAAAAATGCCGTGCCGGATGAACGTTCGTTAGCCATGCTGCTTCCTCCCCTGTCCTCTCTGCTTGCGGAACTCGCCTGGTGACATCTTGTTGAGCGCATAGAACACGCGGCCCATCGTGCGGTCAGAGCCGAAGCCAGTCTCCATGGCGATGTCGACTGTCGGCAGCTCCGTCGTCGTGAGCAGCGCCTCGGCATAGCGGACACGGAACATCGACAGAATCTGCTTGTTCAGGCGCGTCTTGAGCTGCACACGCAGGATATTCTCCGAGGTGTAGAGATCGTGCGCGATCTTTTCCGCGTCGATCGGCTCGGACATATTTTCATACAGATAACTGATGGCAGAGATAAGCGTCTCACTCAGGATCATGCCGCGGTAGACCCGGCCGTCCTTCCCGTCGCTGAGCATATCGTTGAGGTACCCTTGCGGGGTCATGCCGGTCAGCGCCTTGAAGCGGCGGAAAAACGTGATGCTCATATGAAAGCCGGAGATGGACGACACATAGTCAAACGGCAGGCTGTCATACAGGAAGTACGACATGGCCAGGATCAATCGCACGCGGTTGACATACTGGCTGAAATTCAGCCCCGTGGCAATCAGCAGCGCATGGTTGAGTGCCGTCTCATCCGCGTCGGACGAGACCGCCTCGGCGACCGAGGCCGCCGTGAGCTCCGCCGTGCTGTGCGTGGCGATATAGAGGCTGGCGCGCCGGCCGAGCGGCATATCCAGCAGCGAGTACTGCTCCTTGCGGCGTGCGGCGGCGCGGTTATACAGCAGCTCGATCTTGCGCAGGAAGGAGCTGCGGATCACAGCCGAGCCGCAGCTGTTTTTCGCGCTCAGGTGGCGAAACTGCTCAAACTGCCGCGCGATCTGGCGAACATCGTCCCCTTCCGGCCCGATGACCGGCAGGCCGGTCACGATCTCGACCTCTCGCAGGTTGGTGATCTGATTGAACATATAATAGCTCAAAAGCTGATAATCAAACGCGGCGACCCAGAGCGTGAGCGTCTCCCCGAATTCGGGGCAGATCGTCAGCACCTGCGAGCACTGGATCCAGGCAACGCAGCCCGCCTGCACGGGGAATTCCTCCCCGTTGATGATAAAGCTGCCGCTGCCGCTGCGGACAAGCACAAAATAGCTGTCCACCTCCATAACGGGGAACAGCTCCTCACTAATGGTGTGCTCCTGAAGACGGAGATACTTATCCGGCCCGCAAAAATACCCGCTGCGCGGTGTCTCGCAGAGCGGCCTGTTTTTTCTCTTCAACGTGCTTAGCCCCCATTCGTGGTAACAATACGGCTTGCAAACCGGCAACCGACAATACTTCTGTTTATAGATTAACAGCTTTTTGTGCAAAAAACAAGTGAACGAATTCCAAACTTTTAAACATTTTCCCCGTTGTGTTACAAAAAGCGAAAAGTGGCAAAAGGCCCGCCGGTGTGCATCCGGCGGGCCTTCGCGCTGTGATAAGATTGAAAGGAGTAAGAGGATGAAAAGAAAAATAGCAAAGAGAATTGACGCTGACTTACAGCTCGTAGCCGACGTGGAAGCCCTGATGCATGGCATCGCTGGACTGGCCCGGCTTGATGGCGTCGCCGATCACGTGGACTTCCGGCACGAACGCCTTGAGCTCTTCGGACAGCGGATCGTACTTGCGGGAGCCGAGGCCGAGGACAATGTAGTCAAAGCCCTTGAGCCACTCTTCCGTGCCATCCTTGTGCTGGATCTTGACCTCGTGCTCGGTCACTTCGAGCACCTTGGAGTTGATGTAGCTCTTAACGCCCTCGCGGCGCAGGCTGGCGAGCGCAATGTTGCGGTTCGGCAGGCAGACGCCGGTCATGAGCTGCGGCTGCATCTCCACGAGCGTGACTTCCACGTCGCCGATGCTGCCGGTGGTGGCAAAGGAGTTCGGACGCGCGTCGGCCATGAGCATTTCGGCCGTCTCGCAGGCGACTTCGCCGCCGCCGAGGATGCAGACCGTGCCCTTCGGGATGGTGACCTTGCGGCTGAGGATATCATGGGTGGTGATGATCGGATAGTCGCCGACGCCCTTGATGAAGGTCGGGATGAGCGGCGTCGCGCCGGTGGCGACGACGACGGCATCGGGCGCGAATTCCTTCACGTTCTCGACCGTGGCTTCCTTCTTGAACTCGAACTTCACACCGGCCTTCTTGGCGCGGTAGTTCAGGTGCGTGAGCCACTTGCACATCTCCTGCTTGCCGGGAGAGACAACCGCCAGATTCAGCTGACCGCCGATCTGCTTGCTCTTTTCCCAGACGGTAACGTCGTGGCCGCGCTCGGCCGCCGTGACAGCGGTGTACATGCCGCCGGGGCCGGCGCCAATGACGAGGACCTTCTTCGGCTTGTCGGTCGGGTTGAACGGATAGTCATACTCGTGGCCGACGAGCGGGTTGATGTGGCACTTGCAGACCGGATGATGCGGATCTTCCGGCGTGATGCACCGGCCGCCGCAGGAGCCGCAGGGCGTGATGTCATCGAAGCGGTTCTCGTAAGCTTTCTTCGGCAGGTCGGGGTCTGCGAGCAAAGGACGGCCCATAGACACGCCGTCCACCAGACCACGCTCCACCAGATCGGCGGCGTAGCGCACGTCGTTGATCTTGCCGACAACGAAAACCGGGATGTTCACGACCTTCTTGATCTCCGACGCCTCGTAGACGTTCATGCCGATCTTCTGGCTGTGGGAAGGAAGGATGTTCTGAAGGCCCTCATATTGGACGCCGCCGGAGACTTCGAGCATGTCAACGCCCGCAGCCTCGAACTTCGGGGCGAGGTAAAGCATTTCATCCAGGGAGTTGCCGCCCGGCTCACGCTCGGAACCGGAGACACGCAGCACGATCGGGAAATCGCGGCTGATGTTGCGGCGGCACTCTTCAATGATCTCCAGGATCAGGCGCGCGCGGTTGTCGATGCAGCCGCCGTACTCGTCCATGCGCTTATTGCGCAGCGGGCTGAGGAATGCGCCCGGCAGCATATAGGCGTGCGCGACGTGCAGGGCAATGCCGCCGCAGCCGGCCTCTTCGGCGCGGCGCGCGGCCTGGCCGTACTGCTTGACGACCTTGTGGATCTCGTCAATGGTGATCGGGCGGCTGACAGCGCCGTTGGCGTTCGTGTTCACGGACGGGCCGAGCGGCGTGATGCCCTTGAGCGCACAGATGGACTCCGGGCCGGGGTGAATGAGCTGCGGGAAGAGCGTGCTGCCGGCATCGCTCACGCGCTTGGCAAAGGCAGCAAACTGCGGGACGAGGGAGTCCTTGTCCAGCGCGGTCGTCTTGCCGATGTACCAATACTTGTGATCGACCGTGACTGCGTCGATGACGACGTAGCCGGCGCCGCCCTCTGCGCGGCGCACAAAGATATCCGCGAGCTGCTTGGGCACCGTGCCGTTGGTCGCCTCATAGTGCATGCTCATCGGCGCCATGGCGATACGGTTTTTCAGCGTCGTTCTGCCCAGCTGCAGGGGCGAGAAGATTTTCGCATCTTTCATATCGGTTATCATGTGATTGCCTCCTGAACGATTATTAAATGTGTATCCCACGTAGCGGCCGCCCGCCGGACATGCCGGCCGGAGGGCGCGCATGGGTGCTCCGGATGATTCGTGCTTTCAGTATAAAGGAAACGGCGCGGCCATGTCGCACATTTTCTTGTTAAATAATCCACATTTTCAAAAAGAATTTCAGAAAATGATGGCGCGCAGGCAGACACTTTTTTTGTTTTCACTACATTTTGCACCCATTTTGTCGAAATTGTCCGTCGATAACATGCCGAAAAAGCGCCGCGATCCCCCGGCGTTCTCTGTGGAAAGAAGCGAAACTGCACAAGAAATCGCAGCCGATTTTGTATATTATGCCACACTTCATCCGTAATGTGACAATAAAACTGAAGTTTTTGTACATTCCCCGCGCATGATTACGCCACATTCTTTCCGACACGTTTTGCGGCCTAGTGTTAAAATTTCTACAATAGCTGATGCAGAGCGGAATCCGGCCACCAGCGGCCGGTCTCCGCCGGATCATTCCCGGGTTCGTCGGACATGATTAAGGAACTCCGCTCTCAGGCAGACGTGTAGGAAATCAGATTCGGATTCATTCCAATGAAGAAAGGTGTATTTCATGAGTTACGATGCATTGTTTTCTCCCATCAAGCTCAGAGGGCTTGAGCTGAAAAACCGTGTGGTCCTGCCGGGTATGAACACCAAGATGGTCAAGGACAAGAACGACGTGGGCGAGGATCTGCCCGCCTACCATGCGGCGCGCGCAGCCGGCGGCTGCGGCCTGAACATTGTCGAGCTCGTCTCCATCTGCCCCGAGTGCCATGCATACCTGTACCTCGGTCTTTATAATGAGCACCACAGAGACCAGCTGCGCAAGATCACCGACGCGATCCACGCGGCCGGCGGCAAAGCAGGCGTGCAGATCTGGCACGGCGGCTTCGTGCCCGAAGAGTTCTTCGACAAGACCAACAAGCTTGAGACGCCTGACACGCTGACCGTCGAGCGCATCCACGAGATCGTCAAGCAGTTCGGCTACTCCGCCAAGCTCGCTGTCGAGGCCGGCTTTGACGCACTCGAGTTCCACGGCGCACACACTTATCTGCCGCACGAATTCATGAACCCCTCGCTCAACAAGCGCACCGACGAGTACGGCAACCAGAGCCTGGAGAACCGCTGCCGCTTCAATCTCGAGGTCATCCGCGAGATGCGCAAGAACATGCCGGAAGACATGCCGCTGCTCATGCGCCTGGACGCCATCGACGAGATGCTCCCGGCCGTGACCACGCAGGACGAGACCGTGCAGTTCATCAACTGGGCCGCCGAGGCCGGTGTCGATGCGATCGACCTGTCCCGCGGCAACGCCCGCAGCCTTGCGACCGTGTATGAAGTGCCGCCCTACAATCTGGAGCCCGGCTTCAACATGGACAACATCGCCGCCATCAAGGCGCGCGTGAACATCCCGGTCATCGGCGTCGGCCGCATCGTCGACCCCGCTCTGGCCGATCAGCTCATCCGTGAGGGCAAGATCGACATGGTCGCCGTCGGCCGTGCGCAGCTCGCCGATCCCGAATGGTGCAACAAGTCCATGGAAGGCCGCGAGGCGGAGATCCGCCGCTGCATCGGCTGCACCGAGGGCTGCTATGACAAGGTCATCGATCCGAAGGCCAAGCACATCACCTGCACCCGCAACCCGGCGCTCTGCCTGGAGTACAAGGGCCTCCCGAAGCCGGAGAAAGCCAAGAACGTCATGGTCATCGGCGCCGGCATCGGCGGTCTGATGGCAGCCGAGTACCTCAAGGCTCGCGGCCACAATCCGACCGTCTATGAAGCCACCGACGCCCCGGGCGGCCACTTTGTGCTCGCCGGAAAGGCCCCGAAGAAGCAGGCCTTCACCGACGCCGTCATGTGGGACGCTGAGGAGTGCAAGCGTATGGGCATCGAGATCAAGACCGGCGTGACCGTCACGCCCGAGCTCATCAAGGAAGTCAAGCCCGATCACGTGATCGTTGCCACCGGCGCGCACTTTGTCGCCCCGAACATCCCGGGTCTCGACACCGCGAAGGACGTCTACGCGGCTGAGGACGTGCTGGCCGGCAAGGCCATGCCGCACGGTGAAACCATCATCCTCGGCGGCGGCGGCGTTGGCTGCGAGACCGCGCAGTTCCTCATCGAGCACGGCGTCACCGATGTGCGCGTGATGGATTCCAAGCGCGTCGGCAACAAGATGGGCATGCTGCGCACGATGTTCCTCGACATCGAGTACCCCGGCGAGACCATCAAGAAGAGCCGCGGCTCTAAAATCACCGCCGTCGGCGATCACGAGATCACCTATGCGTTCACGAACAAGGCCAAGAAGACCGTCGAGAAGACCCGCCACTTTGACTCCCTCGTCATCGCCACCGGCATGCACTCCCGCCCGACGCAGGAGCTGACCGACGCATGCAGCGAACTCGGCATCCCCTGCGACGTGATCGGCAGCGCCAAGAAGGCTGACATGGGCATCGAAGCCACCGCCGACGCTTACGCCGCCGCCATGAACGTCTGAACACGGATAACAGATTAGGAGGTTATCATCATGACAGTTGAAGAACGTCTCGAAGCACTCGAGAAAGAAGTGCAGCAGCTCAAGGACGTGCAGGCCATCAAGGAGCTCAAGAGCAAGTATTTCCGCGCGCTCGACACCAAGAACTGGGACGAGCTCGAGACGACCATGACCCCGAACATCTCCACCGCTTACTCCAACGGCAAGCTCGTTTTCCACGGCCCGAAGGAGATCACCAACTACTTCAAGGAGTCCATGCCCGACACCGAGATCACCCTGCATCAGGGTCACAACCCGGTCATCTGGTTTGAGAGCGACACCGTTGCCTACGGCAAGTGGTACCTGCAGGACAACCTGATCTTCGCCGAGGGCAACCCCTACTGCGGCACGCAGATTCAGGGCTCTGCCATCTACACCGACAAGTACGTCAAGGTCGACGGCCAGTGGCTGATCGAGGATACCGGCTACCTGCGCGTGTATGAGGAATCCTTCCAGCGCGACAACACGCACCGCATCCGCATCAACATGTTCCGCCCGAAGAAAAAGAAAGTCATCAAGAAAAAGTAAAGAAACCCGCTTTATTCAAGCCGTCGTACATTCGATGTATGGCGGCTTGAACCAAAATGAGTGAAAAAATCCCTGCGAACGGAGCGTGATCCCCGTGCTGAAAAAACTGCGGCGCAAAGTCTACCGAAAGATCCGTTTTCAGACCTGGTACCGCAAGGCATACTACTACCACCGCAAGCGGCGGGATCTGGACAAGACCATCGCCCAGTACCGCGGCGTGGATGTACTGAGCGACAAAAAGCGCCTGTACCGTCTGCGGCGCGACATGATCCGGAGCCTGTTCCGGTACGGCTCGTACTACAATGAATATTTCCTCTTCGGCTACGAGGGGAAGGACGCCGCCTACCGCGACAGCTTCATCACCGAGGGCGTGCGCATGAGCTACTACCCGCGCATGAACGACCCGAAGAACACGAACCTGCTCGAGAACAAGTACCTGACGTACCAGAAATTCCGCGACTTTTACGGCCGCGATGTGCTGCGCATCAAAAAAGGCGCGCAGCCCACGCCCGCCGCGCTCGAGGCACTGCGCGATTTCACGCAGGCGCACCCGGATTACATCGTCAAGCCCATTTACGCCGCCTTCGGCAAGGGCGTACATACGGAGTCCATCCGCGACTACCCCTATCTCGAGGCTGCGCACGCCGCCTACAGCGCGCACGGCGCCATCCTAGAGCAGATCATCGAGCAGGGCGAGGCGCTCTCCCGCATCCACCCGCAGTCGGTCAACACGCTGCGCATCCCGACAGTCGTCCTGGCTGACGGTGAGGTGCGGCTCTTCCACCCGACGCTGCGCGTCGGACGCGGCGACGGCATCATCGACAATTTCAGCGCCGGCGGCATCAGCGCACTCATCGACCCCGAGACCGGGTGCATCTGCTCCGACGGCGCGGACAAAAAGGGCCGCCGCTACGCGGCCCATCCGGACACCGGCGTGCGCTTTAACGGCTACCGCCTCCCGGAATGGGACAAAGCCGTTGCCATAGTCACAACGGCGGCGCACATGGTGCCCGGAAATCACTATTGCGGCTGGGACCTTGCCTACAGCACACACGGCTGGTGCATGGTCGAGGCCAACTGCACCGCGCAGATGGGCGGCATGCAGATCATCACACAAACCGGCAGAAAGGCAGAACTGGAAGCGCTCATCGCGCAGATGTGACGCCACTGCTGTAAATAAGCAAAGGAAGCCAACAAGGACAACATCGAAAGGAGAAAAAACCATGACTGAACTTGAAAAACTCGTAGAAAAAGACGCAATCCGTGACCAGTATTACGTTTACGCCCGCGCACTGGACCGCATCGACAACCCGCTCGGCAAGACCGTGTTCGCCGAGGACGCGCAGGTCGACTACGGCCCGACCTACAAGGGCACCGGCTACGGCTTCATCGACATGATGCTCAAGATGCACCGCAAGATGGTCTCCACGCACCACGTCATGACCAACATCCTCATCAAGCTCAACGAGGACGGCACCAAGGCCGCCGCCGAGGCTTACATGTACGCCGCCTGCAAGTATCGCAACGGCATGGTCGTCGTGGCACGCTGCCGTGACATCGACCTCTGGGAGAAGCGCGACGGCAAGTGGCTCGTTGTCAAGCGCACCGTCGCCGGCGACAACACCATGATCCTGCACCCCGATTTCGCGCCTGACTACAACAACGGCCGCGACAAGGTCAAGGATCCGTCCTACGACTACTTCGAGACCATCGAGTAATCCCGCCATGGCGACGAGAAACATCCCATTCCCGGACAAAGTCCGCGACATGGTGCTCGATGTCATCAAGCACGTCCGCCGTCAGGAATACACGCCTGAGCAGCTGTGCCAGCTCCAGAAGATCATCGAATGCAAGTACTTCTACTGGTGGTGCATGGACATGAAAAAAGAGGAGTATGTGATGGAGCTGTTTACGGACGACTTCCGCTACTACCTCAATGGCCATCTCGCCGTCAAGGACAAGCTCCTGCAGGCGCGCAACGCCAAATGGTGCAACAAGGACATGCAGACGATGCACATGGGCCATCAGCCAATGATCTGGCTGATCGACGACACGCACGCACGCGGGGTATTCCAATACGAGGACCATATGTGCTATTATGATAACAGCGAGGTCCTGCAGGGCTGGCTGGTCTACTGCGACGATTTTGTCAAGGGCGGCGATGGTGCGTGGCGCATCCAGAAGCTGCGCATGGCCTATCGCGAGATGGACGGCAGCTTCCGCAGCACCATGGTACCCAAGGACTGGGTGCCGGATGAATGGGACACACCAAACTACTAAGCAAACGAGGAAGCCGCACATTCGTGCGGCTTCCCTGCCGCCTCATTTTCTCAAAAGCATCCCGGCGGATGCCTTTGAAAAGCTGAGGAAGCTCCAAATCTGACGCAGGAGAATGCAACATGGAACAAAAACGGACACTGGGCAGCTGGATCTCCGCACGCAGATACATCCGCGACTTCGCCGCGGATTCCGCTGCCCGGCACGGAGAGAACGCCGCCGAGATCGAAAAGGACATCCTGCAGGCCAAGAAGCGCAGCCACATCTCGCTCAACGAATATGAGTGGGTCGGCTATCACGACCGCACGGAGGCGCAAAAGCGCACCATGTCCACGCTCTGGACGCGCGCGGAGTTCCGCAAGAACTTCACCGATCGCCGCTACATTGCGATCCTGATGAACAAATACATCTTCTCCAAGGTCTTTTCCGACTTTTACGGCCGCCGCTGCGTGCAGGCGTCCGCCGTGGACGCGGTGCTGCTGCGCGCGCTCGCCGGTGACGCCGGAAAGGTCGTCTACAAGCCCAACTGCAAGGGTCAGGGCACGGGCGTGCGCATCCTCCCGGCAGCGACCGAGGCCGAACAGGCAGACACACTCGCGTATCTGCGCGCAAATTCCGGCGGTATCGTGGAAGAATACATCCAGCAGCATCCGACGCTCGCGCAGCTCAACCCCGGCGCCGTGAGCATCGTGCGCTTTTACACCGTGACCGCGCCGTCCGGGACGTATCTGTTTGCCCCGGTGCTCACGACCGCCATCGAAAAGGACATCTCCAACGGCTGCCAGGATGCACTGACCGCGATGATCGACATCCGCACCGGCGTCGTGCTCACGGACGCCGTGGATCAGAACAATTTCATCGACTATCATACGCACCCGGTCACGGGCGTGCCCTTCCCCGGCCTGCAGCTCCCGTTCTGGGCCGAGACCATTGACATGATGCGCCGCGCCGTGCCGCTGGCAAGCAAGATCTCCAACATCGGCTGGGACGTGACCATGACCGCGGACGGCCCGCTCATCATCGAGGCCAACACCATTCCGGGCTTCAACACCGCGCAGTACCGCGGCTATGCCTGGGTCACGGACGGCTATGGCTATCAGCCGCTGTTCGACGAGCTCAACGGCCGCCCGTTCGTCAATAACGACCACTATGCGCGCGTGCTCTTGAAGCTCGACTAACATCTCACGGAGGTTCCGGTATGGAAGCTGTTCTCTCAGTCGCTTTCGGCGTCTGGATCGTCATCACCGCATTTGTCTACCGGGCCGTGACGGGCCCGAAACGCGGGGACGGGCGGAAAAAATGAATCTGTATTTCCTGGGGATCCTGGCTGCGCTCGTCGTGTTCTTCGCCGTCGGCATCGGCGCGGGGCGCATGGTCAAGGATACGAACGACTACTACGTCTCCGGCCGCAACGCGCCGACGCTGCTGATCGTCGGGTCGCTCATCGCGTCGTTTCTTTCAACGGGCGCGTTTCTCGGCGACACGGGCGAGGTCTACTCCGGCTTTTTCATCGGCATCGTGACCGTCGGCGTCATTCAGGCGACGGGCTATATCTACGGCGCGGGCTTCTTCGGCCGGTACATCCGCCGGAGCGAGGTGACGACGCTGCCGGAGTATTTCGGCCGCCGCTTCTGCTCGAAGCATCTGCGCAGGCTCTCGGCCGTGATTTTGCTCGTGTCCGTGAGCGCATATCTGCTCAGCGCCATTCAGGGCGTGGCCACGCTCATGAGCAGCATCACGGGCTATGACTACCGCCTGTGCGCCGTGATCGTGTGGCTGGCGTTCACCGCCTTCACGATCTATTCCGGCTCGCCGGGCGTGCTGCTGACGGACACGATCATGTTTCTCGTCTTTCTCGCGGCGGCGCTCGTCGCCGTGCCGTTTCTCATCCGCGCGGGCGGCGGCTGGTTCGCCGGCATCGAGGCGCTCGCCAACAGCGACACCATGCCCGGCATCCTCTCCTGGGCCGGAAATCCGGACTACCTCTATCCGGACGGCGTGAGCAACACGGTCTGGGCCGTAACGTACGGCATCGTCTGGGCACTCGTCGTGGCCATCAGTCCATGGCAGACGAGCCGCTACCTCATGGCAAAGGACGAGCACGTCGTCCTGCGCTCATCCGTGTGGTCGTCCATGGGCGTCATGGTCGTGACGATCGCGCTGTACTTTTCCGCCGCGTTCGTGCGCAACATCAACGGCAGCCTTCCGGGCAGCGAGGCCATGATCTGGGCGGCCACGCACGTGCTGCCGCCGGTCATCGGCATGCTGCTGCTCATCGGCATCAGCGCCGCCGGCATCTCGTCGGCGTCGACGTTTTTGTCGCTGATCGGGTTTTCCGTCGTCAACGACATTCTGCCCGAGGCCGAAAGCGACCGCAAAAAGCTCGCCCGCTCCCGCTGGGCGATGCTGGCGGTGAGCCTCATCGTACTCGCGCTCGCCTACCTCAATCCACCGCAGATCTTCCTCATCATGTATTTCGGCGGCACCGTCATCGCGGGCGCGTGGAGTCTCGTGGCTTTCGGCAGCGTGTGGAGCCGCCGCCTGAGCCGCTGCGGCGCGTATCTCGGCATGCTGCTCGGCTTTCTCGGCTGCGTGGGCGCGAAGGCGATCTACGCCCTGCGCGGCATCACACCGCCGGTCTGGGCGGATGCGTTTTTCATCGGCATCGTGCTGAGTATCCTCGGAGCGGTGATCGGCTCTGCGCTCCGGCCGCCGACGCAGGCAGAACAGCTCGCGCGCGAACGGCTCTTCGATGCGCCCACCGGCCCGGACGAGGCCGCCGCCTGCCGAAAGGACCGGCGGCTGTGGCGGGTGTACCTCGTATTTGGCCTGTGTGTGGGCCTGTTTTTCCTGTTTTTCTATGCCATTCCCTACAGCCGCGCGCTGTGATCTTCCCCGGAGGTGACCGCCATGCCGGACACGCTGAATCTGTATTACGCCCGCATCGCCAACATGGGCGATCTGCTCAATCCGCTCATCATCGAGCGCTGCTTCGGCTACCGGGTCGAGCGCTGCTCGTTTCTCACCGGCGACCTGTGCGCCATCGGCAGCGGTCTGGCGCAGTATAAGCTGCACGGCAATCCGCTCATGAAGCTGCAGCAGTGCATCAACGGCCGGACGCACCCGCACGTGGACGTCTGGGGCTCCGGATTCATCAACTACGACGATGCGCAGGGGCGCTTTTTCAAGCGCGACATGTGCTTTCACGCCGTGCGCGGCGAGCTGACGCGCCGCAGCGTCGAGCGCATGACCGGCCGCACGCTCGACATTCCGACCGGCGACGGCGGCATTCTCGCAGACGAGCTGCTGGACACGCTGCCGGAAAAACGGTATGATATCGGCATCGTGCCGCACGTCTGCGACCTGAATGATCCCGCCGTGACGGATCTGCTGGGCCGGTACGAAAACGCGAAGTTCATCAACGTCAAGGATGACCCCATCGCCGTGCTGACCGAGATCGCGCAGTGCCGCTGCATCCTCTCGAGCAGTCTGCACGGGCTGATCGCGGCCGACAGCTTCCACATTCCGAATCTGCACATCGTCTTTTCCGACCGCCCGCTCGGCGACGGGTATAAGTTCGATGATTACTATTCCGCCTATGGCGTGCAGCATTCGCCGCGCGACCTGCGCGTGAGCGCAGCG
>ENA-ORRI01000872-ORRI01000872.1-human-gut-metagenome-genome-assembly--contig:-NODE-872-length-14125-cov-2.72594_pt1 | contig 14125 bp, 8 predicted proteins | sample MGYA00242172_ERZ509128 | MGnify/ENA primary metagenome ERZ509128 (study PRJEB26280, sample SAMEA2338623) | human gut metagenome | biome: human gut; feature: human-associated habitat; material: faeces... | reverse complement strand
AAAGCCGCCGAAGCCACCACGCCCATCCCGTTGACAATGACCGTAATCAGCAGGAAAGAGAGGTTGACCAACAAGTCCTGCAAGGCGATGGGTGCCCCGAGCAACACCATTCGCCGGCATAACGCCCTCACCGGACGGATGTCGCGCCGTGTGAACTCGAAATGAAATCCCTTGCGGTACAAGAAGCCGAGTGCAGTCGCGAAACTGACACCCTGCGCCGTGACCGTGGCCGCAGCAGCCCCGGCCGCACGCATGCCGCACGCCCCCACAAGGATGAAATCCAACACGATGTTCAACACACAAGCCAACGCCACGAAATAGAGCGGCGTGCGCGAATCTCCCAACCCACGCAAAATACCGCACACGACATTATAGCCTATAATAAAAGGAATGCCCATCGAACAAATCCCAAGATAGGCTTCCGTGTCGCGCATGGCCTCGGCGGGCGTGTGCATCCAAACGGCTATCTGCCCGTACAGTGCCACCATAAGGGCGGTCAGTACGACAGCCACCACGGCAAAGAGCCAGATGCCCGTCCCCACGATGGAAGCCGTCTTACGGTCATCCTTCGCCCCCGTGGCAATGCCTATCAACACCGTTATCCCCGTCGTAAGCCCGAGAATGACGCCCGTCACAGTCTGCATCACCTGACTTCCGATGGCCACGGCGGCCACGCTCGCGGCATCGTCGTACCGCCCCACCACAAACAAGTCGGCTCCCCCATAGAGCGCCTGAAGCACGTTGGCCAATAAAAACGGGACTGCAAAATGTAGCAGAACCTTTGGCACGCTTCCCTGTGTCAAATCCAATTCTTTCATTTCTACGTCTTTTTTATTTTACCACACATAAAATGCCGGATAAGTGATTGGTTTTACCCAGTCATCTTATCCGGCATTTCATTGTTGCCCTCCGATGAGGATTACAAAACATTACGAATATTATTTCGGCTGCAAAGGTAGGACTTATTTTTCATCCGGCCAAAAGAAAAATGCCATTATGGCATTTTTTCGATAAATATGACATCATGCGCATCCCGTTTTCCGAACTTTACAAACGTGATATACCGCCTTTTCTTTCGGAAGAAAAGAACAGCCCATTTTATTCTGCCACTACATAAACTTCTATAAAACAATAAAATAAATCAGCACTCCCAAAGCAGGCGTTCCACCTTCAGCACTTCATTTCCACGTGCTCATCTTATCGTTTTTTCACCTTCAAGAGAAACGAAAATCATTTGGCGCAGAACGGAAAATCGTTCGGCTGAGATTGAAAAATCATTTGGCGCAGAAAAATCCGCAGATGAAAGCAAACTTTTTTAGAAGTATGCTATATTTACAAATCTGCATACTTGGAGTCTAAAAAAGACTAAACGCCCCGGACATTACGGCCACAACCGAATGCCCGGGGCGTTTCCATATAATGTACGTTCCGGCCTACTTGACAAAACGGAACGTTTGCCTGTCTTCACCGGTAACCACCCGGAGCAGATAGGTGCCGGAAGCCAGACGCGCCAAAGAGATTCGGCCCGAACACCCCTCGCGCCGGTATTCCGTGAAAAGCACGCGCCCGGAGGAATCCACGATGCTTAAACCGCATTCGCTGTCCTCAGGCAGACCTTCAATCCACAGGTCGTCGCCGACGCGACGCACCGACATCTGTCCGGCATTCACTCCCTCTACTCCATCGCCGGAGAAACCTTCCTTACGGAGAGTCAACTCGCCGTACACGGAAGCGTCCTCCAAAGAAGTGGCACGCACCACGATGTCGCCGTTACCCGTTTCGGTCGGGGTCAGGACGCCGTCTTCATCCAAAGTGGCCAGACCGGCTCCCTGTACCACGCTCCATGCTACGAGCTGGGAGGCATTCTCAGGTTGCACGGATGCCTGCAAGTGCAACCGTCCGGTAAGGGGAGTCAACTGCGTAGTGCCTTCCACAGTAGTCACCGTGACCGACTGCGGCAGGATACCGAAGTCTTTTTTCACGACGGTCACACGGGCCTCGATGTTCGTTCCGTCTACGGTCGTGGCGCATACCACGATGTCGCCGTTCTCCTTTCCTTGGGCCGTCAACACACCGTTTTGAGTCAGCGAAGCCAGTTCGCCACCTTCCGTAATCTGCCAGTTCACCGTACGGATATCCGCCATGGCCGGCAAGATTTCGGCCTGCAAATGCAACGTGGGCTGCAAAGGTGTCAGCACGAGTTCCTTCTCTATGGCCAGCACGTTCAACTGTTCGGCAGGTACCACCGTCCATGCCCCGTCCGTGCATACCACATTGGAACGGCCGCTTCCGGCCGCCCTGCCATCAGATGTCCTCGTCACCGGTTGCCATTCGTCGGAATAGGTCTCGTCATACTCCAAGGCGTAGAAATACGTCCCGTCCCCGGCGTTCAGGTCGGTGTAGGCCGTATGGGCACCCGACACCTCGGCCAACAGTTCCAGACGGTCGGCGGACGTTCCGCGCAAGACGCGGTAACTGTCCACAATGCCACCCTCGTAGGCGTTCCATATCAGGTTGACGGCACCGCCCACTCCTTTGTTCAGCATCAGATGCGTACCGCTGTGCACACGGCTGGCCGGACTTTCCACACCGAACGTCGTGCCCAACTTGATGCAATAGCGGTCGGACGAGACAGAGGGATTGGAAGACGTATCCACAAACTCTCCCGCCCCGGGAGCCACCTGTGCGATGCAGTCGAACGCATTGTAGCGTCCGCTCTCCTTATATATATTCACGGTGGTGACGAAATCCGGCATGCCGGGCATGTCCCACATCACCTTGTTCTTACCAGTAGCCGCATCGATGCCTACCAAACGGATAACGGGCACAGGCACTTCGCCCACGATGCGGATGTGCTTCTCTTCCGATTCCACCACGCCGCACACAGAGTCGCGCACCGACAAGTGGAAGGAATAATCACCGGCATCGGGGAACACCACCTTGGCTTCCCGACTCCCTACGCGGAGCAGCATCTCGATACGTTCGTCCGACAGCACGACATCTATGTCCTCGCGGGAAGCCTGCGCAAAGGCTTCGGGAAGCGTGAAGGTAATCTCCGTCCCGGCCAGTCCTTCGGTGGGGAAGTCGAACGAAAGGTCGATGTCGCGCACCATCACGTTCTTGGTGGCTGTTTCGCCATCTGCCGTACGGACGGTCACGGTCTTCAGTCCCGGCTCGTCCCATGCCACCTCAAACCGTTTCCCTTCCTGACCGAGAAGCGTCCCGCCGTCCCAGTCCCACTCGGCGGTTTGCAAAGCGGCATCGGGCACATTATACGTCAAAGCCACGGCCTTGCGCGGTGCCGTCACCGTGGGTCCGGCAATGAACTGTTCGCTCACCGTAAAGGTATAGGTCTCCGACATGGGCGAATGGGCATCCCACAGGTCTATGGCCTGTACCTGCACCTCGTATTCCTGTCCGGCCTCGAACCGCTCGATGGGAATCATCTTGCGCGTGGACTTCTGGTAATATGCGCCGGGGATGACCGCCGTCTTGTCGTTTCCGCCGTTCAGCGGCGAGATGATATAGGCCCCCTCGCCCTCTGCGCCTTTCTTCTTCACGCTCACATTGTAGCGCATCTGCATGGCCGGGGTCTCCTTGTCGTAGGCATCATCCCATTCCAACAATATGCCAAGGCCTTCCTGGGTGGCCCGCACATGGGCAGGAGCCTCGGGAGAAGTGTTCGGGATGCCGGTGCGGAGAAAATCTACACCGCCACTCTCTCCATATAAGTCCGGTTTGCCATCATGATTAATATCGGCCATGCCATCCACAACCCCCAACTCATGATTGTGCAGCACTTCTATCCGTCCCGACCGGTCGCGCTCCATATAGAGTATGGCATATTCCGTCTTACTCACGTCTATCTTGTAAAAATCATAGTTCACCAAGATGTCCGGACAACCGTTGTTATCGAAGTCGGCAACCTTGACCACTTTCATGACGTAATCATTACTGTGGGCATTTTCAAATACATATTCTACCGGGGAAGAGAAGGTGTAATCTCTATTTCCGAAACACACCACAATCCTGTCCCCTTTGCTTTCATTGGCATACACCATCACCTTGTCCGGCATGCCATCGCTGTCCAAGTCTTCAAGGAAGATGCTGTAAGGCCTTTCGCTGCCTTCGTTTATGGGACCTACATGGTAATTGAAATCCATTCCACCTTGGTTGATGGCAAAAGCCTCACACTTGTACCAACCATCGTTGATGACCCTTAATGAACTTCCGGAATAGAAGTCCAAATAACCGTCACGGTTGATGTCATACATCATGCCTTCCTGATATTCAAAGCGGAATTTGTATTCTTCTCCACTATTTGGAAATCTGAACCGTTCAAAACGGACGTTATCCCCCGTATTCACATAAATGCCATCGTCATCATATCCGCTATTGGCATCGTAATACAGTTCATTGAAACCGTCGTTGTCCAAGTCCGGCCAAACGTCACTTTGCCCGTTTGAGTTATCGCAAAGCAAAGAGTTGCTTTCCTGCGCCTCGAACGACTTGTTCCCGTTATTGAGGATAAGGTTACCTTTATTACTCTTCACCACGATATCTGCATCCCCGTCCATGTCAAAATCAAGCAGTGGAATCTGCTGACCCGCATACTTCGTAATCTGCAAATTGGAGTTGAATATCGTGCCTAATTTCTCATAATGCCCCGTGCCGTCGTGCACATAAAAGCCGTTTTTGTCTATCAAATCCAACACTCCGTCACCGTCCATGTCCCAAAACTGGAAAGGATTGGTGTATCCGAAAGCTTCAAGGTCACGATGCCCAAACGAAACACGCTGCACCGTCACTACCTTTTCGCGTACATCTTCCGTGCCATCTGCCGGATTCGTCACCGTCAGGCGGAGATGCTTCTCGCCGGGCACGTCGAACGTCAGCCATACCTGTGCGCTGTCAGCCGAAGCCTTTATGGCTTTGCCTCCGTCGAAATCCCAAGCGTAATCCAACCCGGCAGCGCGGGAAGCTGCCGTCAGTACCAAAGTGTCTGCCGCTGCCGGTTCATCATCCGACACCGTGAACGCGGCCTGCACGAGGTCGTGCCCGTACGCCACCTCGTCCGACCACGCCGAGCCTTTACCCATCGGGTCTACCGCCTGTATGGCAACGTAATACGTGCCGTGCTTCCAACGGCTCACGTCCAATGTGGCATCCAGATTCGCTCCCATGTTGCCGGGACGGAAATCGCGGCGGCTGCCGTCGGCATTCGCCCCCGAGAAATAAATGTCGTCCTTTCCGGGCGCACTGCCGATACGGAGGGCATAGGTCAAATCCACGGTAGAAGTCTCCTTGTCCTTGCCCGGCTTCCAAGCAACCTTCAGTTTGCCGCTCTTGCGGTCGAGGTTTACCGACGGGGCGGACATGCGTTGCGGGGCTTCGTTGGCCGGGATGCCCTGCAAGAGGGGTAAGTCTTTGGTGGCCCAATAACCGCCAGCCTTCTTCGTCGTATCAGCCAGGAACTCCAAACGCCCGTCATTATCTATATCCGCCACGGTGATGTTCTCGTCCAAACGGCTCACAACCGCTTCTTGCCAATCGGTACCAGGACCGTTGTCCCGTTCATAAAAGAAAGTCGCATCCACTTGCATCGCAGATGGTTCTTCCACTTTCTTCATGTCGTCCAACCGGAACAAATACAACCCGCGCACGGAAGAACATTCATATTCCAACCGACCTTCATCCTGCACGCCCGCCAAGAGTTCCATGTAACCGTCGTTGTCGAAATCCAGACACTGCCCGAACGCCCACTTCGTCTTGAAGGAATGCTCGTGGATGGTGAACTTGCCCTTTCCTGTGTTCTCCGCAAAGACCAAAAACGAGAAAGTGGAGGACGAAAGGTAATCGAACGTCAGCAGGATGTCCACGTCACCGTCCTTGTCGAAGTCATAACAATAAATGTTCGTCACGTCCAAGTCCTTCATCAACGTTTGTTCCTCGAAACGGTCGCCACCCAAGTACGTGCGGGTATACACGCGCTTTCCTTCCGTGTCATTATAGATGTAATCGGGGATACCATCACCGTTCAAGTCCTTCACGGTCAGTTCTCCCGGCTGCGGGGAAGCCACGAAACGGTTGTCGCCCACGTTATAAAAAATCGTGCGAGGTCCCACCAAATCCATGTAACCGTCACGGTTCACGTCGATGGCCTGCGTGAATTTGTAACTTTCATCTACCGTAGGGCTTCCGCCAATGAACATCCCGTCGCTCAACGACGGCAAGTCGCTGATGTCGAATTTCCCGTTAGCTTCCTCTGCCTTTTGAGCCACCAACGAATCGGCCTGCACGCGCGAAATGGTGTCGATGCGCGTGGCGGTAAACGTCCCGTCAGGATTTTGGTAAAAGATGCTCCAGTCCGTGTTGTTGAACGCGAACAAGTCCGGCAACCCGTCATGGTTCACGTCCAACGGATAAGCGGAGTTGCATCCGTCCATCAGGGTATAAGTACCGTCTGCCTCACCCAGAGCTATCTCAATCTTGCGGAAATCCGCGAAAGCACGATTGGCAAAATCTGGTATGCCGTCGTTGTTCAGATGCGTCATCATACGGTCTTCATCCAAATAGGTGAAAGGCAAATCCAACAGGAAATCTCGCGCATACCGGCCGGGAGCGTGCCAATGGTAACGAGCCTTGAACTTTCCGTCCTTGTCTATCCTATAATATTCCTTCTTCCCGTCGCCGTCAGCATCATACAACCAAGCCGTACTGATATTACCGAACTTGCCAAGCAAAACGGGTAAGTCTTCTGCATTGCATTTCAAACAACACTCGATTTCGCTTCCCGATCCGGAAACAACTCCAGTCTTGTACTTGTATTTGGCCAAGGTTTGATCGAAAACGATACGGTTGCCGTAGCGATATGCGCCAACCCAATCATACGACCGCTCCGCATCAAACCCCGAAAGCGTGGACAAATCAAACCAACCATCCACCACGGGTGACGCACCGACGGCCATTTGACCGCTGCCATTGAAAGTCTCCAACTGCGCTTTCTCGTTCAAATCTAAGGTTGTCAAAGAGTTTCCCGAGCAGTCCAATACCTTTAATTCCGGACAATGCCTCAAATCCAAGGTTGTCAAGGAGTTTCCCGAACAGTCCAACACCTTTAATTTTGGACAATGTCTCAAGTCTAACGCAGTCAAACCGCATTTCGGGCACTCCAAATGCTTCAATCCCGGAGATGCGGACAAATCCAATGTGCCTAAAGAAAGGGAAGGAAGTATCAAGGTCTCCAACTTCGGACAGTCCAAAGATAGAGACGACAAGGAAGGACCGTTATTCAATTGGAAATACTCCAATTTTTTGTTTTGACGCAAATCAAGTTTCTCCAAGGTAAAAAGTCCTCCAATCTTCAAACGTACAAGATCCGCATTGGCACTTACATCCATTTCGTCCACATCGACCATCTTCAACTCCAAGTCCTGCAAATAAATGAAATGTTCCACGCCTTTCAACGAAGTAATGGTGGATCTATATTCCGACAAATCAATCCGTGTCACAGCCCGCACCTCTTCATCGTCCAAAAGTTTGTCCCCATTGGTGTCGAAATTAAGCCTGACATAATTCCGTAAACCAGAATTCGGAAAATGGGCTTCATCTATCGGCACCTGCGCCGAAGACAGGAGGAACGAAGCCGTCCCCATGGTCACCAATAATAGTCGTTTCATCATAAAGTCTCTTTAAAACAACAAACTGCCAACCGACCTCCCTCCGTTGACTTAAATGATACTCATGATAAGGAATACTACAACAAAAAAAGCGTGGAGATCTGTATCCGTCACCCGTCCCATGCTTCGAGGCTCTCGCATTGCCCAGTATAGTAGAACGAGCAACGCAGAACCCACGCCGATGAGTTTATATAATCCCCCTTTAGGATTTGCCTCCTTCCTTCTGCCCATAGGGGCAAACGGACAAAACAATCCCTCAGGGATATTTATAAAAACATCCCATGGGCATCTACCGTTGCACAATTCATGACTATACTTTTGAATTTGCGAGATTCGAAGCGTCAAGAACCAGCGCATGATAAACGCCTTCTTATATATAGCGGTTCCCCTTTCCCTGCCCGTCCACTCCCATTCCCACCTGCCGCAAAGGACAGACGTTCCTGTTCGTATCGGCGCAGGTCGCCTTGCTTGGATCGGCCTACCGGTCGCTACCGGACATCACGGCACAGCAAGAATCACCGGGAACCCAATGCAAAGTTAATCTTTTCTAAGAACCAATCCCATAAAGAACGGACAAAATTTTGAAGTTTTTATCGTCCGGACTCCCTTCATCCTTTCATATTCAACGCTTCCATGAAACGGCGAATCACTTCGGGCTTGCCTGTATGCTTGCCGTCGTCTTCGCTCAACTTACAAGTATCGTTGTAGAAAGTCCATGACTCCGTGATTTTCACGGCCACCAGTTTGATAACGATGTTCATGGGCTTCACGCCCTCGAAGTCGTTTGTGAAGTGCGTGCCAATCCCGAAAGAAGGTTGGCAATACTCCCGGGCGTAACGTTGTATCTCTATCGCACGGTCCGTGTCGAGCGCATTACTGAATATGACCTGCTTCGTACGGGGGTCGATGCCCAACGAACGGTATTTCTCCACAATCCTTTGCAGTTCCGCACGGTTGTCGCCGCTGTCCACGCGAAGACCTTTGAACAAGTTGGCAAAGTCCTCCGAAAAATTCAGGCTGAAGATGTCCCAACCGAAACTGTCGTAGAGGTACGTGCCCAAAGCTCCACGGAACGTGTTGCGCCAAGAGTTCATGGCAATATGGTTGGCCATCTGGGGGCCGTACATTCCTCCTATGGCACAGACAAACTCGTGTGCCATCGTGCCGACAGGAACCAGGTCATACTTCATCGCCAGGTAGATATTGCTGGTCCCGACAAACTTCCCGCTCCATTCCCGGCTTTGGTAACAGTCTCTCATCGCCCGAACCACCGTCTCTTCCGCCTCGAACGAGACGCGGCGGCGCGTCCCGAAGTCGCTGAACACGCAACCGGCTTCCAACAGGCGAACGGCTTTCCGGTACGTCTTCCGGTAATAATCCTCATAATCGAAACGGCTGTCTTCGCCCGTCATCCTGTAATAAAGCTCGGAAATGATGGCCAGCACTTTCACTTCCAACAGGATGGTATCGGCCCAACTCCCTTCGAACTCCACGTACAGATGCCCCTCGGCATCCTGCCGGACTTTCACCCATTCGCGACAGAAACGGTAGCCTTTCAAATAGGTGTAGAACCCACCGGGAATGTAGCTGCACCGCCGTTTCATGAACGCAATTTCCTCGTCCGTGATGACCACGTCCTCCAACAGGATGATTTGTTCCTGCAATTTGTCGGCAAAGCCCGGCGGATAGACGGTATGGTCCCGGTCGGTAAACCGGTACTTCACCTGAGCACGGGGAAAATTGTCGATGACCGCACAGCACATGGTGAACTTATACAGGTCATCATCTGTAAAATGATTGATAATTCGTTCCATACAAAGTCTGTTTGTTTGATTTCACTTTCCGCGAAGTTCCCACCGGTTTCCTGTCCGATACAACTTGCAGGTCTTGCCCTGCCAAACGCCCCCCTTACGGTCGAGTATCTCGTTCCGGAACGGAGACGGACGGAAAACCTCCACCCGGCTGCTGTCTGCCGCAAACACGGCGTACGACACTAAAGAGGGTTGCAAAGACGGGTCGTCCACACGCACCCCGTCCTCAAAGATGCGGATACAGTCCCGGCGAAGTTCACTCCACGTATAACCGGCCGCCGTAAGACAACCATGTTCATCCTTATTTCCCCCGATAAGTTGGGGAGCTTGCACAGACCTGCAAGCCGAAAAACAGGCCCACGCGCCCACGATAATCCAAATGTTTTTTCTCATATCCCATTTTATCCATTACAAAGTCCAAACTAAAATCCAACCACTTCCGCTATTTCGCCCACACCTTATATATATACGGTGCATCATGCTTCTTCTTCGGCAGATTTCCCTTCAAACAAATCCGAGTCTTTTCCTCCGGCAATTCTACGCTCTTGTATTTTTTGCGTCTCCATCCGCAACACTTCCAGAAATTTCTCCGTCAACAAAGAATGCCTTTTACCTTTAAGGGAAAGAAGGCTGATGTGCATCATCTCTGTCTTCTCCTTAATCGGCACGGCTTTCAAGTCCGGGCTGCTTACCGTCATGTCCTGAGGCAAAATGGAAATCCAATGCCCCGTGCGCAGCATTTCAAGCAATAGCGGCGTGCTGTTGACTTCTATCTGAGGTTTTACCTTCACCCTGTACTGGGCCAGCATGCGGTCTATGACCTTCCGGGTGTACAGCTCTTTGTCCAAGAAGATAACGGGGAACTCGTTCAAGTCCGACAAGGAAAAATGTTTCCGGATGGCCACCGGATGGCTTTCATGGACAATGACACACAAAGGCATGCAGGCGTATTCCTTGGATTCCGTAAGCGCAGACACATCCTGCGGGTTGTAACTCAACGCGAAATCAAGTTTGTTGGAATTAATCAGCTCCACCAGTTCCAACACCGAATGGGAATAGACAATAGAAAGCTCGGCTTTTGGAAAAGCCTTCGTAAACTTCAACACGCAAATATTCAGCAAAGGGAAAAGGCTGTATATTACGCCTATCTTTATCTTTCCCGTATAGACATGCTGCATTTCCTTCAAATGCTGTATGCCATACGCCACCTCCTCTATCGCCTTACGGGAACAGTCCAAAAAATCCCGTCCGGCATCCGTCAGGTAGATTTTCTTCCCGATGCGGTCGAACAGTGTCACGCCGAGTTCCTCTTCCAGTTGCTTGATGCTTAGCGACAAGGTGCTCTGCGTGATAAAAAGCTCTTTGGAGGCTTCTGTGAATGAAAGCACGTCTGCCAATTTGACGAAATATTTCAGCGGAGTCAATTCCATAAGAAAAATCAATAGAAATCATGAATATTATTAATTCTACAAATTTACGAAAAAGAGAAATTACCCTTAACTTTGAAACAAGAAAAATGGAAATGTCTCCGGGTTAAACTATTATAAACGAAGCGAAAGAAAGACACGGTTGACATTAAATAATGTATAAGAATGTTGAGAAACCCAAGCGGTTCGACACGTTCCACGAAAGCAAACGACAAAACAATCGGTTCGACAGGTAAAAAGAACACGAAACAAATAAAACGATTATATATAATTAAGGTATAAACATCATTTATGGCAGAGGTATTAGGACACATATCGCAAATTATCGGCCCGGTGGTGGACGTTCATTTCGAACACAGCGAAAAAGAACAGAACGCCAACCTTCCGAGCACGCCCTGAAAATCCAACGTCCGGGCGGCAAGACATTGATTGTCGAGGTACAGCAACACATCGGAGAAGACACGGTGCGTACCATCGCCATGGACAGCACGGACGGACTGCAACGTGGCATGAAAGTGGTCTCCACAGGAAAACCCATCACCATGCCGGTGGGCGCACAGATTCGCGGAAGGGTCATGAACGTCGTAGGCGACGCCATCGACGGCATGCCGGCCTTGGACGAGAGCGGTGCGTCCCCCATCCACCGGGACCCTCCCAAGTTTGAAGACCTTTCCACCACTCAGGAAGTGCTTTTCACGGGCATCAAAGTGATAGACCTGTTGGAACCCTATCTGAAAGGAGGGAAAATCGGACTGTTCGGCGGGGCGGGCGTAGGAAAAACGGTATTAATCAAGGAACTCATCAACAACATCGCCAAAAAGCACAACGGATTTTCCGTGTTCGCCGGTGTGGGAGAACGTACGCGTGAAGGTAACGACCTGCTGCGCGAAATGATTGAGTCCGGTGTCATCAAGTACGGCGACGAATTCCTGAAAAGCATGGATGCCGGACACTGGGACCTCTCGAAAGTGGACATGAACGAAGTGGAAAAATCACAAGTGGCCATGGTGTTCGGACAAATGAACGAACCGCCGGGCGCACGTTCTTCCGTAGCACTTTCCGGTCTGACCTTGGCTGAGTCTTTCCGTGACAACAATAAGGGAGACGGACCGCGGGACATCCTGTTCTTCATCGACAATATCTTCCGTTTCACCCAGGCCGGTTCCGAAGTGTCCGCCCTGTTGGGGCGCATGCCCTCGGCCGTGGGCTATCAGCCGACACTGGCTTCCGAAATGGGACAGATGCAAGAACGAATCACGTCCACGAAGAACGGCTCCATCACTTCTGTACAAGCTGTGTACGTGCCTGCCGACGACTTGACCGACCCAGCCCCGGCCACGACATTCACGCATCTGGATGCCACCACCGTACTGAGCCGTAAAATCACGGAGTTGGGCATTTATCCTGCGGTGGATCCCTTGGAATCCACATCCCGTATCCTTGACCCGCTCATCGTGGGACAGGAACACTACGAAACGGCACAGCGCGTCAAGCAAATCCTGCAACGGAACAAGGAGCTGCAAGACATCATTTCCATCCTCGGCATGGACGAGCTTTCGGATGAAGACCGCCTGACGGTGAACCGTGCTCGACGGGTACAACGTTTCCTGTCGCAACCCTTTGCCGTGGCCGAACAGTTTACGGGCGTGCCGGGCGTCATGGTATCCATCGAGGACACCATCAAAGGATTCAAGATGATATTGGACGGAGAGGTGGACGACCTTCCCGAACAGGCATTCCTCAACGTGGGTACCATTGAAGACGCCATTGCCAAAGGAAAAGAATTGTTGAGCGCAGCCCAAAATTAAATCGTATGGAAGAGGATAAAATTCATTTGCTCATCGTGTCTCCGGAAAAGACTTTGTTCGAAGGTCTGGTGAAGTACGTAAGACTTCCCGGCAGTGCCGGACAGTTCGCCGTTTTCTACAACCACGCTCCCCTGATTTCGTCCCTCGACGCAGGAGAAGTCGTTTACCGAAGCGGAAAAGACAAAAACCGCGTGAACATTTCAGGTGGTTTTGTAGAAGTGAATGACAACACAGTCTCCGTCTGCGTAACGGAAGCGACGGCCTGACCGCTCCCTTATCCGGACACATAAAAAGAGAAGTCTAAGGAATGAAGCTACTAAAATATTTATGCTGTATAGGCCTATGCCTGTTGATGTTCATGCCCCGGCAAGCGCAAGCTGAGGAAAACGAGGAAATAGATGTGTACGAAATCGTATTCGGCCATATCGAAGACGCATACGAATGGCATATCACGGACATCGGAGACGCCTCCATACGCATCCCCCTGCCCGTGATTGTGAAAAGCTCTTCCGATTGGCATGTGTTTTCATCCGCCCGTCTGAGAAACCAGGCCCGATACGAAGGATTATACATCGCACCGGACGGTGAATACAAAAACAAAATCGTGGAAAAGAATGCCACGGGAGAAGAAATCCGCCCGTTCGACATCTCTATCACCAAGAATGTGTTGGCACTGTTCATCAACAGCGTCATATTGGTGGCCATCATGTTGGGATGTGCGCGTTGGTATAAACGTCACGAAGTGAGCGAAGGGGCACCTAAAGGAGGTGTGGGCATGATAGAGGCTTTGGTGGTCATGATAAACGATGAAGTCATCAAAGGATGTATCGGGGAAGACTACCGGAGATACGCCCCCTATTTGCTGACCGCATTCTTTTTCGTTCTGGTTAACAACCTGATGGGTATTCTTCCAATCTTTCCGGGAGGAGCTAACGTCACGGGAAACATTGCCATTACATTGGTATTGGCATTGTGCACCTTTCTCTTCACCAACATCTACGGAACAAAAGCCTATTGGAAGGATATTTTTTGGCCGAAAGTCCCCTTATGGTTGAAAGTCCCCGTGCCTCTCATGCCGATGATCGAGCTATTCGGAATTTTCACCAAACCATTTGCATTGATGATCCGTCTGTTTGCCAACATCATGGCCGGGCACGCAGCCATCCTAAGTTTGGTAGCCATCATCTTCATCACGGTGAAGGCCGGTCCGGTCATCAACGGTTCCATGACAGTCATATCCGTATTGTTCGGCATCTTCATGGACCTGTTGGAACTTCTCGTAGCCTTCATCCAGGCGTATGTATTCACCATGTTGTCGGCTGTGTTCATCGGCCTGTCACGTATTAAAGAAGAGAATTAAAAAGAACTATTAGAAAATCAAGTATAACCCTTAAAAACAG
>ENA-ORRI01000858-ORRI01000858.1-human-gut-metagenome-genome-assembly--contig:-NODE-858-length-14354-cov-3.46241_pt1 | contig 14354 bp, 10 predicted proteins | sample MGYA00242172_ERZ509128 | MGnify/ENA primary metagenome ERZ509128 (study PRJEB26280, sample SAMEA2338623) | human gut metagenome | biome: human gut; feature: human-associated habitat; material: faeces... | reverse complement strand
TTTACCTAAAACAGGCAGCTTGCCTTTTTTATATACCTTTTCAAAATGAAAATATCTTTTTCCTTTTGAAAAGGATTGAGCATATTACATAATAATATTATTTTTTGATTATATAACTGATAAACAATGCATTGTGCAAGAACTCGATTTTTTGGCACAGCTTTGGCATATAGTAGGGTGGAAAACAAATAAATAGTATTAACAATTAAAAAAGACAAGTATCATTTTTGTTCTTGTGTGCTACCGGTGTAGCATGCTATTGGTTTTTCTTCAAGTGTGTGGACTGGTTTGAGAAAATTTAATGTAAGAAAGGAGAATTAAATTATGTTTTTAGCACTGTTTATACTTTGCTTATTGATCTTCGGGTATTTGATGTATGTCCTAATTAAGCCCGAAAAGTTTTAATGGTAATTAGTTTTTTTAAGTGAAAAGATGAATACAGAAATTTTAGGTGTAGCATTGCAGATATTGCTGCTGCTGGTTATCAGTTACCCGCTGGGAAAGCATATCGCCAAGGTGTATAAGGAGGGAAACGACTGCATGCGTTTCATGGCTCCAATTGAAAGATTTATTTACAAGCTGGCGGGTATCAACCCCAATGAAGAGATGGATTGGAAGGCATTCTTGAAATCTCTGCTTATTATAAACGTATTTTGGTTCTTCTGGGGTATGATCCTGTTGGTATCGCAAGGATATCTTCCTTTGAATCCTGATGGGAACAGCGGACAAAGTCCAGATTTGGCGTTCAACACGTGTATTAGTTTCATGGTTAACTGTAACTTGCAGCACTATAGCGGAGAAAGCGGTTTGACTTATTTTACACAGTTGTTCGTCATCATGTTGTTCCAGTTCATCACTGCTGCAACAGGTATGGCTGCCATGGCTGGAATTATGAAGTCGATGGCCGCCAAAACAACTAAAACAATCGGCAACTTCTGGCACTATTTAGTGATCAGCTGTACACGTATCCTTTTCCCGATGTCTCTGATCGTGGGTTTCATCCTGATCATACAAGGTACGCCGATGGGCTTTGACTCCAAAATGACAATCCCGACATTGGAAGGAGCTGAACAAACTGTTTCACAAGGTCCTACAGCTGCAATCGTTCCGATTAAACAGTTAGGTACGAATGGTGGTGGTTACTTCGGAGTAAACTCTTCTCACCCATTGGAAAACCCGACTTACCTGACCAATATTGTAGAATGTTGGTCTATTCTGATCATTCCGATGGCATTGGTATTTGCTTTGGGATTTTATCTGAAACGTAAAAAGTTAGGTTATGTGATCTATGGTGTGATGCTGTTTGCTTATCTTTTGGGGGTATTCTGTAACGTTCACTATGAGATGGCAGGTAACCCGAAAATCGACGAGATGGGTATTGACCAGTCTTGCGGTGCTATGGAAGGTAAGGAAACCCGTCTGGGTCCGGGCGCAACCGCTTTGTGGTCTGTGACTACGACCGTCACCTCTAATGGTTCCGTTAACGGTATGCACGACAGTACAATGCCTCTTTCTGGTATGGTGGAGATGTTGAACATGCAGATCAATACATGGTTTGGTGGTGTCGGCGTAGGTTTCATGAACTACTATGCATTCTTGATTATAGCCGTATTCATCAGCGGTTTGATGGTCGGACGTACGCCGGAATTCTTAGGTAAAAAGGTAGAAGCCCGAGAAATGAAGATTGCAACGATCGTTTCGTTGGCTCACCCATTCGTGATTTTGATCTTTACGGCTATCTCTTCCTACGTATGGGTATATGCCCCTGAATTCGTAGAGAGCGAGGGTGGCTGGTTGAACAACCCTGGTTTCCATGGTTTCAGTGAAATGTTATATGAATATACTTCTTCTTCTGCTAACAACGGTTCCGGTTTTGAAGGATTAGGCGACAATACCTATTTCTGGAACTACACTTGCGGTTTGGCACTGATCATTTCACGTTATTTGCCAATTGTCGGACAGGTAGCTATTGCAGGTCTTTTGGCAAACAAGAAGTACACTCCGGAGAGTGCGGGTACATTAAAGACTGATACGGTTACATTCGGTGTGATGACATTCTTCGTAATCGTCATCGTTGCTGCCTTGTCATTCTTCCCGGCACAAACATTAGGCCCGATCGCCGAATATTTTAGTATTTACTAATTGACAGATTAAGAAGATGAGAAATAACAAAACTGCTTCTTTATTTCCAAAGAAGCTCGTTATAGAAAGTTTGAAGCAATCATTCATTAAGTTGAATCCGCGGATGATGTTCCGTAACCCGATCATGTTTATCGTGGAGGTGGTGACATTCGTCATGTTGTTTGTTACGATTTGGGCGGCTACCACCGGTGATACGACACAAGGATCTTTCGGTTACAATATCTTAGTGTTTATTGTATTGTTCGCCACGTTGCTTTTCGCCAACTTCGCAGAGGCGATTGCAGAGGCACGAGGCAAGGCACAGGCCGACAGTTTGCGTAAGACCCGGGAAGAAACTCCTGCCAAATTGTGTGTCGGTAACAAGATCGAAACGGTCAGTTCTTCTCAGTTGAAGAAAGGCGACATCTTTATTTGTGAAGCCGGCGACACGATTCCTTCCGATGGTGAAATTATCGAAGGTCTGGCTTCTATCGATGAAAGCGCCATCACAGGTGAATCTGCTCCGGTGATCCGTGAAGCGGGTGGAGACAAGAGTTCTGTAACAGGCGGTACGAAAGTATTGTCCGACCAGATCAAGGTGAAAGTGACGACCGAACCGGGTGAAAGTTTCTTGGATAAGATGATCGCCTTGGTGGAAGGAGCTTCTCGCCAGAAAACTCCGAACGAAATCGCCTTGACAATCTTGCTGGCAGGTTTTACATTGGTATTCGTTGTTGTTTGCGGTACCTTGAAACCGTTTGCTGATTATTCCAACACGACGATTACGATCGCGGCCTTTATCTCTTTGTTCGTTTGTTTGATCCCTACTACGATCGGTGGTTTGTTATCTGCCATCGGTATTGCCGGTATGGATCGTGCGTTGTCTGCTAATGTGATCACCAAATCCGGTAAGGCGGTTGAAACAGCTGGTGACATTGATACTTTGCTGCTCGACAAGACTGGTACGATCACGATCGGTAACCGTAAAGCAACCCAGTTCTATCCGGTATCCGGCATTGACGAACACTCTTTTGTACAAGCTTGTCTACTGTCCTCTCTTTCTGACGATACGCCCGAAGGTAAGTCAATCGTGGAACTGGGACGTGAAAAAGGTGTACGTGTACATGATTTGAATACATCCGGATCAAAGATGATCAAGTTTACGGCAGAAACTAAATGTTCAGGGGTGGATTTGGCAAATGGTACTCGCATCCGTAAAGGAGCTTTTGATGCTATTCGTAAGATGAGTGAGGCTGCCGGCAACAAATATCCGAAAGAGGTGGCCGATTTGGTTCAGAAGATTACGAGTAACGGCGGTACTCCGTTGGTTGTTTCACAGGATGATTTCATCATCGGTGTGATCGAATTACAGGATATCATCAAACCGGGGATCCAAGAACGTTTTGAACGTTTGCGTAAGATGGGTGTGAAGACGGTAATGGTAACCGGTGATAACCCGTTGACCGCAAAATATATCGCTGAAAAAGCCGGTGTAGACGATTATATCGCCGAAGCCAAACCGGAAGACAAGATGAACTATATCCGTAAGGAACAGGAAAACGGTAAGCTGGTCGCCATGATGGGGGACGGTACGAACGATGCCCCGGCCTTGGCTCAGGCAAACGTTGGTGTCGCAATGAACAGTGGTACGCAGGCTGCCAAGGAAGCTGGTAATATGGTTGATTTGGACAACGACCCAACGAAACTGATCGAGATTGTCGAAATCGGTAAACAGTTGCTGATGACTCGCGGTACGCTGACTACTTTCAGTATCGCTAACGACGTGGCCAAGTATTTCGCTATCGTACCAGCTCTGTTCATGGTTACGATCCCGGCATTGGCCCCGATGAACATCATGCACCTGCACAGTCCGGAATCAGCGATCCTAAGTGCGATCATCTTTAATGCGATCATCATCCCGATTCTGATCCCTCTGGCATTACGTGGTGTGGCTTATAAACCGATCGGTGCTTCCGCATTGCTTCGTCGCAACTTGCTGATCTACGGTTTGGGCGGTGTAATTGCCCCGTTCATTGGTATCAAGTTGATAGATATGATTGTAAGTTTATTCATGTAAAAGTAAAATCAATATTAAAAACCTTCCTCCCTCTGTATGAAGATAGGAGGAAGGTTAAGAAAATAAAACAATAATTCATTATGATATCAAATCTTTTTAAATCATTAAGACTGACAATTGCATTTTGTTTGTTCTTCAGTGTTTTCTACATCTTCGTTTTGTGGTTGTTTGCCCAAGTGGCAGGACCGAATAAAGGTAATGCAGAACTGGTTACATTGAATGGAAAAGTAGTGGGGGCCGCCAACGTTGGTCAGAATTTCACGCAAGATATTTATTTCTGGGGACGTCCTTCCCATGCTGGTGACGGTTACGATGCATCCAGTTCGGCAGGTAGTAACAAGGGACCTTCCAATGAAGAACATTTAGCTTTGTTGGAAGAACGTATTGATACATTCTTGGTTCATCATCCTTACCTAACCCGTGAAAAAGTTCCGGCTGAAATCATCACAGCCAGCAGTTCCGGTTTGGATCCCCATATCTCACCGAAAGCGGCTTATGCACAGGCCAAACGTGTAGCGGACGCTCGTGGATGGTCGGAAGAAAAGGTCATGGGTATCGTCAATTCTCATGTTGAGAAACCGTTATTGGGTATGTTCGGAACGGAGAAAGTAAATGTATTGAAATTAAATGTTGCGCTTGATCAAGCATCAAATAACAAATAACAAATTTTAATAAGTCAATTAGATTTAGGTTATGAAATCATTCGTAAAAAAAGTAGCAGCCTTGGCAATTGTATTCTCAATGGCATCTTCTACGTTGGCTAATGCACAGGAAGAGGATGGTAAAGTAAGTTTTTCTGTGCAGGGAGATTTGGTAAGTTCCTATATTTGGCGTGGTTTCTACCAGACTGGTGCTAGCTTCCAGCCGACACTATCACTGGGGGTAGGTAATTTCTCTTTGACAGCCTGGGGATCTACCGATTTTCAGGGAGCAAACTCTACATCTATGCCTGCGGCTAAAGAGATAGATTTAACAGCAGCGTATACATTCGGATCAGCTGGTCCTACATTATCTGTCGCTAGCTTATGGTGGGCAGGGCAAGGCTCTTGCCGTTATTTTAACTTCAAAAGCCATGAAACAGATCACCATTTTGAAGCAGGTTTGGCTTACACTTTGCCTATTGAGAAGTTACCTTTGTCTATCGCCTGGAATTTCATGTTTGCCGGTCAAGACAAAGATGAAAATGGAAACCAAAACTATTCTTCTTATGTGGAGTTGAATTTTCCATTCACAGTGAAGGGCGTCGATCTGAATGCAACTTGTGGTGTTCTTCCGTATGATGCGGGAATAACTACGTATGGAGGTGATGTAAATAGTGGATTTGCAGTAACGAATGTTGCATTGAAAGCAACGAAAGATATCAAAATCACGGATTCTTTCTCATTACCTATTTTTACACAGGCAATTTGGAACCCTCGCATGGAGGATGCCCATCTTGTCTTGGGAATTTCTTTAAGACCTTGATATAATAATACGCATGGACCGAGAACAAAGTGTACAACATTTTTTAGATTTGTTGAAAAAGTCTCGTCGTGGCAATTTTAAAATCTACATCGGCATGATTGCCGGTGTAGGTAAATCGTATCGGATGCTATCAGATGCCCACCAATTACTGGAAAGCGGTATCGATGTCAAGATCGGTTATATAGAAACACATGGGCGAGTCGAGACGGAGGCATTGGTGGAAGGATTGCCTATCATCCCCCGCCGCAAGATATTTTATAAAGGAAAAGAGATCGAAGAGATGGACTTGCAGTCGATTCTCAGTATCCATCCTGAAGTTGTCATCGTTGACGAATTGGCTCATACCAATGTCGAAGGCAGTAAGAACGAAAAGCGTTGGCAGGATGTCATGGATATACTGGATGCCGGTATCAGTGTGATCACGGCGGTCAATATTCAGCATATAGAAGGACTTAACGAGATGGTGCAGGACGTGGTTGGCATTGAGGTCAAGGAACGTATTCCTGATATCGTACTGGAGCAGGCTGATGAAGTGGTCAACATAGACCTTACTGCTGACGAACTGCTGGCTCGGTTAAAAGCCGGAAAAATATACAAACCCGATAAGATACAAACAGCATTAAATAATTTCTTTAAGGCTGAACATATTCTTCAGCTTAGGGAGTTGGCATTGAAAGAGGTAGCTTTGCGGGTAGAAAAAAAAGTGGAGAATACCATTCCAGAGAATCTCGGCGTACGCCACGAAAGGTTTATGGCCTGCATCAGCAGTAATGAGAAAACTCCCCGTAAGATCATACGGAAAGTCGCACGGTTGGCAACCCGATATAATTCCAAGTTTTTTGTACTGTATGTACAAACCCCAAGAGAAAGTTCCGACAGGATTCCGTTGGCAAGTCAAAGGCATTTGCTTAACCATTTCAAGTTGGCAACGGAACTTGGAGGAGAAATCATTCAAGTGCAATCCCCACATATAACGGATGCGATCGTACAGGCTTGTAAAGAAAAGCAAATCAGTACGCTATGTATCGGACGACCAGCTTTAAAATATCCTTCCGCTATCCTTGCGATGGTCCACTATCGGAACATGTTAGAAGAGTTGGCTCAATTAGGCATTGATTTAATAATATTAGCATAAAAATCCTTCCATGAATATGAATATAAAAACAAAGTTGACTTATGGGATAGGACTTTTATTTGTCCTGATCACTTTATTAGGTGGATTGGCTATAAAAAACATTCATAATGTATCGGATGACACGCAGAATATCCTAGCGGATAATTATAATTCACTCCTTTATTCCCGTCAGATGCTCGAGTCACTGGATGCCATTCGGGAAAATCCGAATGCTCGAAAAGAGTTTGAGGCCGGGTTGGAAGCTCAGAAAAAAAATCTGACAGAGAAGGATGAAGACGTACTAACCAACCGATTAAGTTCGAACTGTGAAAAGGCGTTGGATGACATGGATGATGAATCGATTCGGCAGATACGCCAGACGATTTATACCATTATGGCAGTCAATATGTCTGCCATTTATGAAAAGAATGAAGTGGCTGTCCATACGGCGGAAAGGTCTCTCTTTTGGATCTGGACGGTAGGAATTGCTTGTATCGTGATCGCCTTCCTCTTTCTGGCTCGCCTGCCACGCTCGGTCAGCGTACAGATCCAGAAATTGACGGATGGCATCAAGGAAATCACCAATGCCAATTACAGCAAACGGCTCAATTTGGGCAATGAACCGGAGTTTAAGGAAATAGCCACGTTGTTCAACGAGATGGCCGAGCGCTTGGCCGAATACAGGAACAGTTCGCTGGAAGATATCCTGCAAGGGAAAAAATATATAGAAACAATTATCAACAGCATTGCAGAACCTATCATAGGCTTGAGTAAGGAACGGAAGATTTTGTTTGTCAATGACGAGGCTTTGACTGTTTTGAATTTGACACGGGAAAACATTATCGACAAACCGGCTCCCGAAGTGGCGTTAAAAAATGATCTGCTGCGCCGTTTGATCCGCCAGTTGGTACATCCCGATGACAATAAGGATCCGTTGAAAATCTACGCAGACAACAAGGAAAGCTATTTTCAAGTAAAATACATCCCGATCAACGTTAACAGGCAGACTGGACTGGAGAGTAAGTATGTCGGGGATGTGATCCTGTTGAAGAACGTGACCGAATTTAAAGAAAAAGATATTGCAAAGACAACCTTTATTTCGACGATCTCCCATGAACTGAAGACACCGATATCAGCTATAATGATGAGTCTGAGATTGCTGGAAGACAATCGGATCGGAAAACTGAATACAGAACAGGAGAGCCTTTCCAAGAACATAAAGGAAAATAGTGACCGTTTGCTGGAGATCACTGGCGAATTGTTGAAGATGTCACAGGTAGAAAGCGGTAAGCTCTACCTGAATCCGAAGATTACCAAACCGATCGAACTGATCGACTATGCCATCAAGGCGAACCGGGTACAGGCCGAGCGTTTTAACTGTCAGATCGAAGTGGAGTATCCCGAAAAGATTGCCAAATTGTTTGTCGACAGCGAGAAGATTGCTTGGGTTGTGACCAACCTGTTATCGAACGCCATCCGTTATTCGTCGGAGAACGGACGGATTATCATCGGTGCACGACAGATCGACAAAGCCGTCGAGATCTATGTCAAGGACTTCGGAAAGGGCATTGACTCGCGTTACCACGAAAGTATTTTCGACCACTATTTCCGTGTGCCGGGAACAAAAGTACAAGGTAGCGGTTTGGGACTTGCCATCAGCAAGGACTTTGTGGAAGCTCATGGTGGTACGATCCGTATCGAAAGCGAAGTCGGTAAAGGTAGCACGTTCGTGATCAGATTCAATGTATAAAAAGTAAAATCAAAAATCAGATAGTCTAATGAAAGTATTAAAATTTGGTGGTACTTCAGTCGGTTCTGCCCAGCGGATCAAGAATGTCGCATCAATCATTTGCGATCAGGAACAGAAAATAGTAGTACTCTCTGCCATGGCAGGGACAACAAACTCTTTAGTGGAGATATCTGAGTGCTTCCATAAGAAAGATCCGGAAAAAGCCAATGCGGTCCTTTCTTCCTTGGAGCAGGCTTATGTCAATCATATAGAAGAATTATACCGGAGCGATGTCTACAAGGAAAAAGCCATGCAATACATGCTCGAACGGTCTCAACATGTCTGGTCTTTCTCTAATATGCCTTTCAGCATGTTCGATGAAAAGGAAATCTTGGCGCAGGGTGAGCTAATATCAACCTTTCTGATGACCTGCTATCTGGAAGAACAAGGAGTGAAGGTAGTTTTATTGCCTGCGTTGAACTTCATGCGGATTACAATGGACAATGAACCGGACATGGAATATATCGCTAAACACCTAAATACACTTTTGGAGCAAAACAAAGAGGCAGAAATATATATTACGCAAGGTTTCATCTGCCGGAATGCTTACGGCAGCATTGACAACTTGGAAAGAGGAGGAAGCGATTACACCGCCTCTCTAATTGGGGCGGCTATCCAAGCAGAAGAGATACAGATATGGACGGATATTGATGGGATGCACAACAACGATCCACGGTTTGTCAATGACACCGCTCCTGTTAGGCAGTTGAACTTCGACGAAGCCGCTAAGTTGGCACATTTCGGTGCCAAGATACTACATCCGACTTGCATCCTGCCTGCCAAGGAAAAGAACATACCGGTACGTCTCTTGAACGCATTGCAGCCAAGTGCGTCGGGTACATTGATCTCGAACACGGCGGAAAAGGGTGCGATCAAAGCTGTTGCCGCCAAAGACAACATCACGTATGTCAAGATCAAGTCGCTCCATATGATACCGACACCTCATTTTCTGAGCATCGTGTTTGATACGTTCTATAATTACAATACGCCGGTGGACATGGTGACCACTTCCGATATCGGGGTTTCCGTAACGATTGATGATGACAAGCATATAGACGAGATTGTGGGTGTATTACGGAAATACGCAACGATTACAGTCGAAAAGAATATGGTGATTGTTTGTGTTGTTGGTGACCTGGAATGGCAAAATGTCGGTTTTGAGGCACGCATCATCAATGCATTGAAAGATATTCCCGTACGGATGATTTCATACGGCGGAAGTAGTAGTAATGTATCGTTGGTGATGAAAGCGGAAGATAAAGTGCATGCTTTGAAGGCGCTTAGTGAGCACTTGTTTTCCGTATCAGACAAACCTGTGTTATCATCCGTTTCTTAAAAGAAAATTAAGATTAATAGTTGAGCATATTTGTTTTTTGATTTGTTTTAGAAATGAAGCAGAAGCAGTCTTTTTTTGTAGAGACTGCTTCTATTTTTCGGTAATAAACAATGAAAATTCTTCTGTGTATTGACAGGTGGAAAATCTGGTATAAACTGTCCCCCCATTATCCTATCTAAAGAGTCCCCCAAAATCCAATTTAAATTGCCCCACCCCAAAAAACATTAAAAGAGTTACAGAATCAGTTCATAATTCTACATTAATCTATTAAATAGACAAAACAGATAGTATTCCCAATAAATCAATCAGCATGAACAAGATTTGTCAAGGAGGCGTGCGACTTGTTTGTCATGGGAAGCTCCGGTACAGGAAAGAGCTACATTACCACAGCCTTGGGATACAGAGTCTGCCAGAAAGGATTGAAAGTGCTGTATGCCAATACTTCCAGACTTTTAGGGCAGTTGAAGGCCACCAAGGTAAAAGGTAGCATCCTGTAGGAGCTGAAAAAGATAGAAAGGACGGATATGCTTATACAGGATGATTTCGGCTTGCAGCCGTTGGACAACGGAAGCAGAATGCATCTGATGGACATCATCAAAGACCGATATGGTAAGAAATCAACACTGATTACATCACAATTGCCGGTCAAAGACAGGTATGATGTCATCGGCAAGAAGACAATAGCCGGCGTAGTCATGGACAGAATAACTCACCAAGCCGCAAGAATTGAGCTGCACGGAGAGTCCATACGCAAAATTTGCGGGAAGAAATGAATGATTATATTGGCAGTAAATAAAAATTATAAACCCAGCACAAATCGAAAACTAATAAACTGATTATGTGATATTTTTTTGTATTTTAGGAAAAATAAATCGGGGGTCAATTTAAGTTGGATATTGGGGATCTGTTTCATTGGAGTTTCCAAGTTGTCGTTATACTCCTTGAACACATTGTATAATGTTTTGAAAGTTTCGTCCTTTTCCTGATAGCGGTTTACTATGGCACGTGCGGAGACAATCTTTTCCTCCAATTCCAAGTCTTGGTAAATCTGATAGAATTTCACACGCAAAGGTACTTTCCCGTTTTTAACGGTTTACTACGCTTGATGAAGAACAACACGCTGAATATTTCTCTTTCCATACGGCTCAATTTTTAATGATACAAAATTAGGAAATCGAACCGAGAACCTGGTTATGTAAAATAGATCAACGTGCTGTAAAAAAACGAAGTAGCACTTGTGTTGTGTAACATTTTAGGCTTTCTAAAACCGTCCCCCGAATAAGGACGTGCCGTCTGCTTCAATCCCACTTATTTTGCCTATTCTTGGAAATGAAAAATCCCTGAACTTGTTTGAAATTCAGGGATTTACATCGTTTTTCTTTTCTTAAAAGTGGTGCCACCAGCAACCGAAAATCGATTTGTATAGCACTATTTCTCAATAAGTTATATCTTTATTACGATGTTAGTCCCTTGAATAAGGTTTTCACAACTTTGCACCGTTCGACATCAGTTTGTATCTTGGGTACGATTTCTGAATGCAAAATTAATAAAATATTTTATTTCTAATAGAATATAAGAAAGAATCTTTGTAACCAAGTTGTTTGCAAAAATTTTCGCATTCTTCCTTATTTGCTATCAGTATTTGTAAAATACTTTTTTCATTCACTTTTTCTCCTTTATATCCTATTTCTTTTCTTATAAGCACCATTAATTTGAAGTAATTTCTTAGAGTAAGAATAGAGTCATTTCTTCCGGTATCCATGTTTAATTTAATAAATTGTAAAACCACCCTATCCGATGCATGGAATAGCAATAGTTTTTTAATTTCCATATATCTATTAGCATATTTGACTTTATCTAATGGCCTTTTAGTTATAGTGTCATTTAATAGGTCAAAAATGTAAGAGTAAATCTTATCATAGACAATTTCTTGTTTATCTCTTAGTTTTGCTTTTAAAGTATTAACTTCTGTTTTTTTGAGTTGATACCAAACTCCCATAAAGGTAATCATTGCTACCAGTAAAGCCGACAAGACACCTATTATGGCTACCAGTAAGTCATTATTTATTTCAATACTCATAATCATTATATTTGTACTAGAGAATACCCCCCTGTCTTGGGTGCACCTCTAAACTCTATCAAGTTTCTATTTTGTAAAGTCTTAATATATCGCATAGTCGTTCTTAAACTCTTGTTGATGTGCTTACTGATTTCAGAGGCATTTAAACCGGGAGTGGTTACCAGCAGATTGAGAATAGCTTGTTCATTCTTGTTTATTGTATCATTTACTATGTCATTTACTCTGCCATTTACTGTGTCATAGTTGGCAGAGTTGGTGGTTTGACGTTTGAACACTGCTGTAAACATCCCCTCTGTATGAAACTCCGGTTCGGGCAGATTCGCTTCCCTCATAGCTTCCTGCATACGAGGAATACCGGATGCAACTCTTTCAACCAAGTGCATACGGGTAAATAAACCGAAGATTAGCGGATTACGTGTCATACTCTTATGCCCGAAATCTTTAGCCACAACAGGCAGAAGTCCTCCGGGATTGGAAATCTCTACCCGGTCGTCAAACATTTCTATCATAATGCTTGCTCCTTGTTCATAGTAGTCACGATGTGACAGAGCGTTTATAATGGCTTCTTTAAATACGGTCAAAGGTATTTCCCAAATTTCCTCTCTTGGTCCTGCTCCCTCTATTTTATAAGCTACTTGCAGTTTGCTTTCCAGCCAAAACATAGCCTGTAGATATTGTTGGTACAGTGGACCTCCGAAAGTTTTATCATCTATAATATAGACTTTATTCGTTCCCTTGAAAAGAACACATCTTGTAACAGCGTGTGGGAACTTTCGTTCAGGTTGTTTGCCGAAGAACATCGCTGCACCGTTCTTTGCCGTTCCATTCTCGGTAAACAGTTCCAAGTTCTCAAATATTTGTTTGTCGGGTGTGGACGGGCTTAGTTTTGCTTCTGTTCGGAAATCCTTAATCATCTGTTCGTCTGCATCTGTGTAGATATTGAACCAGTGGCAGGGGATATGGTCGAAAAAGATTTTGTTACACTCCTGAAAAAAACTGCGCATTTCTTCGGCTGTGCGAAGTTTCTGCGAGTTTGCGCCTTCACGTACATAAATAGACCCGGAAAAGATATAAGGTTTGTCCTTGCCGGACGGAACATCAATCACCCACACTGTTTTATCTCCAATATTTACAGAATACATTTCACAGTGAAGTGCAGGAGATATTTCGCTGATAGAACCCTGAATGGCGGAGCGTTTATCATTTTCTAAGTTAACACCTACCACTTGACCGTTATCATTCACGCCAATAAGCAAATATCCTCCGTCTGCATTGGCGAAAGCACATATTTCCTCTGTCAGTTCACGAACCTTTGAGGGAACACGGACTTTAAATTCTACATTGTAGCCCTCTCCGTTGTCGATGAGTGGCTGTATGATTTCTGTATTCAGCATAGGTTTCTGTTATATTGATGCAAAGGTAATTATTTGAATCAGAAATGAAAAATCTATTTAGAAAACAATGATAACATATTATTGGTCACAAATTGTATTACGATACAAACTGTTTCTTCTAATCTTCCTCAAACAAATTTTGATGATTATTTCCCCCATTCATTCATTGCATCTATGATAGGAAATAGGCCTATATTTTCCAACTCATTGAGTTGTTGAGTTAGAACTCTTTTGGTTGTGATAGGAATAGCACGTTGTAAATCCATAGGACGATGACGCCCCTCCCTTATGCGATTAATTAGCCAAGGATTCCATTTACCACCGATTACGTTCATAGTTATTTCTATTCCGCAATCCAAATTAATAGGTATTTTCCGCTCGTACATCTTTTGTAGGAAACAAAAGCAAGAATATTACCTATTGAATAACAGAAATTTATAAGAAGTGTATAGAATAATGGGTAACGATATAGAAACGAGAGAAATATTTTAATTTGCCTTATGTTTCCACTGTTTCAATACTCTGCTACAAAAATAGTTATATTCCTTTAAATGCCAATAATATCTTTGTAAAACTATAATAAAGTAGTAGTTTTGTCTAAAGCATGAGATTAGTAAAAATATCATTTCCTGAAAATATCAAGTATATGGAGAACTTCAATGTACAATTCAGCAAGCATTCTCGGTTGGAATTATTAAAACATTTTTTTGAAGAACATGGTACTTATATTGAACTCAAAAAGGGAGAACAATTCTCTGTTCAGGGTAAAATGAACCGCCGGGGGGCTTATATTGAAAACGGCTTATTGAAGTATACTCGTGTGGATGAAAGAGGAAATATACATATAGTAGGATATACCTTTTCAAATGAATTTACAGGGAGTTTGTGCACACTTATAAATCCCAACCAGCCGTCATTAGTCACCATTGAGGCTGTTTGTGATTCAAAGATTTACTATCTACCGTATTCAAAGTTAGAG
>ENA-ORRI01000849-ORRI01000849.1-human-gut-metagenome-genome-assembly--contig:-NODE-849-length-14519-cov-3.1306_pt1 | contig 14519 bp, 9 predicted proteins | sample MGYA00242172_ERZ509128 | MGnify/ENA primary metagenome ERZ509128 (study PRJEB26280, sample SAMEA2338623) | human gut metagenome | biome: human gut; feature: human-associated habitat; material: faeces... | reverse complement strand
AGATTGAAAAATCACTCGCCTGAGATTGATTTTCCGTTTGGCGCACAACGGTAGCCGCCCATTACCTGAAAGTGGGCTGAAAGATGGCACTTCCATCCTTCAGGATACTAATATGCTTTAAGCGAAAGGTTTACAGCATATCCTGAAAGATGGAAGATGTTTTTGTGAAACTCCTGTATAAGGTAGATTATTTAAGAAGCTCCAATGCTTTTTTCACGAACGGATTCTCTTCGTACATGACGGCGAAGTATTCCGACATGTCCCAGATGTCCCGTGCAATCAAGGCTTTCATCTGAAGTTTCAGTTCCGGTAATGTCTTTTGAAGTTCTTCCTCGTCTTTGGGCTTCACACCGGCTTTTTCCCCTTCAGCAAGTACCAGGTCGATGAGTTCTTGGGGTGTTTCAAAACCAGTTTTGAATTTGTCGAATGAAGCGTATCCGCGCCGGATTTTCTTACGGTATTTATCAATAAACTTGAGGTCGGCGTTGACGATGGCACCTTTGGCCGTCAGTTCGCGATGGAATTTGGTGTAGCGTGCCGTATCCAACGGTATGAAATAGTCCGGCATGATACCTCCTCCTCCATAGACGGTACGGCCTTTGCGCAAAGTCTTATATTTTAAGGAGTCGGGGAAGTGGATGCTGTCTGCGTTGGTCAGTTCGCCATGGTTGTAACGTTCTATGACGTCCATGTTATACTTCATCTTGTCCCCCATGGTGTAGGGCTTTTGGATGCAGCGTCCGCTCGGTGTATAATAACGTGCCACGGTCAGTCGGATCATGGAGCCGTCGGGCAGGACGAAAGGCTTTTGTACCAGGCCTTTGCCAAACGTGCGGCGGCCCACCACCAAGCCGCGGTCCTGGTCTTGGATGGCTCCCGTGACGATTTCGGAGGCCGAGGCTGAATATTCATCCACCAATACGATGATTTTCCCCTCACGGAACAATCCCGGGCCTTGGGCGCGGAATTCTTTATAGGGCGTGCGCAATCCTTTGGTGTAGACAATCAAATCGTTCTTGGGCAGGAACTCACTGGCAATGCCCGTCGCGGCATCCATATATCCGCCGCCGTTCTGCTGCAAGTCCAGTATCAAGTCCTTCATGCCTTGGTCTTGCAAGTCCTTGATGGCTTTCTTCACTTCATCATGGCTCGTGCTACCGAAACTGGACAGGCGGATAAGCCCCACAGTGGGGGTTACCATGAAAGCCGCATCTACGGTAGATACAGGAATCTTGTCCCTCGTGACGATGAATTCCAATCGGTCTTTGATACCGTTCCGCACCACACCTAATTTTACTTTTGTATCTCTCGGGCCACGCAACCTGCGCATGATTTCCTCACGGCTCATCTTCACACCGGCAATGGCTGTGTCGTTCACGCTGACGATACGGTCGCCGGCCAGGATGCCCACCTTTTCCGACGGTCCTTTGGCCACGGGCTGAATGACGACAAGCGTGTCTTCCAACATGTTGAATTGTACGCCGATACCGTCGAAATTACCTTGCAACGGTTCGTTCATCTTCTTGGTTTCCTCGGCGTTGGTGTAAGAGGAGTGCGGATCCAGTTTGGAGAGCATCCCGTTGATGGCATCCTCCGTCAGTTTCACTTCGTCCACGCTGTCCACGTATAGGCTGCTGATGGCCAACTGGGCCATGGAGAGTTTACGCATGGACTGTTCCATTTCCGACATGTTTCCTTTCCGTTGCGCCGGAGCCGTCCACGGAAGGCAGAAGAGCAAGGCTGCCCAAAGAGTTTTTTTCATGATGTTTGTGCTGAATTGTTGTTTATTCATATTCGAGTCCCTCCGGGATATAAGGTGATATGTCCTTCCCGAAGTGCATAAGTTCCTTCACCATCGTGGAACTGATGAACGCCCATTCCGGTTCTGTGAACAAGATAATAGTCTCCACGCCTGTCAACCGGCGGTTCAGGTCGGCTATGTTCATTTCATATTCATAATCCTTGATGGAGCGTATGCCGCGCAGGATGAAGCGGGCGTGATGGCGGGCTGCGAAATCTACGGTCAGGTCCGAGTAGCCCTCCACCTGGATGCGTTCGTCCCCGGCAAAAAGTTTACGCAGGGCGGCAATGCGCTTTTCCGTACTTTGTTCCATGCGCTTGTATTCATTGATGCCCACGCCGATAATGATGCGGTCGAAGAGCGTAAGCCCCCGTCGTAGCAGAGATTCGTGTCCTTTGGTAAAAGGGTCGAAACTACCGGGGAATATGGCTATTTTTTCCATTGATGAATCTTTATATAGCGGTTTCTGCGGTTTCGTCTTCTTCCGCACGGTCTTCCTCGATGACCAGGTTGTTGATAATGAAGTTCTGTCGTTCCATGGTGTTCTTGCCCATGTAATATTCCAATAGCTCTTTCACTTGGTCGCTCTTATGCAACGACACTTGTTCCAGACGGATGTCCGGGCCGATGAAGTGCTTGAACTCGTCGGGAGAGATTTCCCCAAGCCCTTTGAAACGGGTGATTTCCGGGTCGGGACCTAAGGCTTCGATGGCCGCCACGCGCTCCTCGTCGGAATAACAATAGCGGGTGATGAAGTCCGATTTGGCAGCCTTGGCTTCTTCTTCCAGTTCCTTCAACTTTTGCTTGCCGATTTTGTTTTTGCGGTTGCGCACGCGGAAAAGGGGCGTCTGGAGAATATACACGTGTCCTTTCTTAATAAGTTCGGGGAAGAACTGTAGAAAGAAAGTAATCATCAACAGGCGGATGTGCATGCCGTCCACGTCGGCATCGGTAGCCACGATGACTTTGTTGTAGCGTAGCCCGTCTAGTCCGTCTTCGATGTTCAGGGCGGCTTGCAGGAGGTTGAACTCCTCGTTTTCGTACACCACTTTCTTTGTGAGACCGAAACAGTTCAACGGCTTGCCTCGCAGGCTGAACACCGCTTGGGTCGTCACGTCGCGGCTCTTGGTGATACTGCCGCTAGCCGAGTCGCCTTCGGTGATGAAGATGCTGCTATCCTCCTTCAGGTCGCCTTTGGCATCGTTCAGGTGGATGCGGCAGTCGCGCAGTTTGCGGTTGTGCAAGTTGGCCTTCTTGGCTCGTTCGCGTGCCAGCTTTGTCACGCCGGCGATGGCTTTGCGTTCCTTTTCGTTTTCGGTGATTTTTTGTATGATGATGTCGGCGATGTCCGTATTCTTGTGCAGGTAGTTGTCCACCTGTTCTTTGACGAAGTCGCCCACGAACTTGTCTATGCTGATTCCGCCGTCGGGTATGGTGGTCAGCGACCCTAATTTGATTTTCGTCTGGCTTTCGAAGAGCGGTTCTTCGATGTTGACGGCGATGGCCGCCACCAGTCCGTTACGGATGTCTCCGTAATCGAAGTTCTTGCCTGAGAAATCTTTGATGGTCTCGGCAATGTGTTTTTTGAAGGCACTTTGGTGCGTGCCGCCTTGGGTCGTATGCTGTCCGTTGACGAACGAATAATATTCCTCTCCGTATTGTCCCGTGTGGGTAAAGGCTATTTCTATGTCTTCCCCTTTCAAGTGGATGATAGGATAAAGCCCGTCGTTGGTCATATTATCGTTCAACAGGTCTACCAGACCGTTGCGGGAATGGATGCGGCGGCCGTTGAACATGATGGTCAGTCCCGTGTTCAGGTATGTGTAGTTGCGCAGCATCGTTTCAATGAATTCGGTGCGGAACGTGTAGTTCTTGAACAAAGCACAGTCAGGTTCGAAATAGATGAAAGTTCCGTTTTCGTCGGCTGTCGGTTCCGTCGATTCGCCGGTCAGGATTCCGCGTTCGAAAGTGGCCCGGCGCATTTCACCGTCGCGATGGCTTCGCACTTCGAAGTGCGAGCTGAGCGCGTTGACCGCTTTCACACCCACTCCGTTCAGTCCCACGCTCTTCTTGAATGCCTTGGAATCGTATTTGCCGCCCGTGTTGAGCATGCTCACCGCTTCGATGAGTTTGCCCAAAGGGATACCGCGGCCATAGTCGCGTACGCTGACCCGCAAGTTGTCCTCTACGGTGATTTCTATCCGTCGGCCGGCATTCATTTTAAACTCGTCGATGCTGTTGTCTATCACTTCTTTCAAAAGCACGTAGATACCGTCTTCGGCATGAGAACCGTCGCCCAGTTTTCCGATGTACATGCCCGGACGGGTACGGATATGTTCCATGTCCGACAAGTGGCGGATATGGTCTTCGGTGTATTCGGTAAGTATCGGTGCTTCGTTTGGTTTCTCTTCTTCTGCCATAGTGTGTTTCTATTTAAGTGACTTCTGGTAGCAACGTCTGTGTTTATGTACTTCTGCGTCTAAGTAAGCCCATTGCCCTTGGCTTTTTTCGTTGGTCTCCAGTTGCGGATGCGTTTCGCCGAACTTAAAGCCCATCTGTTGGCAAATGGGGATGAGGTCGGCGAAGAGCATGGCATTGACCCCTTTGTTCTGATATTCCGGAAGGACGGCCACAAGCAACAAATCTATGATATCCGAATGCTTGAAGAACAGGGCCTTGACCAAATGATACCAACCGAAAGGGAACAGGCGGCTCTTGGCTTTCTGCAAAGCGTGCGAGAGGGAAGGCATACCCACCCCCATGGCTATGATGCGTCCTTCGGCATCTTCTACGACCGTGACCAGCCGCATGTCTACGAGCGGAAGGTAAGTGTTGACGTATTGGGCGATCTGCCGCTCGTTCATCTCGGAATAACCGTACAACGGGGCGTATGCTTTGTTGACTACATCGAATATTTTCGGCCCCCATCCGCCTTTACGTATTTCTTTGGCGCTTTTGAATTTGCGTACACGCAGGTTATAGCGTTTGGCACTCATCTCCGCCACGCGGAAATATTTGTCCATGTGCGCCTGATGGTCTTGGTCGGGTACGCGTATCTTGCGCTCCACCCAGTCCACCTCTTTGGTATAACCAAGGCGGTCCATGTGAATTGGATAATAAGGATAGTTGTATGTTGTGGACATCGTGCTCAACTGGTCATAGCCGCCGGTGAGCATGCCTTCCGGATCCATGTCCGTAAACCCTAAAGGCCCTACTATCTTGTCGCATCCGCGGGCACGTCCCCAAGCTTCCACCGTCTCCATCAGGGCACGGCTCACTTCCGGGTCGTCCGTGAAGTCGATCCAACCGAAGCGGGCGTTGTTCGTGCCCCATGTCTGATTGGCCTTATGGTTGATGATGGCAGCCACGCGCCCCACGATTTTTCCTTCGCGTAGAGCCAGAAAATAATCCACGTCGCAGAAATCGAAGGCTGCGTTTTTCTGCGGGTTGAACGTGTCGAGCGTGTCTTCCAAAAAGTCGGGCACGGCGTACGGACAGTCCTTGTACAGTTTGTAGTTGAAGCGTATGAACGCTTTCAACTCACGGCGAGTCGATATTTTTTTAATGGTTACAGCAGACATGTCATATATGTAAAATGGTCAATAAATTGCGGCAATGCGCAAACGTGCAAATATAGTCTTTTTTTTATTAACAGTTGAGTAAAATGCTTCGCTTTTCGCTTATCCTCCCTTTTTTTTAAGAAAAAGTTAAAAAAGATTGTTAGCTTCTTGTATTTATCTTATATTTGTGAACTTAATCCAAGTTGAATCATAAAAATATAGACTGATGGGAAAGATAAGATGTATGCTCGCGGTTATGGCTATGGCCATAGGTACGGGAGTGGCTTATGCCGGAGAAGGAAACAGTGAGAAAGATTATCGTCCGTATCCGCACATGTTCTTCGGGTTGAACGGGGGCGCGCAAGTGTCTTTTACTCATTATGATTTCAGCAAGTTGATCACACCGAGTTACGGCGTTTCGTTCGGTGCTTATTTCAATCCGGTCGTTGGAGCGCGTTTGCATGTGAGCGGTTACGAGAACAAGGGGGGTATCAAATCTTTGAATGAAACTTACGATTTCAATACGGTGACGGGTAGTGCGGACTTGCTGTTGAACGTGACCAACATGTTCCGTAGCGATAAAGATCGTGTCTTTAATCTTATTCTTCTTGGAGGTGTAGGATTGGCAGGCGCATGGGACAATGACGATTTCCACGCGTTGGCTGCCAAAGTAGCCGAGAACTATCCGATGGCATGGCAGGATCGTAGGCTTTCGCATAATGTGCGGTTGGGAATGCAGCTCGATTTCAATATCGTCAAACATTTCGGACTGAATCTGGAATTGGCCGCTAATAACAGATCCGATCGTATCAATTCTAAAACGACCGACCGAAATGACTGGGCTGCCACAGCTTCTTTAGGTCTGATTTTCAAGTTCGGGCAGAAGAAGGCCGAAAAGATGGCGGAAGAGCCGGTTCTGGTGGCAGAGGAATGGGCTACGCGTACGGATACCGTTTGGTATGACGACATCACGTATAGGGACGTGCCCGAAAAAGTCACTTACGAGGACAATATTTACTATAAAATCCGTTTGAGCGAACCGGATCCGGCTTCAAAGATTCAGAAGATAGCCGATTTTGTCAAGGCGCATAAGAATTGCAGCGTACAGGTAACTGCTTATGCAGATAAAGCCACGGGAACACCGGAGTTGAATATGCAATATTCCAAGGAACGGGCGGAGAAAGTCGTTGCGGCGTTAGTGAAGGCCGGTGTGAGTCGCTCTGTCATTACTTCCGAATATAAGGGCGACAACGTGCAACCGTTTGCCGAGAACGACAAGAACCGTGTGGCTATCGTAAAAGTCACGGGTGAGGGCGTGAAGAAGGAACAAGTGAAGACGAAGAAATACAGATTGGAAGAGACCCGTTACAGGGTAAAGTAACAGAGCAATTTTTTTCATAAGGAAGGGGTCGGCTGTGAAGCCGGCCTTTTTTATTGGGGTCCCGCTTTCCGGCACCGGAGCAGCACATGCCGTCCGTCGGACAACGTCGTGGCGAAGAGGTAAGCGTTGCCTCCCTCTTTCAGTTTGAGGCGTTTGCGGAGTCCGGCTACGGTGTCCGGAAAGTTGCGGACGGTCAGATTGGCTTTTAAAAGTCCTTTCAGTTCCTTTTTGCCGAATCCGCAGCAATCCTCTATGGCAAACGTCCGCCCGGGAAAATCCTTGCAGGAATGGTCTGAGGTGTATAAATGGGAATTGGGATGCAGTTTCCGCAGGCCGTAACGTGTGGCCAGGCTGCGGAATCCGCCGCACTTCATCACGGAAGCATTCGGTTCGTAGAGAAATCGGCCCGGTGTGTCCGAATAAGTGCATGCGGCCTCCTCCTCTTCAGTCAAGGTGAACGTGAAGGTGGGGTCTTCCGTGCCGAGGTTGACGCAATGGCACGCCGTCTTTTCCGGTTTTTGCCGTGTCATGACCAACAGCAGTTCCTTGCATTCCCCTTGTACGCTGACGGCGTGGACTTCGGCCACGTGTGCCAAGGTGCGCAGGGCCGTCCGGATGTCCAACATGGGGGAGAGCTTGATGAGGCTGAAAGCCGCTTTGCGGCGGATGGCTTCCTGGAGGATGGATAAATCCGGCTCGCAGTCTTCTATGGCCACCGTCTTGCGCCCGACGGTGTCGCGCCGTGCCGGGTCGACGAAGCAACAAGTGGCGTCGGGCCATTCGTCCGGCGAAAGGGAAGAGTCGGTTTCCCGGATTTCCGCTTGTGCCAATCCCAATGTTTTGAAGTTATGTGCCGCGATACGGCACAATTCCGGTTGGCGTTCCATATAGACAGCCCGGTCGAACAGTGGAGCCAGAAAGCTGAAATCGATGCCGAAACCTCCGGTCAGGTCCATCAGGGTATGGGGAGCTTCCGTGCCGTCGTTGTCCAACAAGCGTTTTACGAGGGCTTGTTTGTACCTTGCCGTCTGTTCCGAAGAACATTGCTCCATCGGGAGACGGGGCGGATACTGTATCCCGTCTCGTTCCGCCCATGAGGGGAGTTTGCGTCTTGCCGTCTGCCAACCCTCGATTTGTTGCAAGGCCATGCGCAGGTCTACGTTCTCCGGGGCCGGTTTCAGGGCCAGTCGGCGTACGTCCTCCTCCCGATGTGTCCGGATGAAGTCTTGTGTCTTTTCGTCCAGCATGTGTTTTACGGGATGGGTTTATAATGCGCTTTGGCTTCGGCGCGCGTGATGAAATTGAAATGCCACCATTCCGTGCGCAGGGCTTTGAACCCGGCTTGGCGCATGACCCGGCGCAGCAGTTCGCGGTTGCTCCGGGCTTCCGGCGTGAGTTTGCCCTGCTTTACCATTTCCGCCTCGTTGTCGATATGGGCCAATTTGCCTAAGTAATCTATTTTCGTGCCCATGGACAGCGTGTCGCCTTTCGCGTCGCAGAGCGTGAGGTCCACGGCCATACCGTAATTATGCAATCCCCCGCCGTTTTTGGGATTGCTCACGTAGATATTCTTCGGTGTTCCGGCCACTACGTTCCACATTTTTTGTTGGATGTGCATCGGGCGGGCGGCATCGTACACCTTCAGGCTCAGTTCCGGGTGGGAGGTCTTCAGGATTTTTTTGGCCTTGGCCAGGGCGCGTGCGGCTTTCGGGTGCAGGTAAGCTTCATGCAGGTCGGTGTAAAGCACCCGTCCCGTGAAGTTGTCCGCCCGTGCGTACATCAGGCTCACGCGTATCGTGCTGTCCATGCTGCGGACATCCACGAAGCCCGCCCGTTCCATGGCTTGAGCCGTCCGTCCCGGAGTTTGGGCGCAGGCGGCATTTCCGGCTAAAAAGCATGCTAAAAGGATATATGGAGTGAACGTCATATTTATGGGGTTGTCATTTTGCACCGCAAAGATACGGATTATGCCTTGATCATTGGACGAATCAACGGGGTTTTTGCTTGCTTTTTGTCAATTTTATCCTTGTCGTTTTATGGTTTCCGGAAGTTTTGGTGGCTCATGAAACGGTCTGTTTTTCACACAAACTCCATTCTTCTGCTTCTATTGTGCATTTCCGTTTTTGGGTCTCAGCCGAACGGAAAATCGTTTGGCTGAAAGAGATTTTTCGTCTGGCGCAGAGTGGTGGTGAGTTGTCGATATTTTGTGCCGGAAATGCCCGTCCGGCGACGAATGGAAAGGCTTTAAGTACCTTGTAAATCTCTATTTGCCGAGAAAAACCGTGCTTGAATGGAATGGCAGAAAGAAAGGAAAATGTTTGCAAGGATGACGCGCCCGGGAGTTTCTTCCGTATGGTGCGGGAAGGCGGGAAACGAAATGGCAGCCGAAAGGGGAAACGGCTTTCTTTCCGGGTTTCCCTGACGGCGCGAGAATCGCTTGAAATCTTCCACGGCGGATTTTTCCCGGATTACGCGCCGCATTTCGGATGAAAATGACAAAATGTCAAAAACGGATTGGGGTTTGCCGGAGGATGTCTTTCCGGTTACAAAGGAGCACTGCGGACGGGAGTCAGGAGGGGCTTATATACATAAGAAAAAGGATTTTGCCTGTTATACCGAGAATATCTTGAAGATTTATTTGTTTCTTTCAACCTTCTTTAGTATTTTTGCCCTTGTACTCCTGCGTTCCTATTTTTCATGGCGAGGACGGATGGTTCCAGTGCCGTGATAAGGATGGGAAAAGCTTACGCCGGGCCTGAAGGAAAGAGGTTGTGCTCGGAACTGACGGCGGGTCTTGGGCGAGCCGGAGCACTATATATTGGGAAAAGGCGTTTACATGCGTCTTGTCTTGGGCTTATCAGAATCTCGCAAGTTCACAGTTTGGTCAAGATAAGGCAACAGTAGATGTCCTCGGGATGTGTTTTATACGCATCCCCTTATATTTGGTATATTCACCTTATTATTAATAAAGGTGTATGTGCCGGGTGTGGGGGAATTGTATACATATCGGCGTGGGCTTCTGCGTTGCTCGTTCTACCAGACTGGGCAATGCGAGAGCCTTGATAAGCGGGATGAGTAACGGGTACAGACTCTCACGCTTTTTTTCGTATATAATGATGTACTAACTGGATTGATTTGCGGGGAGAGTCGGCAGATATGGCGAAAAGAATGCTTTTGCCCTCCGGCATGTCTGAAAACCCGGTGCGGCAAATGGCAGGTAGATTAAGAAAATGTCACAACAAAGTTTAAAAAGGAAGTGGACACTCTGCTTGTTGCTTTGCTGGGGGATAATGGCGGCCTATGCCCAGTCGGAACGCTTGAACGAGTTCTCTATCACGGAGTTCTACCAAGACCAACAGGCCACTACGGCTATGTCTGAGCCTTATGGTAAACGAGACAGGAGTGGGTCATGGTATGCCATCATCAAGTTTATGTCGGCCGACCCTGCGGTGAAAATTGACAATCCCGAGGCTTTCACGTTCAATTTCGGGAACATGAAACATTTCACGGAAGTGCATGGCGACGAACTGTGGATTTATGTGCAGAAGAACGCACGTACGGTGACCATTAACCGTGAAGAGTATGCTCCTATCAAGAAGTGGGACTTGAAGACGACCCTCAAAGAAGGAGCGACGTATGTCATGAAAATTACTTTTGAACAATTAGAGACTTACGTGAAGCCGTCCTTGAAAAAACAATTCCTAAGGATACAGTTGGAGCCTGGCCTTTCAGGTGCCGTGGTCACTCTGAAACGTGAGGGCGAGGAGGCTTCCTCGGAGACTTCCTATACGGATGCTACGGGAAGTAAGGCTTGGAATAAGGAGTTCGGTACGTATGTGTATGAGATTAAGGCACCCAACTATAATGTGTCGAAAGGGAGGGTGAAGCTCACCACTTCGGACAGTACCTATGTGGAAAAAGTGAAGTTGATTCCAAACTTCGGTTACCTTGAGGTACAAGATCCCGGCAACGCTTCTGGGGCGAAAGTCTTTGTCAACAACGAGGAAGTGGGCACGGTGCCTTATAAAAGCGATACCAAATGGGATTGCGGTACATACGAACTGTTGTTGGTGAAAGACCTTTATAAGAGTCATACCGAGACGTTTACCATCGAGCAGGGGAAGACTACGGTCATCCGGCCTGAAATGGAATCCGACTTTGCCGAAACGACACTGACCGTAGAAGGGGATGCGGAAATTTATGTGGATGGCATACGCAAAGGGAAAGGCCGTTGGGCCGGCCCTTTAAAGGCAGGTACTTATCAGGTGGAATGCCGCAAGGCCAACCACCGCCCGACTTTTAAAAAAATCACAGTGGAAGTGGACGTAGCCAGTACCATCGCCCTCGATCCTCCTGTGCCCATTACAGGTTTCCTGTCGGTCAATTCCAACCCGTTGGGCGCACAAATCAAGATTGACGGGAAAGATTACGGCATTGACGGGGAAAAGTATGGCGTGACCCCGAAAAACATCAAGAACCTGCTTATCGGTCCGCATAAGGTGGAGGTGTCCATGACAAACCGGAAGCCGGAGGTGCGCGAGGTGAACATCGTGGAAGGCAAGGAAGAGACGCTGAATGTGGAATTAAGTTCCACGGCAAAGATTTCGTTCTCCAGTACGCCGAGCGGTGCCGGAGTGCTGATAGACGGCACGCTCGAAGGCAGCACCCCGTTCACGAAGGAGATGGCTTCGGGCACTTATGACATCCGGGCCAGGTACTACGGTTACCGTCCTTTCCACCGCAAGATGTACATCGACGTGGCTAACCCCACGGTGCATTTCAAGATGGCGCGCCAGTTGATGAAGAAAAACACATTCTATTTCGGTGCGGACGGGCAGTTCGGGGCACTTACGGCCGTGGGCGGCACGATGGGCTTCTATGCCGGGAATGTGAATATAGAGGCTTTCTACATGAAAGGTTTTGGCAAGGAGACGGTCTATTGGAACTCCACGGGAAATGATACGGAGGGGGCGGCCCATTGGGCGGAAGAGGAACTTGAGGTAAAGACCGTTGCGGGCGGCAAGTTCGGTTACGGCTTCATATTGGGTACACGTTTCCGCGTTACCCCCCAAATCGGTTGCACTTATGTGGGCGTGTCGGGGAACAAAGAGACTTCGGTGTATGCCTTATCGGGTACGGTTGGGGTGCGCCTTGAAGCGGCCTGTACGTCGCATTTCGGCATCAGCCTGACGCCGGAATACGCCTTCAAGCTTGCCGAAGCCGACGGTTATAAGCTGTTGTCGTCCGTGTTGCCCTCCATGAAGGACTGGAGCGAGGGCTTCAATTGCAAGGTCGGGGTCTATTTCTTCTTTTAATGACTTGAAAACGCACAGATGGTTATGAAACAGAAAAGAATTATGAAATATTTGTCAGGATGCCTGGCGCTGTTGGGGCTGACGGTGTCCTGCAATGACGAACTTTACATGGGCGGCGTGGGTGTCGTGCCAGCCACGAAGGCTTATTACTTATATACGAATATGTTAGGCTTCAACTTGCCCGACACCGTGACGGAGCTTTCCACGTTCGGCGTGGAATGCAGGAACGTGCCGTGGCGGTTGGACGTGGCCGACGAATGGCTCAAGGTCTCCCCGGCGGAAGGAACCGGGGAGGATACGTTCTCCATCGTCAGCGTGGGGGCGGATGTCAACCCTTCCACGTATTACCGTTATTCGGTGTTCAGTCTGGAGTCGGCCATCGATACGACGGTTTACCGGTACAGCCAGCAGATTTGGGCGGAGCAGCAGGGAAATACGGGCACGTCGTTGACTGTGTCATGTGATGTCCCGTTGCGGGTTTCTGCATCCGCTGCGTCGGAGACCTTTACGGTGGAGACGAACGCGCCCAAGTTCGACCTGCGCACCGATGTCGATTGGCTTCAGGCTACGGCTTCGGGCAACGAGGTCACGTTTTCCGTGGAGGCGAACACCACCGAGGACGTGCGCGTGGGCTATATCTATTTCGACACTTACAGGCAGGAGTGGCAAAGCTCTTCGCCTACTATTTATACCTATTATTTGGAAGTCCGCCAGGAATCTCCTGAATATTCCTTGTCCGAAAGCAGTCTGGCCTTCCGCAATACGGCGGGCACGAAAACGGTAACGTTGTATTGCGACTTGGGATGGACGGCTTCTACTACTGATTCTTGGATTCAGGTCAGTCCTTCCTCCGGCTCGGCGGGTACGGTGGAACTGTCGGTGAGCGTGACGGAGAACGGTGGAGTAGAGGAACGCTACGGAGCCGTCAACCTCCATGTGGACGGTGATTTCCTGATAGAGATTCCGGTGAAGCAGTCGGGCTTGTATATGGACATGACGGAGAGCCGGTTTGATTTTGAATCGGGTGCAGCTTCGCGGACTGTGTCGATGTCCACCAACCTGTCGTTCTGGAACGTGTTGGAGAAACCGTCTTGGGTAAGCGTGTCGCCGGAGAGCGGCGAGGCCGGGGAGCATACTCTTACGATAAATGTCGAAGACAATCCGAACACTACAAAAAGAGAAGGACGTGTGGTTGTGGGTAACCAAGGGCTTTCTTTGGCCGATACCCTTTGGGTGACGCAGGAAGGCAAGTCGTTCGGCCCGCTCGAAACGGTATTGCAGTTTGAAAACGTGGCCTCGTCGAACACGCTCGACATCTCGACCGATGGTGATTGGACGGTTACGACTTCAGACGGATGGATTACCGTCGCCCCGTCGTCCGGACATGGCAACGGGCAAGTGACGGTTACCGTAGAGGCCAATGAAACCGACAATGAACGTACGGGGTTACTCTCTGTGGCGGTGGGCGGCACCGTGCAGTATGTGAACGTGGTGCAGAAAGGACGTTATTTCACCATCGACCGGGGACCGTCGGCTTCTTTGCCTTCGAAGGGAGGAACCATAGAATTAGGTATTGCGACCAATCAGGCATGGACGGCAGCCGTGAAGAACCAGTCCTCATGGTTGGCACTCTCCGCCACGCAAGGGCAAGGCGATGCCAAACTGGTGATTTCCGCCCAAGACAACCCCAGTCTGGAAAGCCGGACAGATACCATCGTATTCACGCCTGCCAACAAACAAGGAGTGAAGTTGGCCGTCAAGCAGGCCGGGCGTTACCTGAAGACCGATGCACAGGCCGTGTCGTTCTTCTATAAGGGGGGAACATCTGCTCCTGTGACGGTGTCTACCGACGGGACGTTCCGTGTGGAAAAATCTTCCGGAGCCGATTGGTTGGTTGTGGCAACGAATAATAACCTACTCATGTTTACTGCCGAACCGTATAGCGGCAACGACAAGCGTACGGCCACCGTGTCGCTTTACCTGACCGGCTTGTCCGGCGAGGCATCCGAGGCCAAGATGGTGGACATCGTGGTGACGCAGTATTCCAAGAACACTCAGTTCGTGCGTGACGACTACGGCGAGGATGTCCGTTTGGACATAACTTATAAGGACGGTGCCCTCATCATCCGGTCGGACTATGGCGAGGACAAGGACTTGTCGCCCGCGCCCGGCACATCGGGTGAAATCAGCCGTGACGACTACGGCACGGACCAGAACTTGGAACAATAAGCCGTAAGGCATAAAATAAGAATCAAGAACGAAAAAACAGAAGATAAAATGAAAACAATGAAGAAAAGGATAAGCCAACTCTTTGGGCTTGTGGCCGTAGGAACGGCCTTGATGGCAGGGGTATCGTGCAGCAACGACACCGAGGAACTCATGGGGCAGCCGGGAGCGACGGAGGAGACGGAACATACGGCGGTCATGCACTTGACGGGCGGCTTGCAGTCCTACACCCCGAA
>ENA-ORRI01000841-ORRI01000841.1-human-gut-metagenome-genome-assembly--contig:-NODE-841-length-14578-cov-3.68395_pt1 | contig 14578 bp, 15 predicted proteins | sample MGYA00242172_ERZ509128 | MGnify/ENA primary metagenome ERZ509128 (study PRJEB26280, sample SAMEA2338623) | human gut metagenome | biome: human gut; feature: human-associated habitat; material: faeces... | reverse complement strand
ATGTTCCTAATGGTGGAAAACAGTTCCTTTTTCTTTTTTCTGGGATCAGCTTTGCGTTTCTGGCGATTCTTTTGACTGCTATGTCCGTTCTGGGCTGGTAAGCCTTGCTATTGCCGATATGCAGTTTTGCGGCAGCTCCTATTGTATGTCCGGTGAATGCACAGCCTGAAGGGCGGAAGGCCTGAACCAGTCCGGCAGCGGGTTATGATAGCTGGGAGAAAGACAGACATCAGAGATCGAAAAACAAGCTGCCGCAGGCGTTTCCAAGTGCTGCCAGTGGGGATTCCCTCGACTGGAAGGGCATCTCGGCGGGTGAGATCACGAAGCGTGTGACGGGCAAGGTGCAGAGCGGGTCGATCGTGCTGTTCCACAATGCGGGCGAGCATACGCCCGAGGCGCTGCCGGATATCCTCGACTACCTGCTCGCCGAGGGGTATAAGATCGTACCGATTTCGAAGATCTTGCTCACCTGTGACTATACCATCGACCACGAAGGCCGGCAGTGCCCGGCAGTGCAGTGAGCGTCCGATACCGCACTTGCTTGACCGTGTGTAAAGACGCGAAAAGGGGAGCCCTCTATCACAAGAGAACTCCCCTTTATGATTTCTTCCGTGCATTGCGGGGTGATTTTTTACGCGCCGATGATGATCGGCACCAGCGCTGCGGAGGTGATGCACATCAGCATGCCGGTACAGAACGAGTAGGCGACCGTTTCCGAGCTGCACACCTGCTCGACGATCGGCAGGCACACGTCAGTCGAGGCGGTGCCAGGGATGGTGATGGCCTCGATATAGCCGATCTTGCCCGCGATGACGGGCAGCAGAATGATACCGAGCATCTCGCGCAGCACATTGTGCAGAAACGAGACCGCGCTCGCCATCGTGTGCCCCGCGCTTGCGATGACGCTCGGGGCCATCGTGTACCAGCCGAAGCCTGCGCTGATGGCCAGTCCCTCGCGCAGCGTCATGGGTGAGAGCGCGGCATAGACCGCGCCGCCGAGCAACGTGCCGAGCACGGCGAAGATGGGAACTAAAATGACGCCGAGCCCCGCGTTGCGCAGAATGCGGGCAATGCTGCCGTCCAGCCCCATGGAAAAGCCGATGAGCCCCAGCATGATACACAGACCGACTACAAGATAGTCGCCCGAGCGGGACTGAAAGGCGGGTAGGTCGGTGCACACGCGGCGGATGACAAGATCACCGAGCAGCATCCCGACAACGACCATCAGCAGGATGATAAAAGACATTTTCGCGCCCGAGACGTCGGCCTTTTCGTGCACAGCTTCCGCTTCGTTGACGACTGCACCGGCGGGGTGGGCGTGGCGGTCGATGTGCAGCAGCTTTCGCACGGCGAACGCGCCGAGCATGCTGCCCGCAGCAGTCAGCACCGTGACAAAAAGCGCCTGAATGCCGATGCTGCCGAGGCTCGACGTGACCTCCTCATCTGCGCCCATGCGCAGGCCCATCAAAAGCACCAGCGCATAGACGGAAAGCGACATGAGCTTGCCCACGAATTTGAATTTTTCTGCGTACTTTCGCAGGCGCGAGGCCAGGAGGTAGCAGGCGATCATAATGGACCAGTAGAGAGCGAGCAGAGTCATAAAGTGTCGTCATCCTTTCGCCGCGGTGCGGCTAAAATTGAATGAGGGCGGCGCGTGATCCGCACCGCCCTCTGCTGCTTTGGTAGAATTGGGGAATATCAGGCGAGGGTGTTGACCCAGGCGGAGTATTTGGCGAGGTTTGCGTCGCGCTCTTGCGCATCCGCGCCCTTGGTGAGGATGTAGACCTTGATCTTCGGCTCGGTGCCGCTCGGGCGCACGACGATGTGCGTGCCGTCGCAGAGCTCGAAGCGCAGCACGTTCGAGCCCGAGAGCGCGATCTTCGTGACCTCGCCGCTTGCGGCGTCGCGCGCGGTGCCATCCGAATAATCCTTGTACGTCGCGACCTTGACGCCCGCGATCTCACTCGGCGGCGTCTCGCGCAGGGACTTCATAAGAGCGGCCATCTTCTCCGCACCATCTAAGCCCGGCATGACGAGGTTGTGCGTCTTTTCACCGTACCAGCCGTACTTTTCAAAGAGCGCGTTGAGCGCGTCGAAGAGCGTCATGCCCTGGGAGTAGTACCACGCGGCCATTTCGGTGAGCAGCAGCGAGGCCGTGACTGCGTCCTTGTCGCGCACGTAGTGGCCGATCATGTAGCCGTAGCTCTCCTCGTAGGAGAAGATGACGGTGTTTTTGCCCGCGCCCTCAAGCTCGTTCATCTTCTCGGCCATGAACTTAAAGCCCGTGAACGTGTCGTAGCAGTCGAGACCGTTCGCCTCCGCCACGGCGCGCGCCATCTCGGTCGTGACGATAGTCTTGAGCGCGGCGGCATTCGCGGGCAGCTTGCCCGCGCGCTTCATTGCACCGATCAGATAGTCGAGCAGCAGCACGCCCGTCTGGTTGCCGGTGACGGGCTCGAACTCGCCCTGCTTGTTGCGCACCATAATACCGACGCGGTCGCTGTCGGGATCGGTGCCGAGGATGAAGTCGACGTCGTTCTTCTTGGCGAGGTCAATGGCGAGGTAGAAGCCCTCGGGATTCTCGGGGTTCGGGGACACGACGGTCGGGAAATTGCCGTCGATGACCATCTGCTCGGGCACGCATAAAAGGTGCTTGATGCCAAGACGCGTCAGCGCCTCGGGCACGAGCTTGTGGCCGCAGCCATGGAAGGGGGTGTAGACGAGCTTGAAGTCGTCGGCGACCTTTTTGACGGTCTCATAGTCGTTGACCATGCTCATGACATTTGCCATGAAGCGCTTGTCACAGTCCTCACCGAGCATCGTGATGAGGCCCTTGTTGACGGCTTCGTCAAAGTCCATCGACGTGACGCCGGTGAAAATGTCGATGTGCTCGAGCTCCCTGGCAATCGCCGCGGCGTGCTGGGGCGGCAGCTGCGCGCCGTCCGACCAGTAGACCTTGTAGCCGTTGTACTCCTTGGGATTGTGCGACGCGGTGACGTTGATGCCCGCCTCGCAGCCGTATTCGCGCACGGCGAACGAGAGCTCAGGCGTCGGGCGCAGGGACTCAAAGAGCTTGACGGTGATGCCGTTGCCCGCCATGACGCAGGCCGCGGCGCGCGCAAACTCCATCGAGTGGTTGCGGCAGTCCATGCAGATGGCGACGCCCTTTTTCATGGCCTCTTCGCCCTCAGCGCGGATGACGTTGGCAAAGCCCTGCGTCGCCCAGCGGATGACGTGGCGGTTCATGTTGTGAAGGCCAACGTACATCGTGCCGCGAAGGCCGGCCGTGCCGAATTCGAGCGGACCGTAGAAGCGGTTTTCAATCTCCTTTTCGTCGTTTGCGATGGCCTTGAGCTCATTTCTCTCGTCCTCGCTCAGCGCGGGGGAGGCGAGCCACTTTTCATATTCCTGACGGTAATTCATTGCATGTCCTCCTGTTCCGGAATTTCATCAATGGGGCGGATCAGATTTTTCGCGTCCTCGAGCATCGAGGACGGCACATAGAGCCACGTGCCGCTGCCGGGCGTGCCGAGCACGATTTTGCCGAACGAGCCCTCGCCCTCGTACTTGCGCAGCACGGGGATGTCATACGAGCGGAGCATGGCGCAGAGCATGTCCGTCTCGGCGTTCGTGTCCATTGCGACGGTCAAAAGCGCGGGCTCCTCCGGCGTGCCGTCGGCGGATTTGGGCCAGCGCTGCAAAAGGTCGTTTTCTGTCTTGCCCCAGGTGAGCTTCACTTCATCCGACATGGGTGGTGTCCTCCTTTATATTGATGATGAGTCATTTGTGGTATTTGGTTCCGGCCTCGATCTGGTAGGCGCGGTAGATTTGCTCGAGCAGCATCACGCGCGCCAGGTGGTGCGGAAATGTCATCGGCGACATCGAGAGCCGCAGGTCGGCTTTTTTCTTTAAGTCCTCGTCAAGGCCGAAGCTCGACCCGATGAGGAACGTCAGCTGCGACGCGCCGCGCGCGGCGAGCTGCTGCATTTTCTGCGAAAGCGCTACGCTGCTCATCTCCTGCCCCTCAATGCACATGGCGATGAGCGCGCCGCCCTTGGGAAGCTTCTGCTCGACGAGTGCGGCCTCTTTTTTGAGGGCCTGGCGGATCTCCGCCTCGCTCGGCTCGTCGCCGAGACGCTGCTCGGGCAGCTCCAAAAGCTCCAGCTTACAATAGCGCGAAAGGCGCTTTTCGTATTCCTTGACGGCCTGCTCGTAGAAGGGCTCCTTCAGTTTTCCGACGCAAAGGACGGTGATCTTCTGCATACGTGTACCTCGCTGATGGTGTCGCGCGGCGCGGCGGCAAGGCGGATGCTCAGCCCGCTCGATTGCAGCGCGCGGCCGACGGTGTATTCGGCAAGCTCGGGGGAGTTGTTCTCGTCGCTCAGGTGCGCGAGCAGAATGTCGCTCGTGCCCGCGCGGACGCATTCGATGGCGAATTCCGCCGCGGCGTCGTTCGACAGGTGCCCGTACTCGCTCAGAATGCGCTGCTTGAGATAATAGGGGTAGCCGCCGTTTTTGAGCATCACGACATCGTGATTCGATTCGAGCAGCAGCATGTCCGCGCCGAGGGCGGCATCGTGCGCCTCGTCGGTGACAAAGCCCGTATCCGTCAGCACGGCGAGCGAGCCTGCGTCGCTCTCGATGCGGTAGCCGACGCTCTCTTTCGCGTCGTGCGACGTGCGGAACGAGCGGATGTGCAGGTCCTTGATCGTAAACTCTTTGCCCGTGGCAAAGGCGCGCAGGCGCGGCTCGGGGTATTGGATCGCCGCCGCGGTGCCGAACGTCGCATACAGCGGGGCGGGGCATTTTTTGGTGAGCGTCGTCAGTCCGCGGACATGGTCGATGTGCTCGTGCGTGATGAGGATGCCGTCGAGATCATCAAGCGTAAGGTTCAGTGCTGCGAGCGACTGCGTGATGCGGCGGCAGGAGATACCCGCGTCGATGAGAAGGTGGGTATCGTTGTGACAGACGAGCGCAGCGTTGCCGGCGCTCGAACTGGCGAGGGTGTAAAATTCCATGGGTCGATTCCTTTATCTCTATTCTTCAAAATCATACCACAGCTGCGCGCAATAGTCAAAAAGAAAAAGCCCCCGCGCGGGGGCCTGAGAGGGAGAAGAAAGCGCTGTCAACCGGCGGGGAAAGCGAGTCCCGCCATGAAGCCGTTTTCACCTGTGCAGACGATGTCGCCCGCGGCGAGCACGCCGCCGCAGACGTACAGGTCGGCCTGGCAGGGGAGCGAGGCGTCAGGATAGTTGGTCACAACATAGGTGTAGCGCGAGAGCGTCTGCCCGCAATAGCGTGTGAGGTCAAAGCCCTGCGAGAGCTGGAGGTCGTTGTAGCTCAAATACGGCTCTTCGAGCGTTTCGCCCAGCGTGACGCTCAGCGTTTCAATCGGCTGGTCGTTCACCACCCAGCCGAGGGAGGCAAGATACGCAATGCGCTCTTCATTTGTTCCGGCGGCGATGACGGGCGGCGGAGACGAATGCCGGCACGCGCGCAGCGCCAGAAAGAGCGAGAGCAGCAGCGCGAAGATGAGCAGAATTTTTACAACGCGGCGTTTGGAGCACTTGGCGGTGATGATGAACATGAAGCGACCACACCCTTTCGATAAAAGCTATTCCACCGAAAGAAAAAGTATGCTACACTACTTTTTGAAATGAAAAACGCAGGCAGAAAGGCGGAAATCACCATGGCACAGCAGAGACTCGACAAGATCATCGCCTCGACCGGGCGCTATTCGCGCCGCGAGGTCAAGACCCTCGTGCGCGAGGGTCGCGTGCTCGTCGACGGGCGCATCGCGGCCAGCGCGGAGGACAAGTGCGACCCCTTGGCCGCGCGCATCAGCGTGAACGGCGAAGAGCTTTTTTATCGCGAGCACACGTATGTGATGCTCCACAAGCCCGCGGGCGTGCTCTCGGCCACCGAAGACGGACGCGGGGAGACGGTGCTCGACCTGCTTGCGCCCGAGTACCGCAAGATCGGCCTTTTCCCCGTCGGGCGGCTCGACAAGGACACGGAGGGGCTGCTGCTTTTGACCGACGACGGCGCGCTCGCGCACGACCTGCTCGCGCCGAAAAAGCACGTCGACAAGGTCTACTTCGCCCGCACCGACGGCGCGCTCGACGACGCTGACTGTAAAGCCTTTGTGCAGGGCATCACGCTCGGCGACGGGATTGAATGCCTCCCGGCAAAGCTTGAGATTTTAAAGAGCGACGCGCAGAGCGAGGCGCTCATCACCATCCGCGAGGGCAAGTTCCACCAGATCAAGCGGATGCTGGCCTCGCGCGGAAAGCCGGTCGTTTACTTAAAGCGGCTGAGCATGGGCTCACTCACGCTTGACGAGGGGCTTTCCAAGGGTGAATACCGCCTGCTCACGGCGGAAGAGATCAAAAACCTGCGGGAAAGTGGGCAATTTGCCCAAGGAAAAGCAGGCGCGGATAAGTAAGCGTTTGTCCTTCCTTTACGGAATGCCTAAAAAAGAAGAAAAAAATTGTTGAAAAGAGAAAAAAGTTCTTGCAATCGTCAGACGGAGAAAGTATAATAGTCCCATCAAGTTGGCAGAATGCACAAACTCCCTAATAAATCAAGGAGGCACGGAATATGTCCGGTAGGATTTTTCAGAACATCGTTTTACAGTTTAAGGAAACGACCGATACGGTCATTGGCGTGATCGACTCCGAGGGCACGGTCATCGCCTGCACCGACCTGCCGGAGATCGGCCAGCGCTGGCCGCATCTGGTGCAGCCCATCAATGAGGCCGAGGGCGCCTGCACCGCGCTCGAGGGTAAGACCTTCAAGGCGCTCGAGGGCTGGGGCGGTCAGTTCGACTTTGCGGCCTTCACCCGCGGCGAGGACGCGCTCAGCTCGACCGTCTGCAGCATGGCGACCGTCGCGCTCAACACCGCCAAGAGCTATTACGAGGAAAAGCACGACAAGACGTCGTTTGTCAAGAGCATCCTCTCCGACAACATTCTGTTAAGCGATATCTACGTCCGCGCCAAGGAGCTGCACGTCGAGGCCGAGCTCAACCGCGGCGTGTTCGTCATCCGCCGCACGGACGACAAGGCCGACGCTATCCCCGTCGAGACCGTGCAGAACATCTTCCCCGACCGGCAGACGAGCTTTGTCCTTTCCATGGGCGAGGACGATGTGGTGCTCGTGCAGCAGCTCGGCGACAATGTGGAGATGAGCGACCTTGAAAAGACCGCCGCGCAGATCGAAGAGACGCTGCGCGTGAACGGTGAGAGCACCGTGGTCGTCGGTATCGGCACGGTGGCGACGCACCTGCGCGACCTCGCGAAGTCCTATAAGGAAGCGCAGATGGCGATCGAGGTCGGCAAGGTCTTCGACACCGAGAAGTACATCATCAGCTATGAAAACCTCGGCATCGGCCGCCTCATTTATCAGCTGCCGACGACACTGTGCGAAATGTTCCTGCAGGAGGTCTTCAAGAAGAACCCCATCGACGCGCTCGACAAGGAGACGCTCTTTACGATCAACAAGTTCTTCGAGAACAACCTCATCCTCTCCGAAACGGCGAGAAAGCTGTTCGTCCACAGAAATACGCTCGTCTACCGTCTCGAGAAGATCAAGAAGCTCACGGGCCTCGACCTGCGTGAGTTCGACGACGCCATCACCTTCAAGGTCGCGCTCATGGTCAAAAAGTACCTTGCCTCCCGCGGCATCGAAGCGTAAAGAAAAAGAATTTGACAAGGGCTGTCTTCGGACAGCCCTTGTTTTTTCGCCATTTTGCGGCAAAAAAGTTGAAAGTTTACATAATTACCTGTTGCCATCGCGTGCGCTTCGCGCTATAATAAAGACTGAAAATTTGCGGGATCGAGTCAAAACCTGCTGGAAACCGAGGGAAGAGCATGATACGCCTGAGCGATGTAGTAAAGGAATACGAGAGCGGCACGACGGCCTTAAAGGGCATTTCGCTTCGCATCGAGGATGGGGAGTTCGTCTTTTTGGTCGGCCCGAGCGGCAGCGGCAAGTCGACGATCATCAAGCTGCTCACCGGCGAGATCGTGCCGACGTCTGGTCAGATCGCCGTCAACGGCTTCAGCCTGACGAACATTGCCGAGCGGCAGATCCCGCTGCTGCGCCGCTCCGTCGGCGTCATCTTCCAGGACTTCCGCCTGATCGAGAAGAAAACGGTCTACGAGAACCTGGGCTTCGCCATGCGCGCCGTCGGTTCTTCGCCGCGCGAGATCAAAAAGCGCATCCCCTATGTGCTTGAGCTCGTCGGACTTGAGGGAAAGACCGACCGTTATCCCAACGAGCTCTCCGGCGGCGAACAGCAGCGCGTGGCCATTGCGCGTGCGCTCATCAACAACCCCAGCACCATCATCGCCGACGAGCCGACGGGCAACCTGGACCCCGCGCGCTCGCTGGAGATCATGCGCCTGCTCGAGCGCATCAACCAGCTCGGCACGACGATGGTCGTCGTCACGCACGAGAAAGATCTTGTCAATCAGTTCAAAAAACGCGTCGTCACGCTCGAACAGGGCGTCATCACGAGCGATGGCGACGGCGTCGGCTATAATGCGAGGTAAGCTATGCGCAAACACGATTTTTCTTACTTTTTCGGCGAGGGCATGCGCAACATGTTTTCGCACGGATTCATGTCCTTTGCGGCCGTGGGCATCACGGTCGCCTGCCTTGTCGTCATGGGTACATTTTCGCTCGTGGCGTACAATGCGCAGGTGCAGCTCCAGCAGCTCGAGAGCGAGTATGAAATTCTCGCCTTCGTGGACGAGAGCTGCGACGATGCGCAGACCAAGGCCGTGGGCCGCGCCATCGAGCAGCGTGACAATGTGAAAGAATGTGTCTTCATCAGCAAGGAAGAGGCGATGAAGTCCTTTGAGGCGCGTTACGAGGGGGACAACATGTTCCAGAACCTTGACCCCGAGATTTTGCGCGACCGCTACGCTGTCTATGTTGACGATCTGAGCATTTCCGGCAAGACTGCGCAGGATATCCTCGACAATGTCGAAGGCGTTGCCAATGTCCGCGTGGACGAAGACATCGCGGGCGGCTTTATCACGCTGCGAAATGTTGCGAGCGTAGTGTGCATCGCGCTCATTGCCATTTTGCTGCTCGTGTCGGTCTTCATCATCTCGAATACCATCAAGCTCACGACATTCGACCGCCGCGACGAGATCGCCATTATGAAGATGGTCGGCGCGACGAACGGCTTCATCCGCTGGCCGTTCGTGTACGAGGGCTTTATGATCGGCCTTCTCAGCGCGGTGCTTGGCTTTGGCTTGCAGTGGCTGCTGTATGAATCGGTCGCAAAGAGCCTTGCGATGTCCGACCGGCTGCAGCTTCTTACGATCGTCGACTTTACGTCGATCTGGCGGCCCGTGGCTGCGATCTTTGCCGCCGCCGGTATCCTGATCGGTGTGGGTGGCAGCCTGACGGCTATCCGCAAGTTCCTGCACGTGTGAGGGAGGCGGACGATGAGCAGAAAAAAGATCGCACGCATCCTCCTGGTGCTGGCCGTCTTCGCGTCGCTGACGCTGACGGAGTTGACGCCGCTTTCCCTGGTGCAGGACGCCTCCGCCGTCACGCAGGCGGATATCGACAAGCTCAAGGACGAGCTCAGCGGTATGAACTCGGAAAAATCGCAGCTGGAAAAAGAGCTAAAATCCATCCAGAACGACAAGAGTGCGGCGCTTGCGCAGAAAGAGAATATCGACAAGCAGATCAACTTGCTTCAGTCGGAGATCAAGGGCGTTGAGTCGCTCATCAGCGAGTATGAGACGCTGATCACGCAGACCGAGCAGGAGATCCGCGAGAACGAAGAGGAAGAGGCACGCCAGTACGAAAAGTTCTGCGAGCGCGTGCGCTCGATGGAAGAGCGCGGTACGGTGTCGTACTGGTCGGTGCTGTTCGACTCGGCGAGCTTTTCCGACTTGCTGAGCGCCATGGACTTCATCAGCGAGATCATGGACAGCGACCAGAAGGTCATCGACGATCTGCGTGCCCTGCGCGAGCAGATCGAGCAGAAGAAGGCCTCGCTCGAAACGTCCCTTGCCGAGCAGCAGAGCGCCAAGGAGACGCTCGTCGCCAAAAAGAGCGAGCTGAACACCCAGCGCGCTGAGGCGGAAAAGGTGCTTGCCGAGCTCAAGGCGAACGAAGCGCAGTACAAGCAGGTCCTTTCGGAAAAGGACGCCGCGATGGAGCGCCAGCAGGCGGAGATCGTGCGCCTTTCCCGTGAGCTTGCCGAAAAGAACGGCAACACCACTGTGACCTATGGCGGCTACATCTGGCCGTGCTCGAGCAAGTATGTCACCTCGCCGCTCGGCGCGCGCTACACGGGCATCGCGGGCGCGTCGAGGAATCACGCGGGCATTGACATCGGCCGTCGCCGCCAAGGCGGGCACGGTCATCATCTCGGCCTACAACAAGTACCGCGGCAACTATGTGGTCGTCAGCCACGGCAGCGGCAACACGACGACGTATCAGCATTTGTCATCCCGTTCGGTCAGCGTGGGCACGTATGTCGCGCAGGGTCAGGTCGTCGGCATCACCGGTACGACCGGCGTGAGCAGCGGCCCGCACCTGCACTTTGAGATCACCGAGAATGGAAAGATCATCAACCCGCTCAAATACCTCACGGACTATATCAAGGGTTGGTAAACCGCATAACGCACAAGCTCCCCGCCATATACTGGCGGGGAGCTTTTTTGCGGGGAGGGGTCATTTTGCAGGGATTGGTCTGCTATCGGGACACGGGGGAGAAAAACGGCGCGCGCATGCTCTGCGGCGTGCGCTTTGACGCGGCCTACGCATCGCGCGGCGAGGGAATGCTTGCTGCACTTTCGGCCAAGTGCGCAGCAAAATACCTGCAAAAGCGCCGTGTGAGTTATGCCGTGTTTCCCAAGGATTATCCATATGCGGAGGTATTTGCGCGCTGTGGTGTCCTGCCGCCGCCCGAGCAGCCGCTGCGCATGGCAAAGGCGGCGGAGATCATCCGCCGCGCGATGGCGCGGCTCGGCCTTGCGCCGGAGCGGGCACGTATCGCGCTGTGCGCACCTTCGCAGAGTGCGGCGCTCGAAGCGGCGGCGCGCGAGCTCTCTAAAGATGTGCGCTATCTTGCACTCTGCGCGCCGAATGGCGAGCGCCTTGCGCGCACGCTGCGCTGGGACTGCGGCGCGAGTGTCCATACATTGCAGACGGACGAGAGGATCGCCGCCGACCTGAGCGTCTGCTTCGACGATTTCCCGCTGCCCGACGGCCTTGTGCTGCCGCTGGGGAGCGGTGCGGTTTCTGTCGCCTATGGGACGGAAAACCTGGGCGATGCAGCGATGATCTGGAATGAAGATCAGCTCATCTGCGCACTCTACGCCTCGCTTGCGCGCCGCGCGGACGAAATTTGGGTAAAAGATGTGAAAATGCCGCCCGATGGGGGAGGAAACGCAAACTTACCTTGACAACACGGGGCAAAATCACTATAATTATTTCGCTAAAATGGTATTCGTGTGCGCGCCGCGCAATTTTGCGGGCGCGAAAGAAAGGAACGATCTCAATATGGCGAACATGAAAAAAGAGTACAAGATGAGCGCGGAGCGCAAGGAAGAGCTGCAAAAGGAGCTCACCTACCTCAAGACCGTGCGTGAAAAGGAAGTGGCGGACCTCATCAAAGAGGCGCGCGGCTTCGGCGACCTGAGCGAAAACAGCGAATATGATGAAGCGAAAAACGAGCAGGGCAAGCTGTACTCCCGTATCGCTGAGGTCGAGGAGATCCTGCTGCACACCGTCATCGTCGACGAAAACGACGCGGGCACGAACGGCATCAGCATCGGTTGCCGTGTGACCGTGCAGGATGTGAAGTCCGGCCGCGAGCTGCCCGAGTATAAGGTCGTCGGCTCGCAGGAGGCCGACCCCATGCACCGCGCCATCTCCGAGGATTCCCCCTTCGGCAAGGCGCTCATGGGCGCAAAAGAGGGCGACGAGGTCATGGTGGAGGCCCCTGTCGGCACCATCGTCTACCGCATCGTCAAGATCGAACGTTAAGCTGTATTATATAGAGTAGGAGTAAAGAAATATCATGGCTGAAGAAAATATCCAGACCAACGCTCCCGAGCAGGACCTCAGCGAGATCCTGAAGGTCCGTCGTGAAAAGCTCGCAGCGCTGCGCGCCGAGGGCCGCGATCCCTTCAAGGAGACGCGCTTCGACGTGACGCACCACGCTCAGGACATCAAGGACAACTTTGACGCGCTTGAGGGCAGCGAGGTTCGCGTCGCGGGCCGCCTCATGAGCAAGCGCGGCATGGGCAAGGTCAGCTTTTGCGATCTGCAGGACAAGTCCGGCCGCATCCAGCTCTACGCCCGCAAGGACGAGATGGATGAGGAGGAGTACAACCGCTTCAAAAAGTACGACATCGGCGATATCGTCGGCGTCGAGGGCGAGGTGTTCCGCACCCAGCGCGGCGAGATGAGCGTGCGCGCCAAGAAGATCACGCTGCTCAGTAAGTCTCTGCGTCCCCTGCCGGAGAAGTACCACGGCCTGACCGATAAGGAAGCGCGCTACCGTCAGCGCTATGTGGACCTGATCATCAACCCCGAGTCCAAGCGCAACTTCGAAATTCGTTCGAGGTTTGTCGCGTATCTGCGCCGCTATCTCGACTCCATCGGCTTTATGGAGGTCGAGACGCCGGTTTTGAGCCCCATCGCGGGCGGCGCGAATGCGCGCCCCTTCATTACGCACCACAATACCCTCGATATCGACATGTACATGCGCATCGCCACCGAGCTGCACTTAAAGCGCCTGATCGTCGGCGGCATGGAGCGCGTGTACGAGGTCGGCCGCATCTTCCGCAACGAGGGTATGGACACCAAGCATAACCCCGAGTTCACCACCTGCGAGCTCTATCAGGCCTACACGAACCTCGACGGCATGATGGACATCCTCGAGGCCATCCTCTCCGGCGCCGCGAAGGAGATCCTCGGCACCTATCAGATCCAGTGGCTCGGCAAAGACATTGACCTGACCCCGTCGTGGAAGCGCGTCACGATGGCTAACGCCGTCAAGGAAGTGACCGGCGCGGACTTTATGGCGATCGAGGGCGACGCCGAGGCCGCCGTCGCGCTCGCCAAGAGCGTCGGCGTCGACATGGACGGCGTGGACAAGACCTGGGGCAACGCCCTGTACGAGACCTTCGACCAGAAGGTCGAGGAGACCCTCGTCCAGCCGACGTTCATCACCATGTACCCCGTCGAAGTGAGCCCGCTTGCCAAGCGCAGCCCGTCTGACCCGTACCTCACCGAGCGCTACGAGATGTTCGTCTGCGGCTGCGAGATGGGCAACGCTTTCACTGAACTCAACGACCCGATGGATCAGTACGAGCGCTTCAAGGCGCAGGTCGAAAAGCGCGCCAACGGCGACGACGAGGCCGAGATGATGGACGAGGATTACGTCATGGCCCTCGAATACGGTCTGCCCCCGACGGGCGGCCTGGGCTTCGGCATCGACCGCTGCGCGATGATGCTCTGCGGTACCGACTCCATCCGCGACGTCATCCTCTTCCCCACAATGAAACCTTTGGACTCCGACAAGAAGGTTTCCAAGGAAGTTTCGGCTCCTGCGGAGGCTGCTCAGGTGGCTCCGGTCGTGGAGGAAAAAATTGATTTTTCCAATGTTCAGATCGAGCCACTGTTCCAGGATCAGGTGGATTTTGACACCTTCTCCAAGAGCGATTTCCGTGCCGTGAAGGTTAAGGAATGCGAAGCCGTGAAGAAGTCCAAAAAGCTCTTAAAGTTCGTTTTGGACGACGGAACCGGTACAGATAGGGTCATTTTGAGTGGTATTCACGAATATTATGAGCCGGAAGAACTGGTTGGTAAGACCTGCATTGCAATCACCAATCTGCCTCCGAGAGCGATGATGGGCATTGACTCTTGCGGTATGCTGATCTCCGCTGTGCATCACGAAAACGGCGAGGAAAAGCTCCATTTGCTGATGGTCGATCCTCACATTCCGGCAGGCGCAAAGCTCTATTGATTGCCCCCCTGATCGGGTTAAAAAAGCCTCTCGTACACCAATCCGTACACCAATTTACACCAAGGGTGCACCACGGATGGCGAGAAAAATGTGCGATTGAATTTCAGCCTCGCAGAAGTGATTCTGCGGGGCTGTTTTTTTGAAAACTATATATTCAGATATGAGACTCGGTGAGAAATCACCGGGTCTTATTTTTTGCGCTCACTACGCCTACTAAACAGGTGCAGTGGGCGCTTTTTTGTTTTCTAAAACCGGCACAAAAAATTTTTTTGAAAAAGTGTGGGAATCTCGCAAAAAAATTCGGCAAAGAGAAAGTGAGAAGGCGAAAAGCCTTCCGGGAACCTTGAAAATTTCATATACATTCATCAGATACATTCCTTGAGCCAACAGCCAAATGAAGGTACGCCAAGACCCACCTGCCGCTAACGGTATCAGCGGGACAAAAGGTGGAGAGCGACCCCGAAACCATTCTGAAATATCTGGCAGCTACGGATACGGCCACGACAGGCTTAGGGGATAATGATACTTTTCTACGGAACCGGCGGAGTACCCGGCGGGGGTGAGATTCCC
>ENA-ORRI01000839-ORRI01000839.1-human-gut-metagenome-genome-assembly--contig:-NODE-839-length-14596-cov-3.39481_pt1 | contig 14596 bp, 9 predicted proteins | sample MGYA00242172_ERZ509128 | MGnify/ENA primary metagenome ERZ509128 (study PRJEB26280, sample SAMEA2338623) | human gut metagenome | biome: human gut; feature: human-associated habitat; material: faeces... | reverse complement strand
ACATGCTGCTATCATAAGAACTGATATTGCTTTCTTCATAATAAATTTTCCTTTCTGTATGCGTTGCATTCATGCCTATTTATTGTCATCTCAATTTTTTATAACGTACTTAATATAGTCTGTAACTCTATCACACAACATATCATAGCTTTCGTCATCCTCTCTCTGATTTTTATCGCCTGCTCCCCTGGCATAGCCCTCCAAGTCATCAATACTTACCTGCTTTTTTGGCTCTGCCTGTGCATTATATGCATCCACCATCTTCGTCACTTTCTCCACATCCATCGTGATATTCTCACAGATATAGGTGTCACCTACCCTGGTTATCTCCATATCCATGCCGAAATAATTGGCATCTTCTATCATGTCCTGACATGTAAAGTCTGTTTCTGTCAGTCTGTCTTTTGCTTCATCAATTTCTGCATTATTTTGTACATTTTCATTATTTTCATCATATGCCGCATTTAAGTCATTCAAATAATTTATTGCTGCGTTAGCCTTGTTAATCTTATCTCCTACGGTTTCATTTATTATTACCGCTGAAAGGCCTATAGCTTCATCAATAATCTTACCTTTTAAAGTATTACTTGTTACATCAAAAAATACTCTGCATTCAGTCTTTTCCTCTTCCTTTTGATTTTCAAGATTCTGCTTTGTATTCTCAATCATGCCGTGTGGAAGTACATGGCTTACAATCTGATTATCTACCATTCCATACGCATCTATCTGATTGACCTTCTCATTTTCTTTTCCTACTTTTTCATTAATAGTTCCATTTGTTACCTTGACGTTATAATATTTGTCCAATATCTCCCTGTCATTGCTGTCTGTAATCTTGCATATGCTTACATCAAACGGCAGCTCTTTCAGGCATACGGATACGGTCACATTTTTCTCTCTATCGGAATGTATTGTAAATCCATCGTTTTTTCCATTATATGCAACTCCTATTGTCGGGTAGCTATCAACCATTGCTTTAAACAGGGATGACACTCTGTACTGCTCTTTCATCTCTTCAAGCGCTTCATCACTAATCTCGTCGTTTCTGTATGCACATTTTTCGCTGTAATAGTCAATTATATCCATACTTGTCTTATATATATCCACCGCCCTCTTAAATGTATTCGTGACACTCACACTGTAATACTTAGGGTCTTCCAGATCTGCATTATCTATCCACTCATCATCCTTGGCGTTTCCATAACCTGCGCGCAGCATGTTCTCTATATTTGCTATGGTTTCTTCCTCATCATCTGTGGACAGCTTTGGAAATACTGATACAAGTGCCTGCAGCTCTGCATCTGGTACAAATTCCTTCCGCATCTCATAGTTTATTTCGTCCCAGTTCATAACTGTCTTTCCATTAGAATCCACTGAATAGAATCGCTCTTTATAATACTCTGTTATCTTCGAGTCCACTTTTGCCTGTATATTACCAGCTTTTGTTTTCAATGTCTGGCAATCCATCGTATATATATTCTCAACGGATCTTACATTAATCAGAGCTGCCAGTTCTTTAATTGCAGTGCTGAATCTTTCCAAATCCATATATTCGTCCCGAAACCTGGCTGCATATAGATCATCCACTCCATTTACATTATCAAACATCCTTCTTACACTATTGCTTGCCTCTTCATTTTGTCTCTGATATTCTGTTGCCGCGTTTCTTAGCTGTGATTCATAATCATATTGAAATATACCTTTGGTTTCCACTACACCGTAGGTTTTGTTTATTTCCTCCCACTGTTCTTCTCCTCCCATATAGCTTTGTATGTCATCGTACGCTTCCTGCGTAAAATCCTTAAATTTCATTATGCGTCACCCCTCCTTCTAATACGCTTCATATGTTCCTATACCATATATATCTCCATCTGCCTCATCTACATCTCTCACAAATTCATTAAGTTTTTTCGACATTTCCCTGAAGGATTCTCCCAGTATACTCTGATATGTATGAACAGCATCCTCGTACACTTCCAGCTTATCGTGCAATTCACCGCTTATAACCGCATTTGTGTTTATAATATCAAGTATCATCTGATATTCGTTCATCTGTCTATCTGCAATCTTTGCAAGTTCTGAGTATAAACGCACAAGTTCTGTAAATTCCTCCTGCTCAAACATTAAATTGTACTGTCCCATTACTTACTCTCCATTCTTCTTTTTTTCATTCTCAGCTGCTCTATATTGTCCTCATATGTACACAGCTGCTGATTTATTTCATATATCCTGTCATTTCTGCTCCTGATTGCATTCTCTACATCTCTCAGCATTGAATCTATAGCATTCATCGCATTGGCTACATACGATTTTCCGTCGTTTAATGAATTAATACTCTTAAGTCTGCCCTTCAGATTTGTTATATTACGACTGCTATATCTGTCCATGCCGGCTATATTATCAACTCTGCATTTAAACCGGTTTTGCGCCTGCCATTTATATTCCTTTATTTTCAATGCATCCTGATCCAGAGCATCTATTTCATTAAACAGCCTGTTTTTCTCAAGCTGCAGATTTTCTACATTTGCCCGGTACCTTGATATTCTGCGACTTAATTCTTTTAGTTCCATAATAGTATTATTCTCCTCACCTTTTATATTTAAAGCTATTCATTAAATATAAATTCCTCATTAGCTAACATCAGACAGTCTCCCGGTAATATCTCTGTTTCCTGCCCCGCCTTTATTATCCTTCCATTGATAAATGTGCCATTGGTAGAATTTTGGTCCATTACATAATAACGTCCGTTTCGCATGGTTATCACTGCATGCACCCTGCTGATATTCGTATTGTCTGCTACCGCATAATCTGACTTTTCCGGATTCTATCTTTTCACCTGTTACCTGCCTTGTAAGACTTGCAAAATGATAGTTCACCGGTTGCATCTGCTGTATCTGTTGTACGGATATGCCATCATCTGACAACACTGTAGTTCCATCCATGCTGCCCTGCATTACCTGCTGCATTATCTGTTGCTGCATTGTCTGTTGCTGCATTGTCTGTTGCTGCATTGTCTGTTGCTGCATTGTCTGCTGCATTGTCACTGCTTTGTTTTTCAGCACGTTCACAACTGCACGCTCTTCGCGTGAGATATATTTTTCTATTGCATTGCCGTTGAAGCCATGGAAGCTTCTGACATAATACATAAATCTGGATATATAATTCGTATCCTCATTGATAACAGGTGTCATTGTATAAATTATGTTTTCTATAAACCCGACAATATCTGCACTTTCCTGTCCTCCTACTATCGGAAAATATATAAAGTACATCTCTTTTGTCATCTCGTTTATGTATACGTCATCCATATTAAAACGAACACTGTTTACGTTCAGTCCGTTATTGTATACATCCTCAACCATTATTACTATCTGCTCAATCATGAAAAAGAAATCATATTTGCTTACGGCTTTTTTCAATCTATCGGTAAGATTTATATTTGCAGGGCACGTATATATGACACTGTCTTTTTTTGTTTTTGTCACATGCATGATTCCACATGGTTTTATTCTGGCTAGCTGGCTTAGTTCGGTTTCATTTATTCTTTCCTTTCGTCCTGCCTTCATCATGGCAGTAACGGTCGATTTTTTTATGCTTACTTTTAATTTAGACATTCGCTATTTTCCATTCCTTATGAGATACATTCTGTCGTATGTAAAAATTCTATTTTCTTTGTTACTTCGAACCTGATATTGGTTTTCTGCAGCTTTTCGGTTATATCTTCCAATACTGTGGTTTCATCCTGCAATACTTCTGTCGGTGCATCCAGCACAGTAGTTTCATCTATATTTTGTGTATATCCCGGCTTTTTCTTATTCTCCCCTGCCAGGTTATATGACGGTGCTATCGGACCGGACGATGTTATGTCAATATGTCCCGCTGTCTGCTTTTGTACAATTGCTGCAATTCCTTTCCGGGCAGATTTTCCGGTAAGTGCACCTATGACCTTAGGTATTTCAAGCACTATAAGTATGACTATTGAAGCTATAAGCATTATGGCAAATGCGGTGAAGGATACGTAAAATATCATCCTGTACTGATTATAAGTCATCTTTGTTTTCCTCCTTCACGCTCTGTGCCTTCTCAATTGTTTTGTCTATATTATCCTGCAATCCTGTTATTTGCTCGCGCATTATGGATTTATCCAGCTTTTCTGTTTTGTCCTTTATTGTCTGTAATAAATCCATAACTTTATCCTTATCTGTCACTGCTATAAATGATGTGATATTTGTGTCAACTATATCATCTATCTCATTCCATACCTGAATCTTTGCGTCTAAGCTGTCAAAATCCTCTGATTTTGCATATAGCTCATTTATTTGCTTCCATAGCTTTTTGTATTCTTCATATGTTTTTTCTGTCTGTTGTATCTTTGCTCCATCATACTGGCTAATCAATGTCAGACAATCTGATATCTCACAGTATATTCCTGCCTCCGGATGATTCTCCTTTACTTCCTTGAACCACTGCGCCGCACTGGAGTATCTGTCTTTTTCCACATTGATTTCGTAGTAGAATAAAAAGCTTTCACCAATCTTATAGCATACATCCTCATATCCCTTTGGATTTTTTTCTTTCAGCTTTGCCATAACATCATATGTATGCCCCCGGCCATTGTGGTCCTTGCAATCTATACCTACCATCAGCCTGTTCAATATCTGCGCCTCATCCCTGTCCAGCACAAAATCGTCTGTCAGTTTGTCATTCAGCTTAAGATATGCCTCCGTCCTTGTCGGGTCGGTGACTATAGCCGTGTAATATCCATTGTCATAATTGTCATAGGTATCCGCTTCTTTTAATATGCTATTATAGTTTTCATTTTTTTTGTGTTCTGCCGCACAATAGCTTAATACTGTGCTTGTTCCAAGCAGCATCGTCAAAACTGATGTGGTGATAAATACCGCAAGCTTTCTCTTTAGATTCTTCCTATACATGTCATCAATCTCTGTATAGTGCTCAAGGTCATACATCAGCTCAGCTGCGCTCTGATATCTGTTGTTTGGATCCGGCTGTGTACACTTTGTAATAATACGTTCAAGACCACCTGACAATGTTGGGTCAATTTCTCTGATCGGCCTTATTTCGTAAGGTGGCTCACAGGGATTCATTCCCGTAACAAGATGATACATTGTGGCTCCCAGACAATATATATCTGTTCTCGCGTCTGTCTGCCCCATTCCACCAAACTGTTCCGGTGCAGCATATCCCATCGTGCCAAGACATGTTGTATCCTCTATGTTATTTTCCTTATATTCCCTTGCTGTTCCAAAATCTATAAGCACCACATTTCCATCAGGCTTTAGCATTATGTTTGCCGGCTTCATATCACGATATATGATTGGCGGGTTCTGTGAGTGCAGATATCCAAGAACATCGCATAGCTGTTTGGCCCACTTTATCACATTTTTCTGCGACTGGGCTCCGTACTCCTGCAATGCTGTCTTGAGAGAATTTCCCTCTATATAATCCATTACGATAAGGAATCTGTCATCCTCATCTATGACATCGACAATATCAGGAAGACTGGGATGGCTCAGTTTTTTGAGCATATTGGTCTCCGCAACAAGACTTTGCTTTACCACCTCAAAATCCTTTACTCCATCCTTTCTGACCTCTTTTATTGCCCACTGTTTGTTTGCCCTTTCATTCATAGCCAGGTACACAACGCTCATTCCGCCGTGTCCAACTTCGTTTAGTATCTTGTATTTTCCGTCAATTAAAGAGCCTATTTCAAGCATCTGTTCCTCCTACTGTGCCTTTATGAGCGCTGCTGTTATATTATCGCGCTCTCCTCTTTGCATGCTTAGTCTGATGAGCTGCTCCAGTCTGTCGTGCATATTCTGCCCATCTACAGTTGCTGCCGTTTTCAGCATCTCATAGATTTCCTGTTCTGATACCTCATGCCTGAAGCCATCTGAACAAAGCAGAAGTGACATTCCATTTTTCATTGCCCCGGTCCTGTACTCCGGCTTTACTTCTGCTGATGCCCCGACACACTGCAGCAGTACATTCCTTCGCGGATCTCTCATAGCCTGCTCCTGTGTCATATTTCCATTCATAATTTCCCGCTGTACATATGTCTGGTCTGTCGTAAGCCTTTCTATATGGTCTGAAAGGCTATATATTCTGGAATCGCCCACGTTTATAATGTAGTAGGCTTTTTGCGTGACAAGCAGCGCTACCACTGTTGTTCCCATGTTTACTGCATGTGCTTTGCCATATGCTTTTATTTTTTCGTTCTGCTGCTGTATTACTTCATCCCACTGTCTTTCCAGAATCAGACTGTCAATATCCGGGTTCGACGATTTGCAAAGCTCAGGCAGCTGCTCGTCACTCCATCTGTCAAATGCTCTGACTACAGTGGCACTGGCCAGCTCACCCTTCGATAAGCCGCCCATGCCGTCACATAATACTGCAAATGCCATGTCTCCTTTGCATGTTGAGAAGCACTTTACCAGCAGACTATCCTGATTAGTTTCTTTTACGATTCCTCTGTCCGTGTCAGCTGCTATTTCAAATCTCATACTCACTCCTCCCAGAATTCAAAATCTTCGTTGCCAAGTCTGCCTTGAAGGGCATGCGCTTTCGCGCATGCCACAGACATTGTTGTTTTTCCCACACCACCACATAGTGATGTAAATACATAGGTAATTATCTTATTGCTCATCATTGTCTTTCTTTTCTTTCATCTTTTTTCTCATATAATAAACGATTATCAATATCGCAATTATAAGTACAAATAATAATATTGCTCCAATTATATATACTGCCTTATCATTATTTGTTTCTACTGATTTGACATCTGACGAATTTGATTCCATAGGTACATCATCTTCGGCAATCTCTGTATCTGCTTCTGTATCCTTACCATATATTTTTTTCACTTTATTGGTCTTTCCACCTTCGTCAACAGAACAGTCTGCACACTCTACCATAAGCCTTGAATCACCGTCTTTTGCAGAGAGCACCTCCTTAGGTACTTCAAACTCTATCTTTCCGTCATGCTTGTCCAGATAGTCAAGCATATCGTCTCCCGACATTTCCTTGATAACCTTTTTTTCTTTGTCATCCGAGCCCACTACAGTAATCTTTACACGTCCAAGCTTTCCGCCATCATCCTTCGGCATCAATACTGCATTCTTTGAGCCAATATAGTTTTCATTGTTTTTATCTACACCTGTCAATGTATATGTAGGTGCTGTCTTGTCCACAATAAATTCAATATTTACACTCTTCACATCACTGTAGGCAACTGAATCTGCTTTGTCCTTTGTCTCCACAACGATATTGTACTGACCCTCTTTTTCAAATACCGCATTTGATATCACATATTCGTACTTATGCCAGCCATCGCTTTCACTTACATTATTCACACTGAAGTCTGTTCCCTGCTTAAGTGCTTTTCCATTTACTTTGACAGTACAGCTGGTAACTTCATCCGGATTTATCTCTCTGACTACCACATCATGGTATACCTTCTGCACATAGTAATCCTTTACAAGCTTCATCGTATTGTCATCCAGCGAGAAGATTGAACCGCCTTTGTTTATGGAGAAATCCAACAATTTTCCTCCCTGCCCTGCAGTCTCTGTCACCTGCTTTCCGCCTGCATCTATAATATTGACTGTTTCATAAGAATTTCCGGCCTTATCCTGTGCATGGCATGTCAGTGAATACACTCCATCCTCATTGAGATTTCTAAACTCTACACGTTGTCCGTTTGTAATTGATATCACATTTCCGGTAATCGTTTTTCTTACGAATCTGCTATTTTCATATACCTCAACTGTAAGCACCGGTGAAAAGTATTCAAGATTAGTATCTGTGCACTCTATTACAAATGACATATTTCCTGAATTATTGTTTACTGAGCCCGGGGTTACTCCGTTGATTGTTACAACAGGCTTTGTCGTATCTATGCAGAACTCCTGCTTTGCAAGGTCTTTTGCCTTATTGCCGGCTTTGTCTGTATATGCAAGTGACCATGTATATGTGGCATCCGCATCAAAGCTTAATGTTGCCGTATGTATATCACCATTATCTGACCAGCTTCCAAATGCCGGTGCTGCTACTGATTTTCCTGCATCCTGCGCAGTCATGCTCAGTGCTATTCTGCTTGTATCAAAATTGTGCTCTGTGATTGTCACAGTTGCTGTTCTCTTGTTATTATAATAGTTTCCGTTTGATGCACTGTTGTTATCATATGCTACCGAAATAACAGGTGCTGTCGTATCAATTGTAAATTTTGTCGGTGCAAGCGAATTTGCATAATCCACTCCTGCTGCGGCATTTCCCGCAATGTCTTTTACTCCGATTCCAAATGTGTAATCGTCATCATGTCCGTAATATATTGTGGCAACATGTACTGTATCATCACCGTTACCGCTTCCACCTTCTGTGCTCCAGTTTGAAAGAGCAGGTGCCTTACCTGCTGCGGCTTTTATTTCCGCTGCTACCTTTGATGCATCAAAGTTACGCTCTGTTACTTTTACGGTTGCTGTTCGCGGTGCTTTGAAGTATGCTGTGTCTCCAAATGATGTATCTGCACTGTTATTGTCATAGCTTACCTGCACTGTTGGTGCTGTTGTATCTATTTTTATGTATTTTGTTACTGTGTATGCCGTTCCTGCATTGTCTGTTGCGGTAACATCTATACGCACTTCATTACTGTTGTTTGAAGCCGCGCTTATGTCAAATTGCTCTGTTACATGATTTTCCAGATCTTTTAAGCCCGCTGCTGTCTTATCATAGCTATATAATGTTCCATCCTGTGTCGTCTGTCCCATATTTGTTACCGTATAGTTTACGCTCTTTATTCCTGATGCAACTCCTGTGGCATTCTCATCTGATACCTCTATACTTACCGGCACATCTGCACTGTACACTCCTGATGCTGTCTCAGGTGTGATGACTGATATTGCCGGTGCGCATGTATCAACTACCAATCCATTTGTGCTGATATATGAAACATTACCGCTTAAATCTGTAACCCTGACATATACCACGCAGTTTTTGTTCTCGCATTCTATCGGTTCACTGAAGGTGCCATCCTCATTAAGGCTGTAAAGTGTCTTCCAGTCAGCCTCCTGAATACTGTCTACGTCAATTATTGCATCCTCTGCTGAAACGAAATACTCTGCTGACTTGATGCCGCCATGCTCATCTCTAAGCTGTCCGGCAATATTAACCTTCTTGGCAGCAAATCTTGAAATCTCATATTTGTCTTTTGGCAGCAATAAATCCCACACGGTATCCATGCCTGTTGAAAGTCCGTCAAACCTGATATTTCCTGTCGGCGACTGTACGTCAATTACAAACTCTGCTGATTTGTCTCCTTCTATCTCAAATCCATTATCTGAATTACCACACAAATCTTTTGCACTGACACTCAGCTCATACTTGTGTCCTGCATTGAATACGAGCTGCTTACTGTAAACAGCTTCTGCTCCCTCGCCTGTCTTTACCCAGTATGACTTTTCAGACCACGCATCTGACTGTGTCTGTTCATTTCCATCAACCTTTACATTGATTTTTGTTTCATCGGGGTCAAAGAAAAGCTCATTCTCTTTTACCGAAATGGTTGCAATCCTGTTTTCCCTGTAATACTCAGTGCCTTTTACACTGCTGATGCACTGTGGATCCGGCTGCTCAGATGTACCATATGTCACTGTTATTGCAGGCGCTGCCTTGTGAATATAAAATGGCTGGCTGCCGCTTGCTGTCAAATCCGCTACAGTCACGTTTCCTGCCTCATCAACAGCTTTAACATATACATCTACCTTTTTATCCAGATAAGCCTCAGCCGATACATTTATGATTCCTGATTCATCAAGCTCATTCCATGCACCTTCATCATCCGATACTGACTGATCATCTGTCACTATCTGGTATTTTGCTGATACAACACCTGAAATGCTGTCAGCTACACTTGTTTTTATACGGACATCGTCATTGAAATATTTTCTGTTTTTGCCCGCTTCAGGCTCTATACTGACATCAGGTGACTGACTGTCCATGCTGAACTTGAAGCTGTCACCTTTAACCTCTGTCTTAAGACCGGCATAATCAGTTGCCTTTACTGAAAGCATCAGATCAATTCCGTTAAACTGCTCTGTTGCCGGAATGGTTATCCTTCCTTCCCCGCTCTCGTCAAGCTCAACAGTCTGTCCTGATACAATTTTCCTTTTCCCATCAAATACAGTGTATTCAACACTCTTAATTCCTGATAAGCTGTCATCAGCCTTAACGATATAGCTTATATCATCCTTATGCCAGCCTTTTTCATCGGCTGCTGTCATGGTATCCTGGGACACTGTAAGCTCCGGTGGCAGGGTATCAACAACCAGCTTCGATGTGGAGAAAAATGCTGTCTCGCCATTACAATTGTCCTGAGCCTTTACATATACGTTATATGAAGTATCCTTCAGATCAGATGTATTAATCTTGTACTTATATCGGGCATCATATGTATCCTCAATAAGCTCTAACGGCTTCCATGCTGAATCATCAAGCGCTTTTACCTGCTCATCATTTAAAATACTGCCACTTTCATCTGATTTATTCACATAGTAGAATGCCTGCTTTATTCCGCTGATATCCTCCAGCTGTCCATATACATTTGATGCCTGCTGACTGACCATATTCTGCTCGTCTATTAAATCAGCATCATATCCAATAGTACCTGAAGGCGCTTTTCTATCCACATAAAACGGCTGCTCTATTGAGCTTGTATCATTACACTCATGCTCCGCCTGATCCTTCGCATACATTCCGATTATCTGATATTTGTGTTCCTCATCCGCTTTTGTACCAAATGTGATGCAGCTGCTATAATCAGCCCCTGTCACGATCCACTCACTATACTCTATTCCTGCATCAATCAGCTTCTGGGCATTATCGACATCAAATACATCGAATTCTTCCCGGTCATCAACCTTTACCCAAAGCTGTGTGGAACCATCATCCAAAGAGACATCGTGGATATTCATGTCTACTTTTCTGACATTTCCATAATAATCCACAGCATCCTTTGTGAAAGCAGGTTTATCATCCTCCTTTGGATTCAATGTTATCTTTGGAGGCTGTGTATCATATTTGTAGTCGAGCCGCAGACTTCCAATATCTGTGATAGCTCCGCTTTCCTTGTCCTTACGTGCTATTACAAGAGTCTGTCTGTTATCACCCTGCTGTGGCATAAGCTGATATTTATCAGCTTCAATCCATTCATCACCTTTTCTAACCACATATACCGCCTGATTGTCACTTGCCAGCGATAATGTAGGTGCTTCTACATAAAACTGTGTACCCTGCAGCATTGTCCCTGTCAGGCTGTTATTCATACTGCTGTAATCATATTCTTTGATGGTAACAGTATATTCTGCCTCTGCTGACTTATATTTGTCATCTTCTGCTTTTGTCACCTTTATCCTTACAGTTCCGGTATCCTTTGCTGTCCATATACCGTTTGATGCAAAGTCTGTATCCTTTTCAATCAGATTTTTGCCTTCTACAACAGTGTATTTTAAATTGTCAACGGCTGCATCCGCCCTGTCGGATTTTACCACCGGAACAACTTTGTTCCCCACATAAATATCATCCGCCGGTGTATACTCTACCGTCAGCTGCTGTGGCTGTTTTTCCTCGGTGGCATTATTATCCGAATCCTGTTCATCTGGAATTTTACTGTCAGATATATCATCCGAAGCTGCGTCGTTAGATATATCATACTCTGAAGAGGGTGTATCAGCACTTACCTGTGTTGCCGGAAGCGATGTCGCACCCATTACAGAAGCTAGCATGATTGCTAGTAACCTGTTAAGTTTTTTATTAAACACTCTCATATCTCCTTTTCTATAGTATTTTTTGTAACTATTCCGTTACGATTTTATTTATATTCCCACTCTTCATTCCATTATACAAAACAATGGTCACACAACGGTCACACGGAGACAACTTTGTGAAAACTGCATAATAAAAGCGCCGAAAATTACATATTTTTTAGACAATTTTCGGCGCTTTTTTGGATTATTTTTTTGTAACTATTATTTACTATACTTGTTGTATATCTTTTCAAACGCAGGCATAGAGTGCTTTATCATTTCCCTGTCCACACAGTATGATATTCTCACCCAGCCCGGACAGCCGAAGCCGTCTGCTGCTACTATGAGCACATCCTCCTCCTTTGCCTTCTCGCAGAATGCATTGCTGTCATCCTCGAGTGCCTTTACAAACATATAAAAGGCTCCGTCCGGCTTGAAGCAGTGATAGCCTATCCTTGTGAGTCCCTCGTACAGAAGGTCTCTGTTTTCTTTGTAGGCATTGATATCACCGGTTGCCCCCTGGCATTTTACTATCATCTTCTGGAACAGGCTTGGTGCACACACGTAACCGAGGGCTCTTCCCGCACCACAGACTGCTGCATACAGCTCTGCCTTATCGTACACCTCATCAGGCACGAGGACGTATCCTATTCTCTCTCCCGGCAGTGAAAGTGACTTGCTGTATGAGTAGCATACCAGTGTGTTGTCGTAATATTTGGTCACAAACGGTACCTTGATTCCGTCGTAAACTATCTCCCTGTACGGCTCATCTGCGATAATGAATATCGGTCTTCCTATCTCCTTAGACTTTTTCTCAAGGAGGTCTGAGAGCTTTTTGATGGTCTCCTCAGAATAGACTGTGCCGGATGGGTTGTTTGGTGAATTGATTATGACACCTCTGGTGTGCGCATTGATTCTCTCCTCAAGCGCATCGAAATCTATCTGAAAATGCTCTGTGTCTGCAGGCACCTCTACAAGCCTTGCTCCTGCTGCATTCACAAATACCTTGTACTCCGGGAAATATGGCGCTATGGTAATAAACTCATCATATGCGTCACTTGTCAACGCACGAAAGCAGATTGACAGCGATGCCGCTGCTCCCATTGTCATGTAAAGGTTGTCTGCATTAAAATGTGTGCCATGTGTGTTGTTCAAAAATTCAGCTATTGCCGCTCTCGTTTCCACGTCTCCCTGTGCTGAGGTGTAGCCGTGCAGCGCAACAGAATCATAATCTGTCACAAGCTCCTTTATTGTGTCGTTTACTATCTGCGGAGCCGGTATGCTCGGGTTTCCTATTGAGAAATCATATACATTTTCCTTACCTACAATTGCTGCTCTTTTTTTACCATACTCAAAAAGCTCCCTGATTGCTGAGCGCACGCTTCCGAGCTGGTACATGCTTTCGTTTACTACCATTTTCTTGTCTCCTTATCTCTGATGTTCTTGCATGTTTACTATTATAATATCTCTGCTTATGACATACAAATATCTTTATAAACATCTCTTTATACACATATTGTTACCATTTATGACCGTTTATCCTGATATGAATGCCTCCATCCCGGCACGCTTCGTCATCTCAATATGCTCCTTAAGCTCGCGGGCTGACATTCGCAGTGCCCCCAGGCTCATGACCGTCTGCTGCTCCAGTCCGTCAGAGGTTGCCACTGTTACCTTGTACCTGTCACGTATGCCAAACACAGTCTTTTCGATAAATGCATCGGCTGTCTCGTCCTGCTTTGTATACACAACCTTTATGTTGTTGAAGGTCTCTCTCTTTCCGGCATTGCCCTTCACCTTGTACGCATCAAACACCAGCAGCAGATGACAGCCCTTATAGCCCTGGTAATCCGATAAAACATCCTTCAGCGCATCTCTCGCCGAATCAATGTTTATGCGTGAAAGCTCCTTTAAATCCTCCCATGCAAATATTATATTATATCCATCAACTATCAGGTACTCTTCCCCCGGGGATTTCTTCGGATAAATCGGATTGCCGTGCTTATCATGCTTTACGGTGCGCGGTTTACCACTTAGACCTTCATACTCATTTTTCTTTTTACCTGACCATTTGCGCCTCTGATCCTCTGCAATATCGTTTTTGCCCATGCCAAACTCCCTGGCATAAACATCTGCAAGCTGCGCATCAAGCTCCACTGATGACATACCTGAAACAGCTTTCTCAAAGCTCGTCCTGCGGCGGTTTCCGGCAAGCGCCTGTGCATCCTCCGCTGAAAATGCATTCTGCGTGCGGGCACTCGCTGCAAGTGCCTCCTCAGACTCATCTCCGTGGTAGACATACGGCAGGTGCATATGCTCCGGGACCTCATCCCACGGCACCACGTAGCCTGAGCCGTGCGCACAAAATACCGAGCCTGTCGGATTGCGGAAATCCTCCTCGCTGTCATAGTGCATCTGCGCAATCACCTCCGCAGGATTGTGACACTCATCATAACCCCACAGCTCCAGTGTCAGGTGCCCGAGCCCCTTTGTATACGCATGCACCAGACTCACATAATCCTGCATTGTCGCAACCGGTGCCTTTCCTGTAATTGTTGCCATCTCCCTCGCAGCGGTTGTGGCAAACTGCGGGCTCCCGGCTCTTGCAAATCTCTGCTCCAGATCTGTCATTGCACGGCCGACATACTCCATCGGCACCTGTAGGATAAAGCTGTAGTATGGCTCAAGCAGCACGCTCTCTGTGGATTTAAGTCCCTGGCGGATTGCTCTGTATGTAGCCTGGCGGAAATCGCCTCCCTCCGTGTGCTTTACATGTG
>ENA-ORRI01000810-ORRI01000810.1-human-gut-metagenome-genome-assembly--contig:-NODE-810-length-14955-cov-4.10436_pt1 | contig 14955 bp, 9 predicted proteins | sample MGYA00242172_ERZ509128 | MGnify/ENA primary metagenome ERZ509128 (study PRJEB26280, sample SAMEA2338623) | human gut metagenome | biome: human gut; feature: human-associated habitat; material: faeces... | reverse complement strand
GCTGATGCGCAGTTCGTCGATGAGTTTGATTTTCTTCACGCCCGAGGTGTCGCGCTTCGAGAGCACCTTCATCTCGAGGTTCTGCGAGAGCGAGAAGGTCATCGCCGCCTGCTGGCCCGAGCTGGGGACGCCGTAGGCGTTGACCGCATAGGGCGAATAGGTGGTGAAGTTGCCCAGCGAGTCGGTCTGCCGCATGCGGTAGTAGCCGTAGCGCGGGTCGCCGAAGTTGGGGGCGTAGGAGAAGCCGATGGAGGGGGTCAGCGTATGGCGGATGGCCTGGAGCTTGCGGTCCTTGCGCTTCTTGGTGAAGTCGTACATGCCGTAGATGGTCGTCGAGGCCGAAACGTTGGCCGTGTAGTTGTAGAGGCGGTAGAATCCGTACTGGGGCGCAAGCGTGTCGGTGCGGTTGGTGACGGGGTTCCACTCATACTCCTGCTTCTTGAAGTACCACTTCTCCGTATAGTTGAACGACGGCGAAATGTTGATGTAGTTGAGCAGGTTGAACGACGCCGAGACGGGAATCGAGTGCTCGATGCCGTTCTTCATGTTGTCGAATGTCTTGCTCGAGAAGAGCTCCGACTCGGTGGCCGAGACCGAGTTGGTCATCTTGCCGGTGTACTGCATCGAAATCTTCTCGTACCAGCGCTCCTTGCCGATGCGCTCCTTGCGCTTGAAGGGGTAGATGCGCGAGACGTTGAAGACCAGCGTGGGGAGCGTGACCGAGATGGTCTTGTTGCTCGAGTTCTGCGAGATGGCCATGTTGGCCGAGAGCGAGAAGGGGGTGCCGGCCCAGTTCTTCGAGTAGGAAATCGAGGAGTTGGTCTGCGTGGCAAGAATGTCGTTGAGGTTGGTGGCCGCATAGCGGTTGTAGCCGCTCGTGCGGAAGTTCACCGAGGCCGAGAAGGTCGAACCGGGGTTGGCCTTGGCATCCTGCGAGTGGGTCCACTGGATGCTGAAGTCGCTGCTCTTGGTGTAGTCGGGTTCGCCCTTCTCGCCGATTTTGTTGTTCGAGTATTGGACGTTGAAGCTGCCGCTGTACTTGTAGCGCTTGATGTAGCGCGCCGCGGCCGAGGCCTCCCACGAGCCGAGCGTATAGAAACCGCCGCGCACGGCCAGGTCGGCGTGGTCGCCCAGCGTGAAGTAGTAGCCCATGTCGCGCATGTAGAAGCCCTTGGTGGCCACCTCGCCGTAGGTGGGCATCAGCAGACCCGACTTCGGGCCGCTGCTGATAGGGAAGAAGCCTTCGGGGATGCCGAGGAAGTAAATCGGCACATCCTCCATGACGAGGTAGGCTGGACCGGTGACCACCTTCTTGCCGGGAATCACCTTCGCCTTGGTCATTGCCAGATAGAAGTGCGGGTGGTCCGTATTTTCGCAGGTGGTGTATTTGCCGTTTTCGATGTTGATGGTGTTGTCGGGCATCTTCTTCACACTGCCGCCCACCAGCCAGCCGTCGCCCTGCTGCGTGGCCACGCCCTTGATTTTGGCCTTCTTCGTGTCGATGTTGTAGACAATCGTGTCCATCGCGTAGGACTCGCTGCCCTCCGAAAACTCGGGCTTGGTGACCGTGGGTTTCCCCTCGACCGTGTCGGCCTTGCCGTATGCGTAAATCAGCTTGTTGTCCATGTTGATGCGCATGAAGTCGGCCTTCAGGCTGCTGTTCTGGTAGGAGACGCTGCCTTCGTTGTAGACGTAGACCGTCTTGTTGCGCACGTCGTAGACCAGTGAGTCGGTGTTCTGGCCCGAGATGATGTCTTCGAGAAAGGCGCCCCCCTTCTTGCCGCCCTTGCGCTTCGAGGAGTCGCGCTGCGGGGCCGCGCTCTTCTGCTCGACGAGCGAGTCGACCGAGGCGCTGAAGAGCGAGTCGCGCTCCTGCTGGGGCAGCGAATCGAAGGCGGCGCGGCGGCGCTCCGCTTCGCGGGCCTCGCGCTGCTGGCGGCGCCGCTCGCGGCGGCTCAGCGGCTCTTCGGGGGTTGCGGTCTCCTGGCGGGCGATGGCTTCGCGGGCCGAATCGGAGGCAGGGTTCAGGGTATCACGCAACGGGGCCGCTCCCGCAGCAGGAGAGGCCGGAAAGCCGAAGACCAGCTGCGCGAAGAGCAGGACGACGGCTGCCGAGACGAGATATTTTACCCGGAATTTCTCCAAATTTTCAAAAAATTACGTACCTTTGCCGACAAGTCGGCAAAACACCTCCGAGGGGTGTCCTTCGCTCTGCCGGGAGGCATTTTCGGGGCGCGACAAAGATAGGTAAAAATTTACAGAAAGCTAACAATTCACCTCACAATATGCGGGGAAGATTTCTTGCAGCAGTGGCCTTTGCGCTGTGCGCCGTTCTTATGAACGGTGCGCAGGCGGAAAATATTGCGCCGGGGCTCAAGGTCATCGTGCTCGATGCGGGCCATGGCGGCAAGTTCCCCGGGGCGCACTACGGCAAGGTCTACGAGAAGGACCTCACGCTGGCGGTGGTGCTCCGTCTGGGGCGGCTCATCGAGCAGGGGATGCCCGGGGTGAAGGTGGTCTATACGCGCAAGACGGACAAGGAGCTGGGCGCTACGCTGCTCGACGACCTGCAGGCGCGGGCCGACATTGCCAACGGCGCCGGCGGCGAGCTCTTCGTCTCGGTGCACGTCAATGCGGCGGCGGCAACCTCGGCGCGCGGTGTCGAGACGCTCATCATGGGCGAGACGCCCAAGGAGCAGCGCTACAACGAGAACGCCCTCTACGAGAGCAACCGCGAGGACCTCATCGACATGTCGGACGAGCGGACGGCGGCCATCGTGCGGGCCTACATCCAGAACCTGCAGTTCACCTACGGCGAGTACAGCATGGCGATGGCCCGCTGCATCCAGAGCCGCTACGGCAAGGCGGGACGCCACCTGCGGGGCATCAAGCCCCAGCTGCTGCGCGTGCTCTACGCCACCGACATGCCGGGCGTGCTGACCGAAATCGGCTTCATGTCCAACCCCCAGGAGATGGCCTACATGAAGTCCGAGAAGGGACAGGCCGAAATCGCCCGCTCGCTCTACAACGCCGTGCGCGACTACGACGCCTACCTGCGCGGCACGCAGCTTCCGGAGCTCGACGAGGCCGATGCGGAGGAGGAGCCGGCGCCCGAGACCGTTCAGGCGACCGGGGAGCGGAAGAGCTCCGAGGCTGTGCAGCGTGCCGATACGGAGGTGCGCTACGCGGTGCAGGTGCTTGCGAGCCCCCGGCAGGTTGCCCTCTCCTCGTCGCAGTTCGGCAAGTACCGCAACAAGGTGAAGCAGTACGATGCGGAGGGGAGCTTCCGCTACAAATATTGTGTGGGGGAGTACCGCACCCAGGAGGAGGCCCGCAAGGCGCTCCGCGAGGTGCGCCGCAGCTTCCCCGATGCCTTCGTGGTGCGTTGCAGCGGGGGCCGGATTGTTAAATAAAGCATTTGAGCCATGAAAGTGAAAAGAGAAGCCAAAATCGGAATATTCGCCGTCACGATGATTCTCGCCGCATGGGCGGGCATCCGCTTCCTGAGCGGCATCGACATCTTCAGCCGCAACGTGGAGTACTATGCCGCCTACGACCAGATTAACGGCGTGCAGGCCGCCTCGCCCATCATGATGCGGGGCGTGAAAATCGGTACGGTGACCGGCATCGCCTTCGACCCGGCAAAGAGCGACAAGGTGGTGCTGCAGCTCACCATCCGCCGTACGTACCGCATCCCGACCGACTCCGAGGCCAAGATTGTCAGCCAGAGCCTGATGGGCGGCAAGGCCATCGAGGTGAGCTACGGCGCAGCCTCGACCTACCTCGAGGCGGGCGATACGATTCGTTCGAGCCGCGACCGCGACCTGATGGACATGGCCGACTCGGAGCTCGACTTCTTCAAGCAGCGCTTTTCGCGGCTGACCGATGACCTGTCGCAGACGCTGGGCAACATCAACCGCCTGCTGGAGGATCTGAACTCCATCACGGGCAACGTCGACGAGCTGCTCGCCGCCGAGCGGACGCATCTGCACGAAGCCATCGGCGGACTGTCGGAGTTCGCCGGGACGCTGGGCGAGAATGCCGGCCGCGTGGACAGCATCCTGCGCAGTGTCAATGCGATGGCCGGGGAGCTCTCCGAGCAGGAGTTCGCCTCGAATCTGGCCGGCTCGGTCGAGGAGCTCAACGCCCTGCTCGAGAAGCTCAACGAGCAGCAGGGGACGCTCGGCAAGCTGGTGGGCGATGCGGCGCTCTACGATTCGCTCACGGAGGCGAGCGGCAACCTCGCGACGCTGCTCGAGGATTTGAAGCAGTACCCGGCGCGTTACGTCCACCTTTCGCTCTTCGGGCGTGACCCCGAGAAGATGAAGGCCCGTGCCGAGCGCCGTGCCGCGAAGGAGGCGGCCCGTGCCGAGCGCGACTCGCTCAAGCGCGCCGCGCAGCAGTAGCCGAGGCGGTGCCGCGGAGCGCGGAGGGCGACTTGTCCTTTTCGGGCAGCTGCGGCTGGAGCCGGCGAGACATCGGGGCCTGCGGTGGCGATAGAGAGGTGATGGAAACGATTGATGAGACGATGTGGACCTGCGGCGTCTCGCAGCGTTCGTTCCGGGGCGGAGCGCCCGACGGGCGGAGCGCGGGAGCGGGACGGCAGGCGGCAGATGGATACGATACAATGTGATGCAAACCCCTTCCTCGGGAGGGGTTTGATTCATGAAGAGGGGCGGCCTTCGAAGCGGGAGAAGCTCCCCGTTTAGGAGAGGGCCCGGCTGGAAAGGGGCGTGTGGGGCCCCGCTGCAATGTATGGCCCTGCTGTAATGCGAGCATCTCCCCGCAGTAAGTAGCAGTAGCTGTAATGAATGATAGAAGAGTTTGTTTATGATATATCCGGATACTTTCGAACAGAAAATCGGTTTCGACCGAATCCGAGAGCAGGTGGCCGCCGGCTGTACGATGCAGGCGGCCCGCGAGAAGCTCGCTGCCGAGGGCTTCTCGACCTCGGCCCGCGAGATTGAGCGGCGCCTGGCGCTGGCCGACGAGATGCGCCAGCTGCTCGACCTCGAGCGCGACTTCCCCTCGGGCGACTTCCCCGATGTCGACGGCGTGATGGCCAAGCTGCAGGTCGAGGGTACCTTCCTCGACGTGGAGGAGGTGGTCACGCTGCGGCAGGCCCTTGCGGCCGTCGGGGCGATTGTCTCGTTCATCCAGACGCGGGGCGAGAGCCGCTATCCGGCCCTTTATGCCCGCAGCCGCGGGGTGGAGGCTTTCCCCGAGATTGTGCGGCGCATCGACTCGATTGTCGACAACTTCGGCGAGGTGAAGGACAGCGCCTCACCCGCGTTGCAGGAGGTGCGTCGCTCCATCCGCGAACGCGAGGGGCAGGCGGCCAAGCGGCTGCAGCAGGTGCTGGCTGCCGCCAAGGGGGCGGGCATCGTCGATGCCGACGCCCAGATTTCCATCCGCGACGGACACCCCGTGATTCCCGTCGCCGCTTCGAACAAGCGCAAGCTGCAGGGCTTCATCCACGACGAGTCGGCCACGGGCCGCACCTTCTACGTCGAGCCGGTCGAGGTGGTCGAAATCAACAACGAGCTGCGCGAGCTGGAGTATGCCGAGCGGCGCGAGATTGTCCGCATCCTCACCGAGTTCACCGACTCCATCCGCCCCGATGCGCCGCTCATCGCCGCCTCGGGCGACTACCTCTCGGATGTCGACATGGTGCGGGCCAAGGCGCGCTGGGCCTCGGAGAACGGCTGCGGACGGCCGATTGTCTCGACCGACGACCGCCTCGTGCTGCGGAATGCCCGCCATCCTCTTTTGCAGCAGACGCTGCGCGCCCAGGGGCGCGAGGTGGTGCCCCTCGACATGCAGCTTGACCGCGAAAAGCACATCCTGGTCATCTCGGGCCCCAACGCCGGCGGCAAGTCGGTCTGCCTGAAGACCACCGGCATCGTGCAGTACATGTTCCAGTGCGGATACCTCGTCCCGGCCTCGGAGGTCTCCGAACTGCCCGTCTTCTGCAGCATCTACATCGACATCGGCGACGAGCAGTCGATGGACGACGACCTGTCGACCTACTCGTCGCACCTGCTCAACATGAAGCACATGCTTGCCGGGGCGTCGTCTCAGACGCTGGTGCTCATCGACGAGTTCGGTTCGGGCACCGAGCCCATCATCGGCGGCGCCATCGCCGAGGCCATCCTCGAGCGGCTGCTCGAGAAGGGGTGCTACGGCGTCATCACGACCCACTACGCCAACATCAAATACTATGCGGCCAGCACCGAGGGGATTGCCAACGGCGCCATGGCCTTCGACGTGCAGCACATCCGGCCGCTCTTCCGTCTGGAGATGGGCAAGCCGGGCAGCTCGTTCGCCATCGAAATCGCCCGCAAAATCGGACTGCCCGAGGAGATTATCCGCGAGGCGGGCGAGAAGGCGGGCAGCGACCACATCAACATCGAGAAGCAGCTGCGCGAGATTGCGCGCGACAAGCACTACTGGGCGCAGAAGCGCGAGCGCATCCGTCTGACGGACCGCAAGGTCGAGGAGCTGGAGCGCAACTATGCCGAGCAGCTCTCGAAAATCCGCACCGAGCGGAACGAAATCATCCGCCGCGCCAAGCAGGAGGCCCAGGAGCTGGTTGCCGAGGCCAACCGCCAGATTGAGAACACCATCAAGACCATCCGCGAGGCGCAGGCCGACAAGGAGCTCACGCGCATGGCGCGCAAGGAGCTGGAGGAGTTCCGCGATACGGTCGAGCAGCGCGACGACGAGGAGCACGACGCCTCGGTGGCGCGCGAGATGGAGCGCATCGAGCGGCGGCGCCAGCGGCGGGCCGAGCGGCGCGAGCAGGAGGCTGCGGCAAAGAGCGATGCGGCACCGGCCGAGGCGCCCAAACCGCGCGAGGTGGAGGTCGGCTCGAAGGTCCGCATGGCGGAGCAGGAGATGGTCGGCGTGGTGCAGTCAATCAAGGGACGGCGGGCGCAGGTGGCCTTCGGGCAGATTCTCACGACCGTCGAGAAGGAGCGGCTGCAGGTGGTCTCGAACAACGAGTACCGCGAGGCGACGCGTCCCCAGACGGCGCGGACCCGCATCTCGGTCGACATCTCGGCGCGCAAGCTCAACTTCCGCGACCACATCGACGTGCGGGGCATGCGGGCCGCCGAGGCGCTCGAGGCGGTGCAGGACCTGGTGGACGATGCGCTGATGGTGGGCGTAAGCTCGGTGACCATCCTCCACGGCAAGGGCACCGGCGCGCTCAAGGAGGAGATTCGCCGCTACCTGCGGACGGTGCCCGAGGTGGTGAGCGCCGTCGACGAGCATGCCGACCGCGGCGGCGCCGGCATCACGGTGGTGACCTTCGATACGAACTGACCCGACGGCGCCGCTGCGCCTTCCGGCCTCTGCCTTCCGCCCTCCGGCCGGCGGAGCGGGCGGCAGGATGCACTCCCTTCGGGGATGCGCTCACTTCGGGGGGGAGCGGACTGCGGAGTGCCGGCGCCGGAGCAAGGGCCGGAGCCAAAGACCGGGGCCAAAGACCGGAGTCAAAGGCCGGGCGAGAGTCCGGGTAAAAGTCCGAAGCAACGGCCCGGAGCAGGGGCCGGAACAAAAAGATGAACCTTATAGTTTAGTGATTCGTTCATGAAATACCTTCTTTCGCAGATTGCCGCCATCGTGGGCGGCAGCCTGTACGGGGCGGACGCCGAGGTCCGCTCGGTGGTGACCGACAGCCGCTCGCTCTCGTGCGAGTTCGGCTCGGCCCCGATGTTTGTCGCCATGCGCGGCGCCAACCACGATTCGCACGACTTCGTGCGCGAAATGCAGAGCCGGGGGGTGAAGTCCTTTCTGGTAGAACGCCGCCTGGAGGAGCTCGAGGAGGGCACGTGCGGCTTCGTGGTGGTCGACCACGCCATTGCGGCGCTGCAGCGTCTGGCGGCCTACCACCGCGCGCAGTTCCACGGGACGGTGGTGGGCATCACCGGCTCGAACGGCAAAACGGTCATCAAGGAGTGGATTGTCGAGGAGCTGCCCGCCGGCGTGAAGTTCTACCGCTCGCCCAAGAGCTACAACTCGCAGCTGGGCGTGCCCCTCTCGGTACTGATGCTCGAGGGCGACGAGGAGCTGGCGATTTTCGAGGCGGGCATCTCGCGTCCGGGCGAAATGGCGCGTCTGGAGCGCATCATCCGCCCCGACGTGGTGGTCTTCACCTCGATTGGCGACGCCCACCAGGAGAACTTCCTGAGCCTCGAGCAGAAGTGCGACGAGAAGATGGTGCTGGCCCGCAGCGCCCGCAAAATCATCTACCACAGCTACTACGAGCCGCTCGGCGCGATGATTGAGGCCCGCTTCCCGGAGCGCCGGCCGGTCGATGCCGCCCGCTTCCCCGAGGTGGCGGAGAGCGTCGTGGGCAACGCCGCCTCGCGCCGCAACGCCCAGATTGTCGAGGCCTTCTGTGCCGTGATGGGCTATCCGGCCCCGAGCTTTGCCTCGGCACCCGCGGTGGCCATGCGCCTCGAGGTGAAGGAGGGTATCAACGACTCGGTGCTGGTCAACGACGCCTACAACCTCGACCTCAACTCGCTGGCGCTGGCGCTCGACTACCTCCACAACATCGCCCTCTCGCGCCGCAAGACGCTCGTGCTGTCGGACATCCCCCAGAGCGGCCTGCCCGACGAGGAGCTCTACGCCCGCGTGGCCGGCATGGTCGAGCGGGCCGGCGTGGAGTACTTCATCGGCATCGGCCCGCGGCTGCGCCGCTTTGCCGGGCTCTTCAACTGCCGGCGCTCCTTCTACGCCTCGACCGACGAGTGCATCGCCCGCATCCCGCGCGAGGCGGTGGCCGGCTGCACGGTGCTGCTCAAGGGGGCGCGCGACTACCGCTTCGAGAAGCTGGCCCACGCCCTCTCGCGCAAGAGCCATACGACGGTGCTCGAGGTCGACCTCGACGCCATGCGCGACAACCTCAACTACTTCCGCTCGAAGCTCTCCTTTGGCACGCGCCTGGTGGCGATGGTCAAGGCGGCCAGTTACGGTACGGGCGACTTCGAGGTGGCGCAGATGCTCCAGCACGAAGGGGTCGACTACCTGGCCGTCGCCTTTGCCGACGAAGGGGTGCTGCTGCGCGAGCGGGGCATCACAATGCCCGTGGTGGTGCTCAACGCCGATGCCGACAGCTTCGACGTGATGATTGCCAACCGTCTGGAGCCCGAAATCTACAGCTTCCACTCGCTCGAGGCCTTCGAGGCGGCGGCCGAGCAGGCCGGCGAGAGCCGCTATCCGATTCACATCAAGCTCGACACGGGGATGCACCGTCTGGGCTTCGTCGAGGAGGAGCTCCCGCACCTTGCCGAGCGGCTCCGTGCGACGACGCAGGTGCAGGTGGCCACCATCTTCTCGCACCTCAACTGCGCCGACATGCCCGAGGAGGACGAGTACACGCGGGCCCAGATTGCCCGCTTTGCGCGGATGAGCTCGCAGCTGGCCGAGGCGCTGCCCTACGGCGTCATCCGCCATACGGCCAATTCGGCCGCCATCGAGCGCTTTCCCGAGGCGCAGTTCGACATGTGCCGGCTGGGCATCGGGCTCTACGGCTTCGGCTGGCGCCACAATCCGGCGCTGCGCCCCGTGGCGACGCTCAAGACCCGCATCGTGCAGCTCAAACACCTCCGCGCGGGCGATACTGTGGGCTACGGCCGTGCCGGGAAGCTCGACCGCGATACGGTGACGGCGACCATCCCCGTGGGCTATGCCGACGGTCTGGACCGCCATCTGAGCTGCGGCCGCTGGTCGATGCGCGTCAAGGGGATGCCGGCTCCCATCGTGGGGCGCATCTGCATGGACAGCTGCATGATTGACGTGACGGACATCCCCGGCGTTGCGGAGGGCGACGAGGCGGTGATTTTCTCGGCCGAGCCGGGCAACGACCCCGAGACGATGGCCCAGGTACTCGGCACCATCTCCTACGAGGTGCTCACCTCCGTGTCGGGCCGCGTCAAGCGCATCTATCTCAAGGAGTAACATCTAAAAAGGACCGACCATGACATCGCAACCCGTGCGGAAGGGCACGCTCTATCTGATTCCCTGTCCCATCTCGGACGAAACGGCACCCTGGGAGGTGCTTCCCGCGGCCAACCGGGCCGTGATGGATGCGCTCGACTACTTCATCGTCGAGAACGTCCGCACGGCGCGGCGCTTCCTCTCGAAGGCAGGCGTCGCCCGCCCCATCGCCGAGCTGGAGTTCCGCGAACTGAACGAACATACGGCTGCCGGCCGCGAGGTCGAGGAGCTGGTGCGGCCGCTCGAGCAGGGGCGCTCGGCCGGCGTGATTTCCGAGGCTGGTGTGCCGGGCGTGGCCGACCCCGGAGCGCTGGTGGTCGAGGCGTGCCACCGCCGCGGCATCCGCGTGGTGCCGCTCGTGGGCCCCTCGTCGATTATCCTTGCGGTGATGGCCTCGGGTCTCAACGGACAGTCGTTCGCCTTCAACGGCTATCTGCCCGTCAAGGCGCCCGAACGGCAGCGCGCCATCCGCGCGCTCGAGCGGCGGGCCCGCACGGAGCATCAGTCGCAGCTCTTCATCGAGGCGCCCTACCGCAACGTGAAGCTGCTGGAGGAGCTGCTCACGGTCTGCGCCCCGGAGACGCGCCTGACGGTGGCGGCCGACCTCACGGCGCCGGGCGAGCTGGTCGAGACCCGTACGGTGGGGGAGTGGCGCGCGCATCCGCGTCCCGAGCTGAACCGGCGGCCTGCCATTTTCATCCTTGGATAACGCATTCGGCCGCTTGGTATGCATTTTGTGCCATAGATGTCGGAAAATATGAAAAAACACAGATATATGGAACAGGAAAAAGTTTATAACGAGGAGGTTAAGGACCGCGAGGGCTCCAAGGGAGCGAGCGGTGAACCTGCCGGCGAAGAGTCCGCACGTGCCAATATGGCAGACGGCGGTGAGGCCGCGCATGACACGATGTCAGAGGCGGATGCAGCCGACAAGAAGGCTTCCGACAAGGAGTCGGCCGAGGCCGCGAAGGAGGAGCAGAAGCCCGACCTCGAGGCCGAAATCGCCGAGTGGCGCGACAAGTACCTGCGTCTGCAGGCCGAATTCGACAACTACCGCAAGCGTACGCTGCGCGAGAAGATGGAGCTGGTGCAGACCGGCGGCCGCGACGTGCTGCTGGCTTTGCTGCCGGTGCGCGACGACGTGCAGCGCGCCGTCGAGGCGATGGAGAAGAGCGACGACATTGCGGCGCTGCGGGCGGGCGTCAACCTCATTGCCCAGAAGTTTACCGAGGCGCTGCGTCAGCGCGGCGTGACGGAGATTGAGGCCAAGGGCAACGAATTCGACGCCGATTTGCACGAGGCCGTGGCCAAGTTCGCGGCCGGCGAAGAGAACAAGGGTCGCGTCATCGATGTGGTCCAGACGGGTTACATGCTGGGCGACAAGGTGCTGCGATTCGCTAAAGTTGTTGTAGGAGAGTAGAACCATGGCAGAGAAAAGGGATTATTACGAGGTCCTGGGCGTTGCCAGGAACGCTAACGCAGACGAAATAAAGAAGGCCTACCGCAAGGCGGCCATCAAGTACCACCCGGACAAGAACCCCGGCGACAAGGAGGCCGAGGAGAAGTTCAAGGAGGCGGCCGAGGCATACGACGTGCTCTCGAATCCCGAAAAGCGTGCGCGCTACGACCAGTACGGCCATGCCGGCATGAGCGGCGCGGCGGGCGGCGGAGCCGGCGGTTTCGGCGGCTTCAGCGGCGGCGGCTTCTCGATGGAGGATATCTTCTCGCAGTTCGGCGACATCTTCGGCGGCCACTTCGGCGGCGGAGGGTTCCGCTCGTCGTCGACGGGCGGCGGCCGGCGCGTGAACCGCGGCTCGGACATCCGCATCAAGGTCAAGCTGACGCTCGAGGAGATTGCCAACGGCGTGACCAAGAAGCTCAAAATCAACAAGACCGTAGCGTGCGACAAGTGCGGCGGCACGGGTGCCAAGGATGCCAACTCCTATGCAACCTGCTCGAAGTGCGGCGGTACGGGCTATGTGACGCGCGTCGAGAACACCTTCTTCGGCCGCATGCAGACGCAGGGTGTCTGCCCCACGTGCGGCGGTACGGGCAAGGTCATCACGGCCGCGTGCGACCAGTGCAAGGGCGAAGGGACGCTGCGCGGTCAGGAGGTGGTCGAAATCAAGATTCCGGCCGGCGTGGGCGAGGGCATGGTCCTCACCGTCTCGGGCAAGGGCAATGCGGCACGCCAGGGCGGCGTGAACGGCGATTTGCAGGTGCTCATCGAGGAGGAGCCGGACCCCGAACTGACGCGTGACGGCAACGACCTGATTCACAACCTGAACATCACGGTGACGACGGCCCTGCTGGGCGGTACGGTCGAAGTGCCGACCGTGGGCGGCCGCGCCAAAATCAAGATTGCGCCGGGAACCCATGCGGGCAAGGTGCTGCGTCTGGCGGGCAAGGGTCTGCCCGACGTGAACGGCTACGGCCGCGGCGACGAGCTGGTGGTGGTCGACATCACCATCCCCTCGAAGCTCACCTCCGAGGAGAAGCGCCTGGTCGAGCAGCTGGCCCAGCAGCCTTCGTTCCAGAAGGCCGAATCGGTCAAAAATCAGAATATCTTCGAGCGGATGAAGAGTTTCTTCCGTTAGCGGATAATAAATGGCGGGAAAAATTCGTACCTTTACCGGGTAAAGGGGCGGATTTTTCCCTTTTTTGTGCAACCACCAAACACTTGAAGCTATGTCCGGTTTCGGTCCCTACAAGAAGCATCCGAACAAATTCAACTACATACCGCGCTACTACGACCCCGAAAAGGAGGCCCGCGAGCAGCGCCGTGCCGAACTGCTCGGCAAACGGTCGGAGGACGAGGAGCGCGAGTACCGCCCCGGCCAGTTGATTCGCACGCAGCGCGAGGCACGTGCCGCACGCCGTTCCGAGGAGGAGCGGTCGGGCCGCCGCCAGATTTGGAAAATGATGCTCGGCGTGGTCGTCATGCTGCTCATCATCGTGCTGCTCTTCCCGCGTCTGGCCCGCCTCTTCTTGTGGGTGCAGGGCTCGGCCCGCGAGCGTCAGGAGCAGGTTGTCGAGCAGCGCCGGCCGGCCAATGAGCTGGACCAGCGCGGTGTGAGCGACGTGGAGTGGCAGGCGCAGCCCATCACGGTGGTGCCGAACGATTATCAGGGGGAGGAGTAGACGGATGGCAGACAAAATCAGACTTCTGCCCGAGGTTGTCGCCAACCAGATTGCGGCCGGCGAGGTGGTCAACCGCCCCGCTTCGGTGGTGAAGGAGATGATGGAGAATGCCATCGATGCCGGAGCCACGGAGGTGAAGGTCAACTTCCGCGACGGCGGCCGCGACCTGATTCAGATTGTCGCCCGTCGATGCCCGCATGGCCTTCGACCGCCATGCGACGAGTAAAATCCGTTCGGTCGAGGATATCTATGCGCTGCACACCTTCGGATTTCGCGGCGAGGCGCTCGCCTCGATTGCGGCCGTCTCGCAGGTCGAGCTGCGCACGCGCCAGGAGGGCGACGAGGTGGGTACGCGCACCGAAATCAACGGCGGCGTCTTCGTCTCGCAGGAGCCCGTGGCCTGCCCCGTGGGGTCGCAGTTCTTCGTGCGTAACCTCTTCTACAACGTGCCGGCGCGGCGCCGCTTCCTGGAGAAGAGCACCACGTCGTCGAACCAAATCAAGGCCGAATTCCAGCGCGTGGCGCTCTGCAATCCGCAGGTCGCCTTCGAGCTCTACTCCAACGACGCCCCGCTCTACCGGTTGAGGGCGGCGACGCTCGCCACGCGCATTGTCGACGTCATCGGGCGCCACATCAAGCAGAATCTGCTGGAGGTCTCGGCCGACACCTCAATCGCCTCGGTCGAGGGCTTCATCGGCCAGCCGGCTGCCGCCAAGAAGCGCAATACGGAGCAGTTCCTCTTCGTCAACGGCCGCTACTTCAAGAGCAGCTACCTCTACAGCGCCATCATGAAGGCCTACGAGAAGCTCATCCCCGGCAACTGCGCGCCCTCCTATTTCCTCTACCTGACGGTTGACCCGGCGCGCATCGACGTGAACGTCCATCCGCAGAAGACCGAGGTGAAGTTCGCCGACGAGGAGGCCGTATGGCAGATTATCAACGCTGCCGTGCGCGAGACGCTCGCCAAGACGGGCGCCGTGCCGATGATGGACTTCGACAGCGACCGTACGGTCGAGATTCCGGTGCTGCGCCGCGGCGCGCTCTACAGCGAACCCCCCGCGCAGTCGAACCTCGACTACAACCCCTTCCGCGAATCCTACATCGACCCGACGGCTCCCGACCCCAACGAGGAGTTCACGGGCTTCGATGTCCCCTATACGGTGCCCGACGCCTCGACGGAGGTGGCCGACAGCGCCGCCTCCTTCGCGCCGCGCGCCGGAGCCCGGCAGTCGGGCGGTGCCGGCATTCCGGCATTCCGTCTTTCCGATGCCGGCCCGGCTGGGGAGCCGGACGAGGCCGATGCGGCCCCCTGGCGGAGCCTTTCGCCGGGTGCCACCGCTTTTGACGCATTCGACGGCGGAGCCTCGGCCGAGGAGTTCGACGACATCGTCTCGCCGAGTGAGCAGGGCACCGCAGGGGAGGAGGAGAGCGAGCTGGAGTTCGTCTCCTCGTCGGTGGGCGAGCAGCAGCAGCTTCAGCTCGACGGCGGGGCGCCCGCCTTTGCCGGGGCCATCCTGTTGGCGGGCGGATACGCCGCCGCCTCGTACGGCGGACGGCTGGTGGCAGTCGACCTGCGGCGTGCCCGCGAGCGGGTGCTCTACGAATACTATCTGGCGACGCTGAGCTCGGGTGCGGCGCCCAGCCAGCAGCTGCTCTTCCCCGAGCATCTGCTCCTCTCGGAGGAGGAGTATGCGCTGCTCGAGGAGCATTCGGTCGAGGTGGCGGCGCTGGGCTTCGACCTCGACTTCGGGGGCGGCGGCTCCATCGACGTCAAGGGGCTCCCGGCCGAGATTTCGGCCGAAGGGG
>ENA-ORRI01000791-ORRI01000791.1-human-gut-metagenome-genome-assembly--contig:-NODE-791-length-15234-cov-2.20212_pt1 | contig 15234 bp, 9 predicted proteins | sample MGYA00242172_ERZ509128 | MGnify/ENA primary metagenome ERZ509128 (study PRJEB26280, sample SAMEA2338623) | human gut metagenome | biome: human gut; feature: human-associated habitat; material: faeces... | reverse complement strand
GTTCATGATCCCTCCAATGCCGAAGACAAGGCGGGCGCCGTTGCCGCCGGAATCAATCCCGCAGACACCAAGGTTGAAGGTGCCGTCCAGGATGATGTCACTGCTTTTAAAGTCCACTTGTGAGAGGGAGAGAGCGGAACCTGCTCCAATGGTGACATTTCCCGTCCAGCGGGTTCCCCCCACCGTAACATTGCTGTTGCCTGTGACAGTAATGCTGCCGCCATCGGATGTGTCCACCATGGAGCCGCTGAGGGTGATGGTTCCGGTGTTATTAAAAATTACATCCGGTCCCTGGTTGTTGCCGCGGGCGGGTACACCGTTGCTCCAGTTGTCTGCATTGCCCAGTTCATAGGTGTTGCCTTCCGTAGGGCCAGCATTGCCGGTCCATTCCGTGACCATGCTGGCGGCATTAGCGGAGATGCATGATCCGCAGAGGATTGCAGCAATAAATAAGTTTTTTTTCATATTAAAAACAGAAATAATTTGATCAATAAGGCCAGAAGAAATGCTGACGTTGCCGCGATGCTACCGGTTTAACAATCCGGGGTCAAGATTTGATTCTAAGAGAAAATAACTTGCGTAGACTTTCCTTTCGTATCAGAGGACGTTTTCATGAAATCAAGCCCGACTGGCATCATCGGTTTCCAATGAAAACTCAACAGGCCTTTGCGGTATTTAAATTTGCAATAAAATTTTGAGAATTCCCTTTTCTGGAAATAGTTACATGTAGAAAGAACGTATCATTTCAATGACCGTAGAAACTTGTAACTTTTCCCGAATCAAACAGAATTATCTTCGGTTTCAGCCTGTAACGGATTGTTAATCCGCAGAGAACAGGCACAGACAGCGAGAGGTTTTATTCGCTTTCCTGGTCGTGTTCATCTGCCTCACGTGTGGAGAAGCGCATGAGTTCCGCTTCAAAGTGGAGCGGAACGTCCCCCGTGGGGCCGTTGCGGTTTTTGGCCAGATGCAGATTGGCCCGTCCGGCCATTTGCTGGCGTTTTTCCTCATCTTCCGCATAGTAGGCGGAGCGGTAGAGCAGGCCGATCATGTCTGCGTCCTGTTCGATGGAGCCGGATTCACGAAGGTCGGAGATGCGGGGGACGCCCAGGCTGGCTCCCGTGCGGCTTTCCGGGCCGCGGTTGAGCTGGGCCAGAACGATGACGGGCACTTTGAGTTCCTTGGCCAGGGCTTTCAGGCCGGCGGATATTTCCGCCACTTCCCGTTCACGACTGTTGGCCGCCTGTTTGGAGTGGGAGCGCATGAGCTGGAGATAGTCCACACCAATGGCGGCCAGACCTCCCTGATCCCTCATGACACGGCGCGCTTTGGCCCGGAGTTCGTTGATGGAGATGGCTGCGGTATCGTCAATGACAAGCTGGGAAGCTCCCACTTCCTTGACCGCTTGCTTGAAATGCTTCATTTCAAGCTGGGTGAGGTTGCCTCTCTTGATGATTTCCCGGCTGCGGACTCCGGAGCGGGCAAAAAGAAGGCGTTCCACAATTTGGACTGCGGGCATTTCACAGGAAAAGAGCAGAGTAGGCTTTTTTTCGTTAAGCGCGATGTGCTCAATGATGTTGAGCAGAAAGGAGGTTTTACCCATGGAGGGGCGGGCGGCGATGATGAACATGTCCCCCGGTTTAAGCCCGTTGCTTTTTTTGTCCAGTTCCTCAAATCCCGTGGTCAGTCCCTGGATTTGGCCTTTGCTTGCGATGATTTTTTCAAAATTGGTGACGGCTTGTTTAAGGATGCTGGCCAGGCTTTGTTCATCCTTGGCGCTGTTATAGCGTTCCCGTATCTGGAAAATATGGGTTTCCACAGAATCCAGCAGTTCCGCTACGTCGTCCGGATTGTCAAAGGCCTGCGTGGTGGACTGGTTGGCTATGTCAATGATGGAGCGAAGGATGAATTTGTCCTTCAGGACATTGAGGTAATGCTCAAAATAGGCTCCGGTAGTGGTAAAGGTGTATATTTCCGCCAGGCCCGCGCTTCCGCCCACGGCTTCCAGCTGGTGCATGTCTTCCAAAGCTTGGGTGATGGAAACGATGTCAATGGGTTCGTTTTTGTTATAGCGGGCCTGGAAAAGGCGCCAGAGCAGCTTGTGCGCGGGGAGGTAGAAGTAGTCCTCCGTCATGCCGATGGTCACGCACTGCCCCACGTAAGTGGCCGGGTCCATGGCCATGAGGGCCAGCACTCCTTTTTCCGGGCCGGGAGCCTGCGGAATGTCTCTGAGGTCCAGGGACGGGGTTTTGCGGGGTGCCCTGGTCAGTTCCAGCGGGGGAACGGCAGTGGTGGTTGTCGTAGTTTCCATGGTGAGGCTGCTGGATGGGTGGCATCCGGCCGGAAAGGATAGCACAACGGAGGGCGCCGGGCAATAGGCAACGTTGTAAATTCGGAAAAGCCCCGTTCCGTCAACGGGACGTCTTTCCGCTCTTTTCCTGTTCCTTCCTCAGCCTCAACTGGCCGCAGGCGGCGTTGATGTCATGGCCTTTTTCATACCGCATGGTAACGGGGATGCGCGCCTTGTGAACTGCATCCCGGAAGGAACGGCAGCGTTCTTCCGAAGGGCGTTTCCACGGGAGCCCCTCCACGGTGTTGTACGGGATGAGATTGACTTTGGCGTGCAGGCGTTTGGCGATCCGGACGAGATGGGACGCGTCTTTTGGAGAATCGTTGATGTCCCTGATGAGAATGTATTCCAGCGTGGGCATCTGGTTTCTTCCCCTGTTCCATTCCTCAAGGGCCGGAATGAGCTGGGAGAGCGGCCATTTTTTGTTGACCGGCATGATTTGGTCGCGGACTTCGTCCGTAGCTCCGTGCAGAGAAACGGCCAGACGGATTTGCCTAGGATAGGCCGCCAGTTTTTTCAGGCCGGGAACGAATCCCGACGTGGAGATGGTGATGTGGCGCGCCCCTATTTCCAGACCGCGGTGGGAAGTGATGATTTCCAGGGCATCCGCCAGGTTGTCAAAATTGGAGAGGGGTTCCCCCATACCCATGAAGACGATGTTATTGACCCGTTTTCCCGCAATGGCTTCCGCGGAGAGAATCTGCCCGATGATTTCCCCCGTGGTGAGGTGGCGTTTAAGGCCCAGCAGCCCGGAAGCGCAGAATTTGCAGCCGAAGGCGCAGCCTACCTGGGAAGAAACGCAAAGGGTGACACGCTCCGATTTTTCTCCATTTTCCGCTGCTGCGGCAGGGATGATGACGGATTCTACCAGACTGCCGTCTTCCATTTTGGTGAGGAATTTTCGTGTGGTGTCCGCAGAACCGTGGATTTCCACGATTTCCGGTGTGTGGAAACGGAAATTTTCCGCCAGCAGATTTTTGAGCGCGGGAGGGAGGTTGCTCATCGCGTCAAAGGTGGTGACGCGCTTGCGCCATACCCAGTCCAGAACCTGCTGGGTGCGGAATTTAGTGTGCCCGTGTTCCGTCAGGAAGGCGAGCAGCTTTTCCTCCGTCTGGGCAGTGATGAGGGGAAGCGGTGGCATGGATTTGAGGAGGTCCCGTTACAGCAGGGAATCCACGTAGCGGTCCCGGTTGAAGGGTTCAAAGTCTTCAGCTCCTTCCCCGGTTCCCAGAAAGGAGGGGGAAATGTGCATTTCATCCATGATGGCTACGACCACGCCTCCCTTTCCGGAACCGTCCATTTTGGTGATAATGACGGAATCCAAGGGCGTCGCTTTATGAAATTCCCTGGCTTGTGCCAGGGCGTTAGCGCCTGTGGTGGCATCCACCACCAGCAGGGTGCTGTGGGGGGCGGATGCATCCTGCTTGGCGAGAGTCCGGCGAATTTTGGAGAGTTCCTCCATGAGGTTGTGGCGCGTATGGAGGCGCCCCGCGGTATCGCAAATGAGGTATTGGAAGCCTTCCCTGATGGCCTGCGTATGGGCCTCATAGCAGACGGAGGCCGGATCCTGGCTGGGGGCTCCCTTGCAGATGGGGATGTTCAGCTTGTCCGCCCAGCTTTGAAGCTGTTCCACGGCGGCCGCGCGAAAAGTGTCCGCCGCAGCGAGGAGGACGCGGGAGCCCTGTTTTTGCAGCAAATGGGCCAATTTGGCCGCAGAAGTGGTTTTCCCGGTGCCGTTGACGCCCACGACCAGAATGACCAGCGGTTTGCCTTCCGGAGGGGCGGGCAGGGACGGAGCGGTGGAAGGAAAGGCCCGGCGAAGCACTTCACGGGTGGATTCCACCAGATTTTCCGCATCCAGGCCTTTGCTTTCCTTCAACTGGTCCGCAATACCCATAGCGCGCCTGATGCCGATGTCCGCGGCTACCAGCTCAGCTTCCAGTTCTTCCCAGTCTATCCGGGAGCTTCGGGAAAATTTGGTGAATAGTTTTTTAAAGAATCCTGCCATGGTGCGAAGCGGAGTTATGCCGGGCGTCCCGTTTTTGAGATTCCGGCCAGGACGCCGTTGATGAAGCGGGGGGATTCCGCAGAGGAGAAGCGTTCCGACAGGCGGATGGGGGCGGGGAGGTCTTTGCGATGGAGGAGTTCATAGGCCCCCAGGCGCAGAATGGCGCGGTCAATGGCGCTGACACGTTCAGGGGAGTAGTTTTCCAGGGTGGAGTCGATGGCGGCGTCCAGCCCGTCCCGGCGGCGCAGGATGTCTTCTCCCAGGGTTTTGGCTTCCCGGTAGAGTTCCTCCGCATCCCTCCCTGCCTCCACCACTTTTTTTATTTCCGCCAGGGAGGGGCGGTCGTCCGGGTGAATGAGGCAGTTGATGCGGTCATTGATTTCCTGGAGTTTGCTGCAGGAGGAAATGAGGGAGGGCCAGATTGCGTTATAGGCAGGGAAGTCCTTGAGCGTGTCCAGCAGGCGGCGGCGCATCTGCATCAGTGCGGTATTGAGTCCCTGAGCGGCGTCGCAGGCGGCGGAAAGAGATCCCTTGTCATTGGAGGGATCCTCGTGCAGGGCTTTTTTCAGCCGGAGCAGGGAGGCGTTGAATTCTCCTTCCTTGGCCAGCAGGTCCTGAAGCTGGTCACGAACGGGCAGGGTAAGGGGGTCTTGCTGAAGTTTGTCCGCCGTTTCCCGCGCACGGGTGATGAAGAGGCGCAGCTTGTCCGGATAGTCCCGTGTAAGATGGCCGGAGACGGCCTTGGCCTTGAGTTTGCAGTAGTCGCCCCGGAAAGGTTCCATCAGGATGTCCCAGATTCCCTCCCGTTCCGTTTCCGGCGTCTGAGAGGCGGCGTAAAGGTATTGGAGGGCGGCTTGTCTGATTTGGTTGCGTGAGAGCATGGCGATAGAGAGGAGAGAGTAATAGGTATTATTGCCGGAGCAGGGAGTTGAGGAAGAGTTCCGCCATGCGGGCAGCGGTGCGGGCCGCTTCACGGCCGCGGTTGAGCTGAGAGGCGATACATCGGGCGAAGGCCTGCTTTTCATCATTCAGCAGCAGAACTTCATGAATGACGGGGGTGGTGAATTCCAGGGCGAGCTGCATCAGGGCCTGGGTAATGGTGGAGCCGATAAGGTCCGCGTGGTCTGTGCTGCCGCGCAGGATGACCCCCAGAGCCACCACGGCATCAGGACGTTTTTCCGGAGAGCGGGAGAGAACGGATTTAATGGCCACCGGAATTTCAAAGGCTCCCGGCACGCGGATGATTTCCAGGCGGACCGAGGGAAGCACGGTTTTCAGTTCTTCCGAGCAGTTTTCTACCAGGGCCTGGGTGTATTGTTCGTTGTATTCCGAGGCGACGATGCAGATTTTAGCGCGCGTGCCCGTGGCGCGCTGGCGGCGGGGAAGTTCCGTGGACATGAAGGGATGGAGTGGAATGTTACAGGATGTGGCCCAGCTTGCATTTTTTGGTAGCCAGGTATTTGCTGTTTTGTTCGTTGGGTGGGATGATGAGAGGAACCTGTTCCGTGATTTTTATGCCAAAGCCCTCCAGCCCCACGATTTTCCGCGGGTTGTTGGTAAGCAGGCGCAACTGGTTTGCTCCCAGGTCATGCAGGATTTGCGCTCCGATGCCATAGTCGCGCAGGTCGTCCGGATAGCCGAGCCTGAGGTTGGCTTCCACGGTATCCAGACCCTGTTCCTGAAGTTTGTAGGCCTTGAGTTTTGCCGCCAGTCCGATGCCGCGGCCCTCCTGCCGCAGGTAGAGCAGGACGCCTCCTTCCTGGGCGATGCGGCGCATGGCGGTGTGCAGCTGGCTGCCGCAGTCACAGCGGCGGGAGCCGAAGACGTCTCCCGTCAGGCATTCGCTATGCACGCGCACCAGCGTGGGCTTGTCCGGGGAGATTTCCCCGTGAACTAGGGCCAGATGAAGAGCTCCGTCCAGCTGGGATTCATAAAGGCGGCAGGTAAAGTCTCCGTAGTCTGTGGGCATGTTGACGGTTTCCACCAGCCGGATTTGCTTTTCCTTGGCCCGGCGGTATTCAATAAGCTGGGCTACGGTGCAGGCTTTCAGGCCATGTTTTTTCTGGAATTCCCCCAGATCCCCGATGCGGGCCATGGTGCCGTCTTCCTTCATGATTTCACAGCAAACGCCGGCGGGCTGAAGGCCTGCCATGCGCACGAGGTCAATGGTGGCTTCCGTATGGCCGGCGCGGCGCAACACTCCGCCGGGAACGGCGCGGAGAGGGAATGTATGACCCGGCTGAACAAAGTCGTTGACGGTGGCTTTGGGGTCTGCCAGCGTGCGAATGGTGAGGGACCGTTCCGCGGCGCTGATGCCCGTAGTGATGTCATGGGCCGCATCCACGGAGACGGTGAACGCTGTGGACATGTTTTCCCGGTTGACGGAGGTCATGAGCGGGAGTTGGAGGGCGTCCGCCCGTTCCGGCGAAAGAGGTGCGCAGACGAGGCCCCTGGCGTGGGTAACCATGAAGTTGATGGCTTCCGGCGTAGCGAATTCGGCGGCAATGATCAGGTCTGCCTCATTTTCACGCCCGGGGTCGTCCGTAACGATGATCATCCGTCCCTGCCGTATTTCTTCCACGGCTTCTTCAACGGTGCAGAATTGAAGTTGATTGTCCATAAAAGGGGATGAAGAGAGGTTATTTTTGTTTTTTTGCCCAGGAGTCCTTGAGAGCCACCGTGCGGTTGAAAACAGGACGACGGCCCGGTACATGGTCCCTGCGGTCCGCCACAAAGTAGCCGAGACGTTCGAACTGGCAGCGGAATTCTGGTTCCGCTCCGGCCAGGGAGGGTTCCAGCTTGGCGTTTGTGATGATGGCCAGCGAAGAGGGATTCATGACGGACAGGAACCCTTCTTCAGCAGCGTCCGGGTTTTCTTCCGTAAAAAGGCGGTCATAGATGCGGATTTCTCCGTCCACCGCGTATTTGGTGCTTACCCAGTGAATGGCGGCGCGGCACTGTATTCCTTCCGGAGGGTGGGAGCCGATGGTGCCGGGAATGTGTTCGCAGAAGATTTCCGTGATAGTTCCCTCCGCATCCTGCTTGTAGTCCGTGCAGGTGATGCAGTAGCCCCCCCGGAGGCGTACGGTGCGGCCGGGGGCCAGACGGAAGTATTTTTTAGGAGGGTCCAGCATGAAGTCGTCCCGTTCAATCCAGACTTCCCTTGTGATGGGGAGGCGGCGGACGCCCTCTTCCGGTTTTTCCGGATTGTTCAGCACTTCAGCCATTTCTTCCGCGTTTTCCGGCAGGGTGGTGATAGTGACCTTGAGGGGATTGAGTACGGCCATGCGGCGCGGCGCGTTGGCATTCAGGTCTTCCCTTACGCTGTATTCCAGCAGGGCCACATCCGTGAAGCCGTTGAATTTAGTGATGCCTATGGTGTGGCAGAAGTTGCGGATGGCGGCAGGTGTGTAGCCCCGGCGGCGCATGCCGGAGACGGTGGGCATCCGTGGATCGTCCCAGCCGGAGACGTGTCCCTCCTGCACCAGTTGCAGCAGCTTGCGCTTGCTCATGACGGTGTAGGTAAGGTTCAGGCGGGCGAATTCCGTCTGGCGCGGGCGTGCCGGGACGGGGCAGTTTTCAATGACCCAGTCATAGAGGGGGCGGTGGTTTTCAAATTCCAGCGTGCAGAGGGAATGGGTGATGTGTTCGTAGGCATCTTCCAGCGGGTGGGCGAAGTCATACATGGGGTAAATGCACCAGGAACTGCCCGTGTTGTGGTGTTCCGCGAACATGATGCGGTACAGCACGGGGTCCCGCATGTTCATGTTGCTGGAGGCCATGTCTATCCTGGCCCGCAGGATGGCTCTGCCTTCCGGGATTTCCCCGTTTTTCATGGCCTGGAAGCGTGCCAGGTTTTCTTCCACGGAGCGGTTGCGGTAGGGTGATTCCTGCCCGGGCACGTTCACGTTGCCGCGCTGGGCGCGTATTTCCTCCACCGTCTGTTCGTCTACGTAGGCCAATCCCTTGCGGATGAGGGAAACGGCGCATTCGTAAAAGAAGTCGAACATGTTGCTGGCAAAGAAAAGGTTGTCGCCCCAGTCAAAGCCCAGCCAGCGGATGTCTTCCTGAATGCTGTCCACATATTCCTGGTCTTCCTTGCTGGGGTTGGTGTCGTCAAAACGCAGGTGGCAGCGCGCACCCGGAAATTCCTGGGCGATGCCGAAGTTGAGGCAGATTGATTTGGCATGTCCGATATGAAGATACCCATTGGGTTCCGGGGGAAAGCGTGTTACCGGGGCCTGATGCTTGCCGGAGGCAAGGTCATCAGAAATCATATCGCGGATGAAATCTCGGCGTTCGGCAGGCTGCAATGACATGGCGAAAATTCTACTACCAAATTACCTCTTCTGCAAGCGTGTTCACTCGGAATGACGTGAGGCGGGAGGAGGAACATGGAGAGCGTTTTTATCTTTTTTCAATGGCCCGTGTTGTAAAATTCAAATAATTTATATCAAGGTGCGTTTGGAAATTGAGCCCCTGATAAGGGAGACTGAAAAATATCCAGCTTTCCGCCAGGGAAAGGTGGGAATTTTCCCTTTCCCTTGTTTTCCGAAGTTTGCGGAATGGTTTTCAATTAAATGTTATTTTCAATGAGAGCGGTTTGAGCGAGTTTTAACATTCGGAAAAAATCAGAGAGTCGGAATGAAAAGGGGAAATGATAGAAATAGGAGCCGATGGAAGTTTCTTGCCAATTTTCGCGGGGTACATGGTAAGAGGAAAGTTGGGAAGACAGGTATTGCAAAAGAATGAAAAACGTGCATATTGGAGCCCGGTGAATCTGAATTGTCCACAGTGCAAACGACATATCAATGTGCCTTCTTCCGCGGAGGGCTCTATGGTGAATTGCAGCAAATGCGGGCATGAGTTTCTTTGCGACAGGGAAAAACTGATTCCTAAGAAACCTTTTGCCAAAGCGAAGAAAGCCGTTTCCGTCCATTCCCCCAAAGACAGGAGGGAAGCCATTCAGAGCGCTCTGGTGGAAACGGGGCTGATCCAATTGGTGTGCCTTTGCGCGTCCCTGGCTGTTGCCGCCGGCTGCGTCTGGATTTTTTACAATGCTTCTTCCGAGATGGATGGGACCTTTTTCCTTTCCATGCTGCAGCAGCCCCAGCAGAAGGCGTTTGCCCTGTTTTTTGCCTGTCTTGCCGGAGGCTTGATGGCCTGTGCCGGACGCAGGCACAAGATTGTTTTCATTTTGCTGGGTTTGCTGGTTGCAGGGGGGATTGCTTCCCTGCCTTTCGTGTATCCGGTCAAGGTGAATCCCTCCCTGCTCGGGGGGCATGAAGAGGGGAGCGCCGAGGCAGAAGATGTCTCCGGCTTTACCAGCATGGGGCTGGAGCAGCTGCCCTCCAAGAACGCTTCTGTCCAGAATTATGGGGCCGGTGATTTGAAACCTCTGTTTTCCGCTATTGACCGCAAGGAATCCCAGGGGGTTCTGGGCGTATGGGTGGTTGGGGTGAATGCTGCCAACCGGGATATGGTAAAGGCATATTTGAAGAGGATGACCCAGTCCGAGGACGAACCTATTTTTTATGACCGCAAGGGAACGGGCGGCGGGCTGTTCGTTATTACTCCCACTCCCATTACGTTTAAGGAATTTGTAGAGGTTGCGGGCAAGATGGGGAAGGTGTCCCTGCAGGATAAGGAGCGTTTTTTTGTGAAAGTGATTCTGAACCGGGACAGGTTTGAAGCGCGGCCCGCTTCCGCCGCGTTGCAGGATGAGCGCCACCAGTATTTCGTGCTGGCCAATTTGAAGGAGCTGTCCTGTCTGGACATCCGCCGCGTTATTGCCGCCGCAAAACGTTTGTCGGCTGTAAATCCGGATAAGATGCGGGGTGAGGTTTCTTCCAGGCTGGTGGATCTTCTCCGGGAGCCGTGGGGGCGTGATGCGGAATATGTGACCGCGTTGGCTTCGGCCCTTGTGGTATGGGCGGAACCGGATCATGAGGAGGCTCAGCGCGTGGTTGATTACGTGGCTACGGAGCTGAAGAAGGCGGATTGCGAAATTCCGGCGTCTCTGATCAGGTTTTTACTGCATGGTTCGGAAAAGAGAAGTTTGGCGTTGCTTCTGGGGGAATGGAAAAAGGATCCCCAGAAGTGGGAGGACGAATGCAAGGCTGCCGGCCCAACGGGAGAAGCTGATATCATCCGTTCGCTGAATGAGTCGGACGATTTTGTGTTGAAACGTTCCGCCGCCCGAATTCTTGGGGAAATCGGTTCGGAAGCTTCCCTGTCCGCGCTTAAGGCTTTCACTCATGACGCCGATAACGAATTGCGCCTGTGCGCGGAGTTGTCTGTGAACCTGATTGAAAAGCGGCTTGGGATAGATTCTTCCGCCAAAGGAGGCCGGTAAGGGCGGCTTCCGTTTCCGTGATGGCGCATCGCGCTGTTTTTCTGGCTTCAATACGGAAGGGGAGTTTTTTTCCCGGACGGGTTTACGGGGATTGTTACGGGGATTGAAGTGCGGCTCCGGAATTTTCCCATTGCTGTTTTTCGGTGCCGGGAGATGCATGAGGGCATTTCTGCAGAGGTGTCCAAATGATTTCCTGTTCCCGGACAGTTTGTTACTTGTTTCTTTTGCGATATTTTCTCCATTTGAACGCATTTCCGGGGAGGAAATTTGTTTTTGCCCGGGAAGCGTCTTTTTTTGGTTGCGGAGAAGAGCCAATTTACTAAAATGCAACGACCATGACAGACCAAGAAAACATGAAAGCCGCCGTTCCGGATGCGGCCAGGCGATATATGCGCTATCTCCTCATCATGGCCGGTTTGGGCGGCCTGCTCTACGGTGTGGACGTTGGCGTGATTGCTGCCGCGCTTCCCTACATTGAGCAGACGGCCGGTTTTAATCCCTCCCAGCTTTCCCAGGTGGTGGCCGCCGTGCTGTTCGGCAGCGTTCTTTCTTCCCTGTTTGCGGGCTATCTGGCCGACAAGATGGGACGCAAGGCGTTGATTACCGTGGCCGCAGCCTTATTCACGGCGAGCATCCCCGTGATCTGCCTGTCCCAGGAAGTATTCGGCATTATGTTGCTGGGCCGTATTCTTCAGGGCGCCAGTGCCGGTATCGTGGGCGTGGTCGTTCCGCTGTATCTGGCCGAGTGCCTGAGCGCCGAGTCCCGCGGCAAGGGAACGGGGATGTTCCAGTTTCTGCTGACGGTGGGCCTGGTGTTTGCCGCCGTCGTCGGTTTGCTTGCCGCCAGTTATGTGGGCGGCGTCGAGAATTCCGGCGCGAGCGAAGAATCGCTGACTTCCGCCAAGGTTCTGGCCTGGCAGGCTATTTTCTGGGTTTGCGCCATTCCCGGCCTGTTCCTGTTTTTCGGTTCCTTCCGTTTGAGCGAATCTCCCCGCTACCTGTTCCGCCGCGGCCGCAAGGATGAAGCCATGGCTGTGCTGGTGCGCAGTTACGGGGATGCCCGCGCCAAGGAAGTGTTTGATGAAATGGTCCACATTGAAGAGGAAGAGAAGCAGAAGGCGGAGGAACTCAAAAAGCAGAGCTCTTCCGGCGAGTCCCTTCTTCAGCGCAAGTATATCTATCCCTTTGTTCTGGCGGTGCTCGTTCTGGCGTTTACGCAGGCTACGGGCATTAATTCCGTGCTGAATTATTCCGTGAAGGTGTTCCAGCAGGCAGGCCTGGAAGGCACCACCGCCAACTGGGCAGACTTTACCATCAAGGTCGTGAACTGCTTGATGACTATTGTCGCCATGGTGCTGGTGGACCGCAAGGGCCGCAAGTTCCTGCTTAAAATCGGAACGGCCGGCATCGTGGTCGGCCTTCTCGGTACCGGGTTCCTGTTCAATAATGTGGAAAAAGCCCGCAAGGATGTGACTGCGGATGTGGCTGCCCTGCTGGCCGCCCAGAGCCCTTCCGTCCAGAAGGAGTTTGAACAGGGCAAGGATGTGGGTTCCATCCGAACGCTTCAATTGGAACGTACTCCGGATTCCCCCTTCATCAGGAATCTTCTTGCCAAGAACGGCATGGCCGACAAGGACATCAACAGGATGCAGCTCATCATCACCTATGACCAGCCGGAAGCCAATCCCGCCTGGTACCAGTTCCTGATGGGGTCTTCCACCCAGCTTTCCGTCGTAGAGTTTTCTGAACTGACCAAGGATATCAATGATATCAAGAAGGATGAGGACAAGGCTTCCCTGGCCGTGATCAAGGCCGTTCCGGATTCCACCAATAAAATGGTGGTGAACGGCAAGGACGGCTATGCCATGAAACCCGTTTCCATTCTGAAGGCGGAATTGGGCGAAAAGCCGGATACCTCCATGGGCTGGGGCGTGACTGCGTTCTTCATTATCTTCATTGCTTTTTATGCCACCGGCCCCGGCGTATGCGTCTGGCTGGCACTGTCCGAGCTGATGCCAGCCCGCATCCGCTCCAACGGTATGGCGATTGCTCTGTTGATCAACCAGCTGGTTTCCACGGTTATCGCCGGTTCCTTCCTCCCGTGGGTGGGCAGCTGCGGTTATTCCGGCGTGTTCTTTACGCTGGGCGGCATTACGGTGCTGTATTTCATTACGGTGACCTTCTTCCTGCCTGAAACCAAGGGACGTTCCCTGGAGGAAATTGAAGGTTACTTCACAACAGGCAAGATGCCGGAAGATCCCAAGATGATCGGCGAAGGCATAGAAGCGGAGGAATAATTCTTTCTTCCTGTGGTTTTCAAGGCCGCTTCCCCTGAATTGGGGAAGCGGCTTTTTTATAACAGGAAACAGGGGGGGCTGCCTGCATGGCTTCGGAAGCACGGCTGTTCCAGGGAGAGGGTTCCGGCCGCCTGTTCCCGGGCCGTGACGGTATCCGCTTTTCTTTCCCGCACCAGTGGGAGAAGGAGGGCTGCAAAGCCTGCGATGGCGTCCGCTATTTAGCGGGCTTCCCCTTTTTTCTGCTTGGACTGCCAGTGCTTGATGGCTTCCGCAATGGGGGGATACCCGTTTTTCATATGAAAGTCATAGGCTGTCTGGCCGTCATCGTTGCGGAGAGAGGGATTGGCGCCGTGATTCATGAGGCAAACGGCTATTTCCGGAGAGTTGCAGGCCATCAGCGGAGTCAGGCCATCCACGTCCGGCTGGTTGGGATCCGCTCCCGCGTTGATGAGAAGTTCAATGAGAGGAATGAGGCGTTCCGCCGGTTTTTCCTTGGTGCAGACCAGGTGGAGGGGTGATTGCTTGCTTTCAAAAAAGCGTTCGTTAACATCGCAGCCGGCTTTGATGAGCCGTTCGTAAATGGCGGGGGACAGACTGAGGAAGCCGACTCCGCGCGCCTGAGCGTTCATTCTGCGCTTGAGATCCGGGGAGCCGGCGTCCAAGAGCGCCAGCGCTATTTTTTCCTGACCCGGATCGGAGTCATTGAGGGCGGCGGAATACATGAACGGGGTGACGCCCCAAGGCCCCGGCTGATCCGGATCGGCGCCGTGTTTGAGCAGGGCGTGCACCAGCGGCAGCCTTTCTTCCGCGGTGGAATTCATATAGAGGCCTGAGAGGCACGCCCAGGTAAGGGGGGTGTCTCCCGGCTCTTTTGTGCCGTCATGCATAAAAATGGATTGAGCATTGACGGGAGCGCCCGCCTCTACCATCCGGACGGCCAGCCGGTTTAATCCCAGGGCAATGCAGAGGTGCAGAGGCGTGGTGCGGTCCGGCGTCTGGAGCAGGAGGTTGCCGGTTTGGCGGAATTGCTCCAGCATCTGATGGCATTGAAGAATGGAGTGGAATTCCTCCTGCACTTCTCCGGGAAACATGATTTCCAGCGGCCAGGAGTCATGCAGGAAACGGAGGGTAAGGCCCAGCAGCTTTTCGTTTGCCGTCTTGATTTCCTGTTGTTCCGCTTCCGTGAGCTGGATTGTCTTTTCCTCCGCATGCGCCCAGGGAGCGGCCATAACGACTGCTGAGGACAGAAGCAGCATGGTTCCTGTCATTTGTCTCATGAAGTCCTTATAGGGGAAGGGCCGTGAGCTGTCACTTCAAATCAGGGGCATGTCAACCCAGCCTGGAGAGACTGATGCGGACGGCTTCCACCGTGCGGTCAATGTCTTCTTCCGTATGGGCTGTAGAGATAAAGCCCGTTTCGTACGGGGAAGGCGCGAAGTAGACGCCTTGTTCCAGCATGTTCCAGAAGAAGGATTTGAAGAGTTTTTTGGAAGCTTTTTGCGCGGATTCCAGATTATAGACTTCCTCTTCCGTGAAGAAGAGGCAGAACATGGAGCCCGCACGGTGGAAGGTGTAATTTCTGCCGTGTTTTTTGAGGGCTTCGCGGATGCCTTCTTCCATGCGTGCTCCGAGCTGTTCCAGGCGTTCATAGGCGTTCCCTTTCAGGAGTTCCCGGAGCTGGGCCAATCCCGCCGCCATGGCAACGGGATTGCCGGACAGGGTTCCCGCCTGATACACGGGGCCAAGCGGAGAGAGGCAGTCCATGATTTCCGAACGGCCGCCAAAAGCTCCCACGGGGAGGCCTCCGCCGATGACTTTGCCCATGCAGGTAAGGTCTGGAGTGATGCCGTAAAGCTGCTGCACGCCTCCGGGAGCGACCCGGAAGCCCGTCATGACTTCATCAAAGATGAGAAGGGCGTCGTGGCGGAGCGTTATTTCCCGCAGGAAGTGAAGGAAGTCGTTTTGCGGAAAGTAGAGTCCGGCATTGGCAGGAAAGGGTTCCAGGATGACGGCGGCAATGTCGCTTCCATGGAGTTCAAAGGCTTTTTTTACTGCTTCCCGGTCATTGTAGGGCACGGTGAGGGTGAGCTGCGTCATTTCCCTGGGCACGCCCGCGCTGTCCGGTTCTCCGAAGGTGAGCGCTCCGGAACCCGCCGCCACCAGAAGGGAGTCCACATGGCCGTGGTAGCAGCCGATGAATTTAATGATTTTACGGCGTCCGGTA
>ENA-ORRI01000784-ORRI01000784.1-human-gut-metagenome-genome-assembly--contig:-NODE-784-length-15376-cov-4.18628_pt1 | contig 15376 bp, 10 predicted proteins | sample MGYA00242172_ERZ509128 | MGnify/ENA primary metagenome ERZ509128 (study PRJEB26280, sample SAMEA2338623) | human gut metagenome | biome: human gut; feature: human-associated habitat; material: faeces... | reverse complement strand
AAGCGCCGAAAACCGCTATAAACGAGCGGAAAAAGTATTCCCGATAAGTTTGGGACCATCAGGCCGCAGGTTCGAACCCTGTCACTCGGACCATAAGTCCACCGTAATTTCGATAGAATTACGGTGGGCTTTTTCTGTGCCTGGGAACTGTTTGAAATAAGACTTTTGGCCGTTTTGGCATATAAATTAATCCTGCTGCGGAGAAATTTCGCAGCGGGATTTTCATTTTATGTAGGCTATTTTTGTCATAAGTGTAGCAGTAATCGTTAGATTCACGTATATTCGTTGAATTCGTGTTGCCTCTTTCTGGATGAATAATTCATTTCAGTCTTGAAATATGGAATTAATTTCTTTATAATGAAAATGCGTGGATAACGCAGGCGAAACATATCATTAGAACGAAATGCGCTGATGATTTTTGGTGAAGAAAGCAAATGGGCTTCTAATGTACTCCATTTTACGGACTGAGCCGAAGTTGTATTTTCGTGGAGTTTGCCACTCCACTACAAAAGCGAAGAAAAAGCCTTGCTATGCAAGGCTTTTCCCGTTTTTATGATATTCACTTACACTAGTTTTGACTGCGTAGATCATAGACCCACTACCTTCAATTTCTGCATATTATCCCGTTTCAGTTCCAGCGAAGCGTGCACATACCGGTCCAACGTGATCGTCACAGAGGTATGTCCTAATATTTCTGACAATGATTTAACTTCAAATCCGACCTCAACAGCTCGCGTCGCAAATGTGTGGCGCAGCGTATGAAAATGCACGCCCTCCAGACCGCATGCCTGCGTGTACTTTTCCAATCGATACTGCAATGTCCGCGGCTCCATGAACGCTTCCGTTCCGGTCAGAACATACGCAGCTGAACTTTGCGGTTTCATGCGCCTGCAAAGCCCGGTTGCGTATTCCGTCATAGGGATTGTTCGCACGGAGGTATCGCTTTTGGGCGGACCAATCACAATCCTTGTTCGAGCACCTTGCGATACGCTGATATCATGCAGCCTTTGCAGGGTCTTTGCAATTCGGATAGCTTTATCGTTTGTAGAAACACTTTCCCACTGCAGTGCACAGAGTTCACCAATTCGTATGCCTGTACATAGCGCCAGCAAGATACCAAATCGGCACGAATCCAGATCCTCATGTAGATAGGCAACGAGGCGCGCCTGCTCTTCTCTGGACAAAACGCGCATCTCCTTCTTGCCAATCTTCGGATAGTTGATCTCCACCGCGGGAAATGAGCCTGCAAACTTCGAGGAAGCGAACTTCAAAATGCCATGCAGCACGACTAGAATATCATGCACCGTCTTTGACGCCAGTTCATCTTCGAATTGCAGTTCTTTGATGAAATCGTCCATCAATTCCGTCGTGAAGCCCAGAGGGTGGCACACACCGAGCTTTGGAATGATGTGCTTATTGACCGCGGCGCTGTATTTAATATACGTCGATTCTTTCACCGTGCATTTCTTTGTATGTAGCCATTCCAAGCAATAGCTGGAGAACAGTTTTTGCGTTCTGGCTGTCGGTAAGGGAGCTCCATTTGCCAAAGCTGCTTTGCGCTTTGCGGCTTTCTCTTTGGCTTCCCGATATGTTTTTCCATAACAGTATCCATACTTGATTTTTCCGGATAGCTCACGCCCCTTGATATACCGAGCCTCCCAGCGACCGTCCCGCCGTCTGAAGATATTCTCACCCTTTGCCATTTTGTAATTCCTCCTTGTGCAGTGATTATGTTGGGTGTGGATCTTATTTTAATTTCATCCAGACTGCTGGGATGACTGCGCTGAACTTTAAGTCAACGGAATTCTCCGCAAAAAATTAACGTAAGTTGACAAAAACATACTTTTTCTCCCATTTCTTTGTTGATTCAATTGCATTTGAATATGTAATGTGCTATAATACAGAAGAATAACTATGTTTTGCGTTACACGTGGAGTGGCAAACTCCACGAAAGCTCCGCTGACACATCTGCATTAACAAAAGATGTTCGTTTTTATGCAGCTATGGCGGAGGCGGTACTTACTTGAATTGCGCACCTTGAATGGATATTTTTGTACAGCAATTTGCAAATTCAATATCTGTGTAGAGCCTTTGCCCCTGGACGGCTTCGTGCTGAACCGATGGGGGGCAGAGATACAGATATCAATGTAGGGATGTGAGATATGTGACAACAACAGCGAGCAGCTGTTTGACAGAGGAGCGCTCTGCCGATGTGATCATTCAAATAGCAAAACCTGTATTGGAACAAAAGAAGCTGTACCTGATAACGAAGCGTGCTTTTGACATAGTATGTTCTTTCTTGGGCCTGCTGATTCTGGCAATCCCGATGATAATCATTGCATTGATCATCACTTTGGACTCGCCAGGTTCCCCAATTTTTAAGCAGGAGCGGCTCGGTCTCCATGGGAAGCCGTTTATGATCTATAAATTTAGGTCAATGCGTCTTGACGCAGAGGAAAACGGCCCGCAGTGGGCAGATGAACAGGATCCAAGATGCACACACTTCGGCCAAATTCTCAGACGCACCCGGCTGGACGAGCTTCCTCAGTTCTATAACATCCTGCGCGGCGACATGAGTTTCGTCGGCCCGCGGCCGGAGCGTGCTTATTTCTACGGAGAATTTGAAAAATACATTCCCGGTTTCTCCAACCGGTTAATGGTTGTTCCTGGCCTGACTGGATATGCTCAGGTGAATGGCGGATATTCTCTGAAGCCGGAAGAAAAAATTATCTACGATATGGAATATATAGAAAAACGGTCGATCTGGATGGATTTGGCATGTATTGGAAAAACGATCCGCGTCGTTTTGTGCGGCGCGGGCGCCCGATAAAGAAAGATGCGTTTGGAGGACAATCCTAGAATATGAACGAAAGTAAGAAACCGTATGCTTCCGTGGGGGGCACAGAACTGTCACTATGGGATATTACAAAGATCCTGTTGGCAAAGATTCATTGGCTGCTCCTTGCGGGGGTCGTTGCTGCTGCGGGCGTTTATGCAGTAGTAACAATTTTTGTTACGCCGACCTATGAATCTCGAGTGAGTTTTTATGTATATAACAGTGCGGACAATTCATCACAGGGAACGATCAATAACAGCGACCTCCAGGCGGCGGAGAGCCTTGCTACGACCTATTCAAAGATCCTGGCGAGCAATTCTGTTTTGGATTCCGTCCTGAGTGATTTGAGAGCAGAAACTTCATTGTCGAGAAAGGAACTTAGCCGCATGGTGAATGTCTCCGTTGTGTCGGATACACAGTTGCTGGAGGTGGTAGCGACCTCGACCGATCCAGAGCTTGCCTGTAAGATCGCCAATTCCTTTGCAAAAGTTGCGCCTACTGAAATCGTTCGTATTACCAAGGCGGGCGGCGTCGAGGTCGTGGACCGACCGGAGGTGGCAACGGAAAAATCTGCGCCCAGAACCGTATTTGACAGCGCGATTGGATTTGTGGTTGGCATGATACTGGCTTCAGTTGCTATTATTCTGCGAATGATGGCCGATACGACCATCTACCTGCCGGAGGACATTGAAAAGTCCGCCGGTGTGACTGTCCTTGGTCAGATACCGGACATCCATGCGACAAATGAGAATGCTGGCTGCTGGAAGCTGGCGGAGGGAGGTGCAGTGCTCTATGGCGAAAAAGAAAGAAAGCCGAAAGGTAGCGATTGAAGCTGTTCGTACAAACAGGAAACGTCTGCTGACCAATGAATCTCCATTTGCGATAAAGGAAGCCTATGTAAAGTTGCGCACCAGTTTGATGTTCTGCATGACGGCGGATAAGGAGCGCCCATGTACGAGCTTCGCCGTCACTAGCGCAAAGCCCTCTGAGGGCAAGAGCCTGACAGCAGCCAACATTGCCATTAGCTATGCAATGTTGGGCAAAAAGGTGCTCTTGATCGATGCGGATATGCGCAAGCCGACACAGCGCCGCCTTTGGAGGGTGGAGAAGCCTACCGGCCTGTGCGACTTTCTTGCAAAAATATCGAAGCTCGAACTGGACAAGGTGAAAGATCTGCCGCTCTGGATCGTTTGCACTGGCACCATCCCACCGAACCCCTCCGAATTGCTTTCGTCCGAGCGCATGAAGCACTTCGTGGAAGAAAGTGCAAAGGTTTATGACTACATTATTATTGACACGCCGCCGATCAATACGGTCGCCGACGCCCAAATCGTTTCGACCTATGTGGACGGTGTGGTACTCGTAGTCAAGTCCGGCGATACGACGGAGGACGAGCTGAACGAGGCCATCGATGCGGTACGCCGTGCGGGCGGAAACCTATGCGGCACGGTGCTCAACGACCTGAATATGAAATCCGTGAAGTATGCTTACAAATATAAATATGGGGGCAAATACGGATATAAGTATTCCTATTCTGAGTCGTATGAAGCGCGGTAATATGAAGCTCGACTTGTCGCTTGACTACCATGCCCATATTCTTCCCGGCTGCGACCATGGGAGCGATGGCCTTGTGACCTCGCTGAAACAGGTGGAGATGGCAGCTTCTGCTGGCGTGAAAACGATCTGTGCAACGCCGCATTTTTACCCGCACAAGGAGTCCGTCGAATCCTTCCTGCGCCGTAGGAAGAAAACTGCAGGGCTGCTGCTCCGTGAGCTGCCTGAAAACGCTCCGCTGATTCAGCTCGGCGCAGAGGTGCTGATCTGCGATGGCATGGAACGGCTGGACGGCCTGAACCGCCTGTGCCGTGAGGGTACAAACGAGCTGTTGTTGGAAATGCCGTTTTATGCGTGGCCGGAGTCGATCTGGGACACGCTGTATCTTCTGTGTGACCTGGCGGATATTCAAATTGTCCTTGCTCACGCAGAGCGGTATCCTGCAGAGAATATTGAAAAACTGATTTGTGAGAGCGTGCCGCTCCAGCTCAATGCAGAATGCCTGACAAAGCCGCTGAAACGTAAACGGTATCTTGAATGGATTGAAAATGGATATGTAAAGTACCTCGGAAGCGATATCCATATGCTGGGAGATCGGTACGAAGATTGGACTAAATGCCGAAGGCTTCTAGACAAATAATTGGAGCAGAAAGGGGAGCTTTATGAGCGCAGAGCAATATGTAGCATATTCTGTCCTTATGTCAGTCTATAGCAAGGAAAACCCGGCATGGCTGAAACTTGCAATTGAAAGCATGCAGACTCAAACCCTGCCGACCAGTGATTTCGTTTTGGTATGTGATGGACCGCTGACCCCGGAATTGGACGGTGTGATTGCTGAAAAGCGGCGTCAGATGGGCGAGACCTTAACGGTCGTGCGGCTTGAGAAAAACATGGGCTTGGGAAATGCCTTGAATGAAGGGATAAGGCACTGCAGGAATGACCTGGTTGCGCGTATGGACAGTGATGATATTGCGTGCCTTGACAGATGTGAAAAGCAGGTTGCAGTTTTTAACGAACATCCGGAAGTGAGCATCTGTTCTGGCACAATATTGGAGTTTTCGGAAACACCAGAAGATGCGGATCGCAGGCGAATGCTGCCAGAAGGAAATGAAGCGATCAGAGAATTTGCTAAAAGAAGAAGCCCATTTAATCATCCATGTGTAATGTACAAAAAATCGGCGGTTGAGGCAGTAGGCTCGTATCAGCACTTTTACCGGCTGGAGGACTATTATCTGTGGATTCGAATGCTGATGGCTGGTTATGAGGGATATAATATTCAAGAGCCGCTGCTCTATATGAGAGCAGGTACAAGTATGTATAAACGACGGGCGGGTCGGCGTTACGCAAAAACGCAGATAGAATTGTTCCGTTTCATGTGGAAGCAAGGATTCATAAATGCTTGGCAATATGCTGAGAGTTGCATTATCCGAAGTAGTTCTGCGCTGTCACCGAACTGGCTGCGCAAGTATATGTATATAACTTTTCTGCGTAGCTAAGGGCGCACATATGAGAGTACTGGAACAACATACGGGAATGACGGCTCATCAGACACTTCTGCTTGAAATGCTGAAAGATATTGATATCGTCTGCAAAAGGCACCGAATATCATATCAGCTTTTTGCAGGCACGGCATTAGGAGCAGTCAGACATCACGGCTTCATTCCATGGGATGATGATGTGGATATTATAATGTCTCGCAGTGAGTATGAGCGTTTTTTCAAGGAAGCGGCCAAAGATTTTGACGAGACTTTATATTTTGCCCAGCAGGAACACAGCGCTCATTGGCCAATGCCCTACTCCAAATTGCGGCGAAACAATACGACCTGCATAGAGAAGTATTATCCAAAGGATTTGAAGACGCACCAAGGCGTGTATGTCGATATCTTCCCGTGCGATAACCTCTCTGATTGCACTTTGATGCGGAAGATACAGTTTTGTGTATCAAAAATCATTATTGCAAAAAGCCTATATGCTCGTGGGTATGAAACCAATAGCGTGATTAAGAAGCTATTCATGCAGGTATGCCGCATGTTCCCGCTCAAAGGGCTCAAGGCAATTTGTATACGAAAAAAAGATCAGAAATCGCAGTTAGTCCATACATTTTTTGGCGCAGGGAGCAAATACGAGAAAAATATATTCCCGCGGGCATGGATTGAGCAGTCCGTTGAGATGCAGTTCGAGGATGGAGTATTTCCGGTATCTGCCTATTATGACGAGCTGCTGACGAAGCTGTACGGCGATTACCACGCGCTCCCAAATCCGGAGGACAGAAAGTGCAAAGAGCATGTCGCCATTCTGGATCTGGAGCACCCGTATGAAGCGCATCTGTCGGAACTTCATAATATGCAGTTCGACGTTCTTACAAGAAGCATTCGATAAATGCGATTCCGGATATTTTCGAGGAGATAATATGGTAGAACCGCGAGTACTTGTTGTTAGTCACAATGTTTTCAGTTCTTCTGGAAACATGGGGAAAACAATGATGCATATGTTGGCTGGAATCCCCCCAGATAATCTCGCACAATTGTACTTCCATCAGGAGATTCCGACTCGAAGATGCTGTCTGCACTATTTCAGAATGACGGACAGCAATATTCTGCATTCGCTGTTTACACGAAAAACAGAGTTCAGGGTCTTTGATGCATCAGACATTGATGAATCGGCGGTGCAGAGCAGAACCGACACAGGCTGGCTGGCGAAGGTATATCAGTTTTCCAGACGGCGTACATCATTCATCTATTTTTTGCGGGACACAATGTGGAGATTCGGCAAATGGAAAACCAAAGCGCTTTTGGAGTGGGTGCAGGCATTTGCCCCTAATGTCATATTTTTAGCGGCCGGAGACTATGCGTTTCCCTATCGTATCGCCATCTGGCTGTCGGATTTCCTGCACATTCCGATTGTGATGTGGTGCGCAGATGATTTCTATATTGAGCCGCTGAATCATGGACCTTTTTTTCGTCGAATACAATGCCAACAGCTGGTGAAGCTGGCCCGAAAGGTCATTCATCGGGGCGGGACTATTGTTACGATCAGTGACATGATGCAAAGAGATTATGCACGCTTGTTTCAAGTTCCAACAAAAACGATCCGAATCTCAAGTGCAATTAACCATTACTCGCTGCCTGCTGATTCCCGGTCGGGTGTTGTTTATGTTGGGAATTTGGGAATCAATCGCATTGTACCGCTGACTGAACTGGGGCGTGCGCTCAGGGCAGCCGCAATAACTGGATTTGAGACAATCAATGTATATTCCGGTGAGCGGAATTCCACAATTCTTCAACAAATCAACAAGGGAAATGGATTGACTTATTGCGGATGTATTTCTGAGCGAGAGGTTGAGCGGCTCTTAGGGACAAGTAAGTTTATTATCTTTACTGAAGCCTTTGATAACAAATCAATTTGTCGTACTAAGTATTCCCTTTCTACAAAAATTGCAGAAAGCCTACGAAGCGGAGCATGCATTCTTGCGTATGGGCCATCTGAAATTGCAGCAATTGATTATTTGAGACGTTATCGTGCTGCATACATACTCGAAAAAGCAGAAGAACTTCCTAATGCAATACGGCATTTATGCGAAGAAGCCAATGAGTACAGTCATTATACACTATGCGCACAATCATTGGCCGAACAGTTTCATAGCGCTGAAGTTAATGAAGAATGTCTAAGAGATATTTTCGTGGAAGCAATTAGTAATTATAAAACTGCGGAGGTCAAGGAATGCAAGACGACAAAGTGACAAGCAAACAAAACAAAATCCGAATACGCCAAAGGAATGCAGGGATGACATATCGAAAATGGATATCAGTATTTTTGTGCGTCATATTCGTGTGTGGCCTGTTGGCCGGGTGCGGCAATGACAAAGTGCAAGAAGAACAGAATGATAATGTTTCTGCAAATACGATTCCAGAAGATGTAGTCGTTCATACGGACTACGGTGATCTGCATTATCCGGATCGTTGGCAGGAGTATGTTACCATTCGCCAGGAGCAGAACGGCAACACGATTGCGGTTACCTTTGAAACCAAGAGCGGAGAAGAAACCTATGAATTGTTCAAGGTTTTAATTGGTGATGACAGCAGTGAGGTTGTCGGCAGCCTGACGGACGACACGGGAACCCAGCGAAATGTTTATCTACATGTTGAGGAACTGCCTGCCGATTCTGGCTTGGAAGAGACAGAGCAGACCCGCTTCTACGCAATGCAAGAGGACTTAAATTATCTGATCGATCATTTAAGCTGAATGTAATTACAATAGGAGGAGAACTGTTATGACAAGTAGACTGGTGAAACGACATTTGTCTTTGTGCCTTGTTCTTGTGATGCTGCTGACAGCTATGCTGCCGGTCAGCGTCTTCGCGGCGGGCTCAAACGATGAAGGCTCTGCTGCTTCCGGGGGGAACGCAGCTGCAACTACGATGATTTCAGACTATGCAACATTCCTTTCCTGTTTCAAGGTTCTGGAAGGCTATGCCCAGACCTATGCGGAAGAAAATGCCGGTGAGGATGCCAATGCGCTGATCATCAACTATATCCGTACAGGCGTGGAGCGGTACACCTCCGGCACTTGGGAAATGGTCTGCGGCAAGGAGAATACTGCCTTTACCGCCTATGTTTCCGAGCAGGATACCGCGAACAATACCTCGGCTTCTGCACTGAAGAACTTGGGCAACTTCACATTGCCCAATGGCAATAAAGTTGACCTTGGCCATGTGTTTGGCGCAATGGATGTGGCCAACTATGCCAAGGCGCAGGGGATGACTGCGGCTGTTGTGCAGGCACGTGCCGATATGGGCAGCTGGGCCGGTGACATCGCGGACCTGATGTTCTGCGCCGAAAATGTGGACATCCCCGATAAGGTGGATACCACGGAGACGGACGTTGACATTCTGGCTGCCAACATTCGTACAAAATACCTCGGTGTAGATTACGGCACACTCAACAGTGTGGGTCACTCCTTCACTGATACGGACCTCTATGGCGACATGGATGCGTTCTATCTCACAACGGAGATGAACCGCGGCGGTGTGGCGTTGAGCACGATCATTGAGAACTACTTTACCGCAGGGCTTACAGACGCAAGCCGCGCTTCCTACTTCCTGACCAACCGTCTGGGCGGCATGGTCACCAAAGACGGTATCCGGAGCAAGGTTCTGAGCACCTATACCGGGAATACCCTGATCGGTGCGCTGGAGAGCTCGTACTCGCTGACAGATCTGCCCAATTGCGAGACGCTGCGCAAGGCCTGCTGCTATGCATTTGCGGATTATCTGTTTGATCTGGCTGGCGATCCCAACGGCACGGATCCCGTTGATCCCGACCCGGTCGATCCGGATCCTAAGCCCGAGCCGAAGCCGGATAATGCCTACTATTCTGTGTTTTCTTCGGACACGACGACGGTCGCGCCCGGTGTGACGCAGACGATCAACTATGCACTGACCAAGGACGACAAGCAGATCGTCTACTACATTGCCACGGCGGATATCGCCCGGGAGGATGTGAGCATCCACGCCAATTATCACGACAACGATCCGAGCCAGGGCTGGGCAATGTCCCGCGTGTCCGATCAGATGGCGGCGGCTCAGAAGCGGCATTCCGATCCGTCCGATGCGGCAAACTACGTCGAGCACTACAATGCAGTGGTCGGTGTCAACGCTGACTTCTACAACATGACCACCGGTGCCCCCAGCGGCGCTCTGGTTATGGATGGTGTCGAGTATCATGGCGGCACCTCCAAAAACTTCTTTGCGATCCTGAAAGACGGGACTGCCATGATCGGCGGGCCCAGCGATTACGCAGCTTATCAGGATCAGATCCAGGAGGCTGTCGGTGGCAGCGTTTATCTGGTCAAGGATGGGAAGCCTGTCGTGACCAGTGCGGCGGACTATTATAACAGCCGTCATTCCCGCACTTGTGTGGGTATCACTGCTGAGGGCAAGGTCGTCATGATGGTGCTGGACGGCCGTCAGGAACCCTTCTCCGCTGGCGGCACTGCTGAAGAACTGGCACAGATCATGCTGGACGCAGGCTGTGTGACCGCAATCAATCTGGATGGCGGCGGTTCCACTACCTTCGTAGCGAAGCAGGAAGGCAGCAATACGCTCACGGTTGTGAACCGTCCTTCGGATGGTTATGAGCGTTCCGTTAGTTCCTCTCTGATGGTGGTCTCCACGGCCCCTGTCTCTACGGAGTTTGATCATGCCCTGATCACCTCTGCTTACGATTACTTGACGAGCGGCGCCGCGGTTCGTCTGGTTGCTTCCGGTGTCAGTGTGTCCGGCAGCGCTGCGGAACTCCCTGCCAATCTTACATGGAAGTCCGCAGATGAAACCATCGGTACCGTCTCTGAAGATGGTGTTTTCACCGCCGTCAAGAAAGGCAGCGTGGAAATTCAGCTCCTGTCCGGTGACACGGTGATCGGCAGCAAGACGCTTACCGTGGTCGAGCCGAATGGACTGAAATTTTCCAAGACAAGCATCAACGCCATCTACGGGGATTCGGTGCGCCTTCCCCTGATCGCAACCTATAATGAGAATCCCGTCGCTGTATGCGCGGGCGATATCACATTTGAACTGAGCAACAGCGCAGCAGGTACTGTGGAAGCTGCGAACAATGGCTTTGCCTTTACTGGCAGCGAGGGATCCGGTCTGCGCAACGTTACCATTACGGCTATGATCACGCGGGACTATTCCATCAGTGCCACGATCAAGGTCGCCATGTACAGTGCCAATCAGGCGATTTTCGACTTTGACAACGCCACAGGCGGCGACAGAACCTTCGCATGGACAAGAGAAGTCTCCAACGCGGAATATCTCCCCGGCGGCGACGGCGAGACAGACCGCTATCATGTGATCGATCCCAGCCAGCCCATGAACGTCACCTATGTCTTCGGACTGGATATGATGACGATCAAGATGCCTGAAAAGCTGGAGCCGCTTCTGTCCATGGTTGCTGGCGGCGATATTTCCGGCATCACGGCCTGGGATCTGCTGCTCCAGCTGGCAGAGCGTGTCAGCCCGAAGACTGAGGTGACGGTGAAGTTCCAGTTCGACCAGAATGTCGATGTGGACATTTCCAACCTGACGGTGTCGAATGATTATTTCCGTCTGACGTCCGCATCCATGGACGAGAATAATCTGCTCACGGTGAAGTGCAATTTCATCAAGCAGAGCCAGGCCATTGATCCTGAAACGGCCAACCCCATCTGCATTCTCAGTGGTGTAAAGATGACCGCTAAGAACGGCGCGAATCAGACGCTGACAATTACGAACGCTGGTTCGATCGGCTATGATATCTATCTTGGCGCAAACGCGCTCTACAGCATGGCCAAGCAGACCTCTTTCCAAGAGCAATATGGTATTTATCCCTATGAGGAGCCGGAAAATGTCACACATCCCAAGGGCGGCCATTTTTACTGCGAATCGTATCAGAAATTTACGGATAAGTTCATTCTGGATGGCACAGTCTGGTCCGGCTGGAAGCAGATCAACGGCGCAACCTACTACTTTGTGGATAACGTCGCTGTGAAGGGCGTTCACAAGGTCCCTGGTCTCAACGATGAAAGCAACGAGTATTTCTACCAGTTCAATGAGACGACCGGTGCTTGCGAGGGTAAGGTCACAGGCCTGTTCGAACTTGACGGCGCACGGTATTACGCCATCAACGGTGTGGCCAAGTCTGGCTGGTGGAACCTGACGGATGCAGATGGTGAGAACAGCTATTATTACTTTGATAAAGAGACATTCAAAGGACTGAATGGCCCGAGTAGAGCATTCTTCGAGAATGTGACGTACACGTTTGATAACGGAAAGCTGTTGAAGGGAGAATGGCTGACAACCGATCAAGGAACCAAGTATTATTATGGGCCGACATTCGTACAGGGAAAATGGTATACGGTTGAAGGCGAAAAGTACTATTTCGACCCGCAGGGCTATCGTTATACAGGGCTTAGATATGTGAAAGAAAGCTACAATCACGATGATCATATCTACTGGTATGACTTTGGCGAAGATGGGATTTGCCACGGCGTATATCAGCACACAGGCCTCTTCTATCTTAACGGAAATACGTACTACACCATCGACGGAATGGTCTGCTTTGGCCTGTATTTAGCGGAAGATGGATACTACTACTATTTTGGAAGTGGCAATTATACCGCTGTTAAGAACACCCGTCACTGGGTATCCTTCCCGAATGACACTGGTCTTGCACAGGCGTTCTACGATTTTGACGAAAACGGCAGGATGATTATTGATAATCCGGATCCGAGCAAAAACGGCATTGTCAACGAAGACGGTACGCTCTATTACTACGTGAATGGTGTCAGGAACTATGCCGGTCTGATTCAAATTGACGGTGACTACTATTACGTGAACAGTTCCTGCAAAGTAGTCACGAGTCAGCGTTACTGGGTATCTAAGACCAATGATCTGCTTCCTGCCACCTTCTATAACTTCGATGCAGACGGTAAGATGACGGATGCACCGATTCCGACGCCGGATCCTGACCCGAATCCCAATCCTGATCCCGGGGTGAAGAACGGCATCGTCAACGAGGATGGCGAGCTGTATTACTATGTCAATGGCGTCAAGACCTACGCGGGCCTGATCAAGATCGACGGCGATTACTACTATGTGAACAGCTCCTGCAAGGTCGTAACAAATTGCCGTTACTGGATTAGCAAGACCAATGATCTGTTGCCCGCAACCTTCTATAACTTCGATGCAGACGGCAAGATGACTGATGCACCCATTCCGACGCCTGACCCCGATCCTAATCCCAATCCTGATCCCGAGGTGAAGAACGGCATCGTCAGCGAGGACGGCGAGCTGTATTACTATGTCAATGGTGTCAAGACCTACGCTGGTCTGATTCAGATTGACGGCGATTATTACTATGTGAACAGCTCTTGCAAGGTTGTTACCAACCAGCGCTACTGGATCAGCAAGACCAATGATCTGCTGCCCGCAACCTTCTATACCTTTGATGCAGACGGCAAGATGACCGATGCACCCATTCCGACACCTGACCCCGATCCGGATCCCAATCCTGATCCCGGGGTGAAGAACGGCATCGTCAATGAAGATGGTGAGTTGTATTACTATGTCAATGGTGTCAAGACCTACGCTGGTCTGATTCAGATCGACGGCGATTATTACTATGTGAACAGTTCTTGCAAGGTTGTTACCAACCAGCGCTATTGGATCAGCAAAACCAACGATTTGCTGCCTGCCACCTTCTATACCTTTGGTGCAGACGGTAAGATGACGGATGCACCGATTCCGACGCCTGAGCCTGATCCCGAGCTGAAGAATGGCATCGTTAGCGAAGATGGCGAGCTGTATTACTATGTCAATGGTGTCAAGACCTACGCTGGTCTGATTCAGATCGACGGCGATTATTACTATGTGAACAGTTCTTGCAAGGTTGTTACCAACCAGCGCTATTGGATCAGCAAAACCAACGATTTGCTGCCCGCCACCTTCTATACCTTTGGTGCAGACGGCAAGATGACCGATGCACCCATTCCGACGCCGGATCCCGATCCAGTCGATCCTGCAAAGAACGGTATCGTCAGCGAGGACGGCGAGTTGTATTACTATGTGGACGGCGTCAAGACCTATGCTGGCCTGATCCAGATCGACGGCGATTACTACTATGTGAACAGCTCCTGCAAGGTCATCACGAACCAGCGCTATTGGATCAGCAAAACCAACGACCTGCTGCCCGCCACCTTCTATACCTTTGGTGCAGACGGCAAGATGGTCAAATAACCAAAAGACCCATGGGGTATGGTGATTTTAGCGCCATACCCCATGGAAGATACGAATACGAAAAGGAGTACGCTTTGCTTGATCTTGTATTTATCTGGCTGAAGGAGCATTCACTGATCGTGCTCCTGCTTCTGGGAACTATCTTCAATGTGTTCTGGCTGTACAGGATGCGGCGGCAGCTCCAAATGAAATGGTACGCCGTGATAGCATTCTCGGTGCTGCATACGGTATGTGGTGTTTTGAGTGTAAAAGCATTTGCGTTTCTGGAAACCGGAGATGCTGGCAACATGAGCTTATTCGGCGGAGTGTTCTTTATGCCAGTGCTTTATTTCATCAGCGCAAAGGTTTCAAAACGCAATATCAAAGCCGTTTTTGATATTTTTACGATTTGCATGATCTTCACGGTGATGTGCGCTCGGATCAACTGCATCGTCTCTGGATGCTGCGCTGGCTTAGTCATACCGGGAACGCACGTTCACTTCCCCACAAGGGAACTCGAGATCCTCTATTATATTGTGATGCTGATTCTGCTCATCCCCAGAGTGAAAAAGAGCAAGAACCCCGGCAGTATTTACCCACTTTATATGGCATCCTATGGAGCGTTCCGCTTCATTGATGAATTCTTCCGGACGTCCTCTACGGGGATGCTATTCCACCTTTCTCATGTCTGGGCAGCCATCGCATTTGCGGCGGGACTCAGCATTTACATAGAAATAAACGACAGAAATCATCAAAGAAAGAAGGTAATAAAGAAATGAAAAGCACATTGAAGCGATTCCTTTCGCTTGTGCTCTGCATGTGCATGGTCATGGCACTGCTTCCAAATGTGACCATGACAGCGTTTGCAGCAACCAGTGGAACTGTGACAGGCTTAGCCGACGAGAACATTGGACTGAGTTTTACGGGCGACGCAGATGATGCTTGGTCGGCCAATGGTACGAGCATTATCGGTGCAGCTACCAGCACGAGCGGATGCGAAGGTAAAAACTATAAATCCACACTGACAATTACAAATATGAAGTCGACAACAGCAACCCTTTCCTTTGACTACTCTATTGAGCAGAACAGCGGCACCATTCAGGTGGATGGTGCAGCGGTTTCTTCGGGTGCCAGTTTTACCAAGGAACTGGCGGCAAACGAGAGCGTTAAAGTATACATCAAGTCTGGCAGCACCAGTGCTGCTACGAAGATCACCCTTACCAACGTGGTTCTGG
>ENA-ORRI01000767-ORRI01000767.1-human-gut-metagenome-genome-assembly--contig:-NODE-767-length-15711-cov-2.747_pt1 | contig 15711 bp, 10 predicted proteins | sample MGYA00242172_ERZ509128 | MGnify/ENA primary metagenome ERZ509128 (study PRJEB26280, sample SAMEA2338623) | human gut metagenome | biome: human gut; feature: human-associated habitat; material: faeces... | reverse complement strand
TTAAAACAACTACCCATAAACTATTCACTCCTCCCCCGCAAGCCACATCCAAATTAGGCTCATTCATGAATATGGTAGACCAAGGGTTAGCCGTATATGACGGTGTGATGATGGGAATGAGAGTAGCACGTAACATACGCCGGCTTTTTGGAAAACGGAGATAACCGTTTGCCCAAAAAGCCGTTTCATAAAATAGCCGGTAAAAAACACTATTGCCAGTACAGGTATGCCCCACCTCCTACACTGGGATTTTGTAAAAAGCCCCTTCATCTTTCAGTTCGAGCACTAAAGCATTCATTATGTTAAGATTACAGGCTGAAAGATACTTCAGCCATCTTTCAGCCATGCTTCATTTCAATCTGCTGAGAACGAAAAATCGTTCGACTGAGATTGAAAAAACGTTTGGCGCAGATCAAAAATTCATTCGGCTGAGAACTTTTTGCAGCTTTCCGCCATGAAAGGAAGCTGAAAGATACCGTTCTTGTCTTTCATTCCATAATATACTGTATGACAAAAACTTACCATACAACCTGAAAGATGAAGCCATTTTTCTGAAAACGATTGGGAGGACCGTGAGAGGAATAAAATTTTTCCGGAAGGAACTGCATGGAATTAAGAATTATCGTGTAACTTTGCGTTGTTTTTAAACTCTACAAACAAAGATTACAATTATGATGAACGAATGGTTTGAATGCAAGGTAAGATACGAAAAAACATTAGAAAATGGCTTGGTCAAGAAAGTCACGGAGCCCTATCTGGTAGATGCCCTGAGCTTCACTGAAGCCGAAAGACGTTTTATAGAAGAAATAGAACCGTTCATGTCCGGCGAATTTCAAGTGACAGACATCAAACGGGCCAAATATGCCGAATTGTTCGAAACGGACGAAGATGCAGCCGACCGTTGGTTCAAAGCCAAAGTGGCTTTCACCACCCTTGATGAAAAAAGCGGGGCGGAAAAGAAAAGCAACCAAAACATGCTGATACAAGCTTCGGATCTGCACGATGCCGTAAAACGCCTTGACAAAGGAATGGAAAGCACCATGGCCGACTACGAAATCGCCTCTATTGCAGAAACGCCTATTATGGACGTGTTCCATTACAAAACCGAAGTGGACGAGAAACCGGAATTCCCCGAAGCATAATCCCGTTTCATTGAAACCATAACGCCATGTCACAGATTCAGGACGAAATAAAACGTATCACGGCCTCGCTTCCCTGCGGTGTCCGGTTAGTGGCCGTGTCCAAATACCATCCCGAAAGCCGCATCGAGGAGGCATACGCTGCCGGGCAACGCGTCTTCGGCGAAAGCCATGTACAAGAGCTTCGCCGTAAATACGATAACCTCCCCAAAGACATCGAGTGGCACTTTATCGGACACTTGCAAACCAATAAAGTGAAGTATATCGCTCCATACGTAGCCATGATACATGCGGTAGATTCCATGAAACTACTTCTTGAGGTAGATAAACAAGGAGAAAAGTCCGGACGGGTGATACCCTGTTTACTTCAACTTCACGTGGCCAAGGAAGAAACCAAATTCGGTTTCACACCGGACGAATGCCGCACGTTGATAGCGGATGAAGAATGGAAAAAGCTGGCACATGTCCAAATTTGCGGCTTGATGTGCATGGCTTCCAATACGGACGATATGGAACAAGTACGATCTGAATTCCATCTGGCATACGAACTGTTCAAGGAACTGAAAACCGGAGCTTTTGCAAATGCTCCCTATTTCAAAGAATGTTCATGGGGCATGAGCCATGATTATCCCATTGCAATAGAGGAAGGTAGTACGCTTATCCGCGTGGGAAGTAAAATATTTGGTGAAAGAGTGTATTAAAAGCATATTATTCTTGCTTTAATCGTTTTTTCTCCTTAGTTTTGCACAAAATAAAAAGAATTGTGCAATGGAAAAACTTAGTTTTAACGAACAAATAGAACAAAGCATCAAGGACAACTGGGATCTTGATGCTTTGTCTGATTATAAAGGAGAAACCTTTCAATATAAAGATATAGCCCGAATCATAGAGAAACTTCACATTATCTTTGAATACAGCAACGTAAAACCGGGAGACAAGATAGCCCTTTGCGGACGGAACAGTGCCCATTGGGGAGCCGTATTTTTTGCGACGCTGACATACGGGGCTGTGGCCGTGCCTATCTTGCACGAATTCAAAGCCGACCAGGTTCATAACATTGTGAACCACAGTGAAGCCAAACTACTTTTCGTAGGTGATCTGGTATGGAAGAATCTCGACGCCAATGAAATGCCGAATCTGGAAGGGATCATCAACATTGCAGATTATTCACTCCTTGTAGGTCGCACGCAAAAAGTCGCGTATGCACGGGAACATCTGAACCAGTTGTTCGGCGAACGCTACCCCATGAACTTCCGCAAACACCATATATCATATTATAAAGGAGCACCGGAAGAACTGGCTGTCATCAACTATACTTCAGGCACGACAAGCCGTTCGAAAGGTGTAATGATTCCCTATCGTGCCCTTTGGTCCAATCTGGAATTTGCCAAGGAAGTATTAAGTCCGCACATGAAAATCGGGGATAACGTGATTTCCATGTTGCCCATGGCTCACATGTACGGGATGGCTTTTGAATTTATCTTTGAGTTTTGCACGGGATGCCACATTTACTTCCTGACCAAGAACCCGTCCCCCAATGTTCTTTTTGCGGCATTTGCCGAGTTGAAGCCGCGTATCATTATCGCCGTCCCCTTAATCATAGAAAAGATTATCCGCAAGGCGGTTCTTCCTAAAATTCAGGGTACAACCGTAAAGATGCTATTGAAAGTCCCATTAGTCCGTCAAAAGATCAAAGACAAAATCTGCGAACAGCTCAAAGCGGCGTTTGGAGGAAATTTCTATGAAATCATCATAGGCGGGGCAGCTTTCAATCATGAAATAGAAATGCTGCTTCACGACATCGGTTTCAATTACACTGTGGGCTACGGCACCACGGAGTGCGCCCCGATTATCTCATACGCAGACTGGAATATTTTCGCACCCGGTTCTTGCGGCAAGGCGGCTCCACGTATGGAAATCAAGATTGACAGCAATGACCCGCAACACACCGTAGGAGAAATCCTCACCCGAGGCGCCAATGTCATGTTGGGATACTATAAAAACGAAGAAGCAACCCAGGAAGCATTTCGAGACGGTTGGTATCGTACAGGCGACCTCGGTATCATGGACGAAAATGGCAACCTTTTCATCAAAGGCAGAAGCAAAAACATGCTTTTAGGTGCGAGTGGACAAAATATCTATCCAGAAGAAATTGAAGATTTGCTGAACAACCTGACTTTGGTCAACGAAAGCATCGTCATCCAAAAAGGAGAAAAACTTTATGGGTTGGTGTATCCGGACTTTGAAGAAGCGCACAATTTAGGTTTACAAGACTCGGATTTGGCCAACGTCATGGAACAAAACCGGACAGAACTGAATAGTATGCTGCCCGGATATGCCCAACTTTCCGGTATCAAAATCTTCCAAGAGGAATTCGAGAAAACCCCTAAGAAAAGCATCAAACGCTATTTGTACACGGATTGCCAGGTATAGTCAAGGCATCCCTGATAAAAACGAAAATTACAAATCTGCCCAAGAAAAAACATAAAAGCAAAAGACAATGAAAGATTTCAATTACTACGCCCCTACGCAGGTCGCTTTCGGAAGAAAAGCGGAACAGGCGGCAGGCCGATTGGTAAAACAATACGGCGGAACAAAAGTATTGGTACATTACGGAGGCAAAAGCGCAGAACGTTCCGGACTGTTAGACGCAGTATGCCATGCACTTGAAGCCGAACATCTCCCTTATGTGAAGTTGGGAGGAGTCGTGCCCAACCCACGTCTCTCAAAAGTACACGAGGGCATCAATTTATGCCGTGCCGAGGGTGTAGATTTCATCTTGGCTATCGGCGGCGGCAGTGTAATCGATTCCGCCAAAGCCATCTCCATGGGAGTAACCTACGAAGGAGACGTTTGGGATTTTTTCACCCATAAAGCCGATGCGAATACCTGCCTCCCCTTGGGAGCCGTGCTCACCCTCCCGGCAGCAGGTAGCGAAATGAGCGACGCCACAGTCATTACCAACGAAGACGGCGACCTGAAAAAAGACTACGGCAGCGATAAGCTCCGTTGCAAGTTTGCCGTAATGAACCCAGAGCGCACCTTTACATTGCCTCCCTATCAAACGGCAGCCGGCGTAGTAGATATCATCATGCACACGTTGGAACGCTACTTCTCCCACGATGATGACATGACCGTAACCGACTCCATTGCCGAAAGCCTCATCCGCACCGTACAAGATAGCGCGTTCAAAGTACTGCAACAACCGGACAACTACCTGCATCGCGCCCAAATCATGTGGGCAAGCAGCCTTTCTCACAACGGTTTGACCGGTTGCGGTACCACTTCTGACTGGGCCACGCACTTTCTGGAACACGAACTCAGCGGTATGTTCGACGTAACCCACGGCGCAGGCCTGGCTGCCGTATGGGGCAGTTGGGCGCGTTACGTCTACCTTGAAAATCCCACCCGTTTCGCACAATTCGCCGTCAATGCCATGGGAATACAAAACAACTTCAAGTCAGCAGAAGAAACAGCCTTGGCCGGCATCGAAGCATTGGAACGCTTCTTCCGGGCCATCGGCATGCCTACTAGCATACACGAACTCATCGGACGCGAAATCACAGACGAGGAAATTCACGAGATGTCCCGTAAATGCAGTTATGATGGTACCCATACCATCGGCGGCTTCAAAGTATTGAACCGCGAGGACATGGAGCACATCTACCGTGCGGCACGCTAAACCTACGGGTATCTATACAGGGAAACCCTCATGGAAACAAGACACAAAAAAGGGAAAGAGCGACACGCCTTTCCCTTTTTCTTAGGTTGCAACCCCGCTGCAAACCAGGACTTTCAGATTCCTGTACCGACTCCTCCAACCCTCATTTCTTCTTTCCTTTTAATGCAAACATGATGGGAGCGGTAACTTTCATGGATACCGGCTTGCCGTCCAACCGTGCAGGTTTCCACTTCGTCATGGCCATGATGACCCGCACAGCTTCCGCACTCAGGCGCACATCTGGACTTTTCACCACTTTCGGGCGCGTCACGTTCCCATCCTTATCCACCACGAAAGAAACCATCACCCTACCTTCGACTTTTTCCTTGACACAGGCCTCTGGATAGTGGATATTAGACGACATATATTCCATCAGGGCGTTTATTCCTCCGGGATATTGCGGAGGAACATCAGCTTTCTCATACACCTTGTCGGCTGCATACATATCCGCCACAGACAAACCTTCCACACGCAGGAACATCGGCTTCATCACGCGAAGCACCTGCTGTTCCAAATCATCGTTTTCCACGCGCTTCCACACCTCGGTAGCCACACCCCGTCCGTTGAACCACGACATCTCAAACGTGTCGTCCGATAACCATTTCACCTTGTTGCGCCCACCGCGCTCCTTGATGATGCTGTCACCCTCCGACGTAAAAGTCCCGGCATGTCCCTTAAAATATACACGGTCTTCCTCGGTTCGATTCGGGGTAAAACCCAAGAAGTAGCCGTCACCATACCATTTATAGCTCTTCAACTTGGGTGGTATCAGTTCGCCCGTCAACGGTTGCCGCAAGCCTTGCACTTCCCACATGCCTGCGTAACGTCCGTCCGCCTCGTGGGCATCGCGCATCCCTTGGTGTATAGCAGCCAATCCCGAGGGCATGGGATACCGCTCCCACCCCTCTTCATAGTCCGTCTCCCCTACAGGGGAACGACCTGTCCACGAAAGTTCGAACATGTCTTCTGCCCGTGTCTTGATTTTCAAATTCTCACCACCTTCACGAATGACTTTCTTCGACATGTACTCAAAAGGGAAGTATCGCCCTTCGAAATCCACGTCCACATCGTTGGTACCTACATACCACACGGAAAGCGACACCATGTGCTTGTCCCCGTAATACTTGTAATGCACGAACGGTTGGGAGCCCTTATGGGAATCTCCTTTCTTCCGAATCCAAGTCTTCTTCCAAAAACCTTCTAACGGGCTTGACATCTCGTGCCCGTATTCCGCACGCTCCACCCCAGTTCCATCTTTCACGGCCCGGCATGAACCCAACACCACGACACCACTAAGGGCCACCATCTTCATTAGGTTAATTACTCTCTTCATAAGAATTGATTTAAAAATTCAACATAGGTAGGCATTACACAACTCCACAGGCTGGATGTCCGGGCAGCAGTTTCATGATACCGTTAATTTAAGATCCACTACACAAAGGTAATAATAAAAAAAGAACAACGCGCCAAATCCGTAAAAAAATCACACCACTTCTGAAAAGGGGAAAAACAAAGGATATGCTCCTTCTTTCCAAAAGAAACATATCCTCCGTAATCCCGTCATGGGCGTATCACTCCCCGGCACCTCAGCCTAAGTCTCAGTCTTGGAGACGCTGCCTTTTTCAGACTTCATTTCTTCCAAATGAGCCGCACGCACACGGCTTAATGTTTCAGGCGACATTTGCAAGTAAGAAGCCACATGGAGCATCGGCGCACGCAGCAATATCTCGGGTTTTGTATTCAAGAGACGAAGGTAACGCTCCGTAGCGTTCTCAAAACGTTGGCTGTCAGCGTAAACCTGAGAACTGATTAGAGCATGTTCCATAATCTTACGGAACAACAACTCAATCTCTTTATTTTCGTCTGCCAATTCCTGCAAGTCATCATACGGAATGCCGTAAAGCCTGCTGTTTTCCAACGCCTCGACAATCAGCCGTGAAGGTTCCTGTTTCAAGAAACTTTCAATGCAAATCACGATTCGCCCTTCATAAGAAAAGTGTTCCGTCACGTCGCGTCCACCTTTATAATAATACTGCCTCACCATTCCGCGTTCCACGAAATACATGTGACGGCACGTTTCCCCTTCGGGCAATACCACATCGCCTTTCGAATATTTGAAAGGTACAAGTATCTCGGACAATGCCTCGATACCCGATGGAGACAAGCGGCAATATATCCGGGCTATTTCACGAGCCACGTCGCGTCTTAAATCCATAGTCATAAGGTTTTTTATTAGGTTAATCCAACTTCAGGACAGCCAAGAAAGCTTTTTGCGGCACTTCCACATTACCGATCTGTTTCATCCGTTTCTTTCCTTTCTTCTGTTTCTCAAGCAATTTTCTTTTCCGGCTGACATCTCCTCCGTAACATTTCGCCGTCACGTCCTTACGCAACTGCTTCACTGTCTCACGGGCGATAATCTTGGCACCGATGGCGGCCTGTATGGCAATATCGAACTGTTGGCGGGGCAACAACTCCTTCAGTTTCTCACACATCCTCCGCCCGAAGTCCACCGCATTGTCAATATGCGTCAAAGTGGATAACGCATCCACCGGTTCCCCGTTCAACAATATATCCAACTTCACCAGTTTAGACGGACGGAAACCGTCCTGATGGTAGTCGAAAGAGGCATAGCCCTTTGATATGCTTTTGAGTTTGTCATAAAAATCAATCACAATCTCACCCAAAGGCAAGCTATAATGGAGTTCCACACGGTTTCCGCTGATATACTCCTGTTTCAACAACTCCCCCCTTTTCCCCAGACACAAGGTCATGATGGGGCCGATGAAGTTGGTTGTCGTAATGATGGAAGCCTTGATATATGGCTCCTCTATATGGTCGATCAGCGTCACTTCGGGCATACCGGCCGGGTTATGTACTTCTTTCACTCCACCCTGCTTGTCATATACGAGATAAGACACGTTGGGTACGGTCGTAATCACATCCATATTGAACTCGCGGTCCAGACGTTCTTGTACGATTTCCATGTGGAGCAAGCCCAGGAAACCGCAACGGAAACCAAAGCCTAACGCCACGGACGATTCCGGTTGGAAGGTCAACGATGCATCGTTCAACTGCAATTTTTCCAAAGAGGCCCGAAGATTTTCAAAGTCCTCAGTTTCTATGGGATAAAGTCCGGCAAAAACCATAGGCTTAACTTCCTCGAAACCAGAAATGGCTTTATCACACGGACGCTCCACGTGAGTAATCGTATCGCCGACTTTTACTTCCGTTGCCGTTTTAATACCGGAAACAATATACCCCACATCCCCGCAATGCAGTTCCTTACGTGGGGACATTTCCATCTTCAATACCCCGATTTCATCCGCCGTGTATTCCTTGCCCGTATTGATAAAAGCCACTTCATCGCCCGACTTGATACTGCCGTTCACGATTTTGAAATAAGCGATAATCCCACGGAACGAGTTGAACACGGAATCGAATATCAATGCCTGTAAAGGAGCGCCCTCATCCCCTTCCGGATGGGGGATACGTTCCACCACGGCCTGTAAAATTTCATCCACTCCCATTCCCGTACGTCCCGACGCACGGATAATCTCCTCACGTTTACATCCCAACAGGTCTATGATTTCATCCTCCACTTCCTCCGGCATGGCGTTCACCATGTCACATTTGTTAATGACCGGGATGATTTCCAAGTCATGCTCTAAGGCCATATACAAATTGGAGATGGTCTGGGCCTGCACGCCTTGCGTGGCATCCACAATCAACAACGCCCCCTCGCAAGCCGCGATGGAACGCGAAACCTCGTATGAGAAATCCACATGCCCCGGCGTATCAATCAGATTCAACGTGTACTTCTCTCCTTTATATATATATTCCATCTGGATGGCATGGCTTTTAATGGTAATACCACGCTCCCGCTCCAGATCCATATCGTCGAGCATTTGCCCTTCGGTAACCTTTATCGTATTCGTATATTCAAGCAAACGGTCTGCCAAAGTAGACTTACCGTGATCTATATGCGCAATAATACAGAAATTCCTGATGTTCTTCATCTTCAATTCAAAAAATGCTATGCAAAGATAGTGCAAACCGGAAGAAATACAAAATCCCAAACCTTATTTTTATATAAAGCGCTACAAATACGAAGAAATGTTTGTCTTTTGCTAAAAACAATAGCAAAAAGATTTTTTTTCTCGTTTTTATTGGCAGTTTGCTATTAAATGATTAACTTTGGCGACTGAAAACCAAGAGAGAGATTTTTCTTAAGGAGAAATAAGGTAGAAAAGATAAAGTCAACGAATAATATTAATTTAAAAAGGATTTATCACATGGATGCAAAAAAAGTTCTGGAAGACTTGAAACGTCGTTTCCCTAACGAACCTGAGTATCATCAGGCTGTAGAAGAAGTTCTCAGTACGATCGAAGAAGAGTACAACAAACACCCTGAGTTCGAAAAAGCCAATCTGATTGAACGTCTCTGTATTCCTGATCGCGTTTATCAATTCCGCGTCACTTGGATGGACGACAAAGGCCAGATTCAAACCAACATGGGTTACCGTGTACAGCATAACAACGTAATCGGCCCCTATAAAGGCGGTATCCGTTTCCACAGTTCCGTAAACCTCAGCATTTTGAAATTCTTGGCTTTCGAGCAGACTTTCAAAAACTCCCTGACGACTCTTCCCATGGGTGGAGCAAAAGGCGGTTCCGATTTCTCCCCGCGCGGTAAGAGCAACGCCGAGGTGATGCGTTTCTGCCAGGCTTTCATGCTCGAACTCAATCGCCATATCGGTCCCGATACCGATGTGCCGGCCGGTGACATCGGAGTAGGCGGACGCGAAGTCGGTTACATGTTCGGTATGTATAAGAAACTGACCCATGAATTCAGCGGCGTATTCACCGGCAAGGGACTTGAGTTCGGCGGTTCGCTCATCCGTCCTGAAGCCACGGGTTACGGTAACGTGTACTTCCTCATGGAAATGCTGAAGACCAAAGGCACCGACCTTAAAGGCAAGACAGTCCTCATCTCCGGTTCCGGCAACGTGGCCCAGTACACGGCCGAAAAGGTACTTCAACTCGGCGGAAAGGTACTCACGATGTCCGACTCAGACGGTTACATCTACGATCCGGACGGAATCGACCGCGAAAAGCTCGACTACATCATGGAACTTAAGAACCTGTATCGCGGACGTATCCGTGAATATGCAGAGAAATACGGTTGCAAATACGTGGCAGGCGCACGGCCTTGGGGCGAAAAGGCAGACATCGCACTGCCGTCGGCCACTCAGAACGAAATCAACGGCGACCAGGCTCGCCAGTTGGTAGCCAACGGTGTAATGGCCGTAAGCGAAGGTGCCAACATGCCTTCTACTCCGGAAGCCATCCGCGTATTCCAGGAAGCCAAGATTCTGTATGCACCGGGCAAGGCAGCCAACGCCGGTGGTGTATCGGTTTCAGGTCTTGAAATGAGCCAGAACTCAGAACGTCTGTCTTGGACATCGGAAGAGGTAGATGCCCGTCTGCACGCCATCATGGAGAACATTCACCAGAATTGCGTGAAGTACGGAACGGAAGCCGATGGTTACGTCAACTACGTGAAAGGTGCCAACGTCGCCGGTTTCATGAAAGTAGCCAAGGCCATGATGGCTCAAGGCATCGTATAAGGTTAATTGCAATACAGAAGCGTCAAGAGCCGGGATTTACGTATTCCCGGCTCTTTTTCTCTTTTGGGATTCATCCCTTGCACAGTTTGGCTATGCCCTTGCTTAGTCCAGAGTCAAAGGAACAGCCGGTGAAAGTCCGAGTAAGCCAAGCTCCCGTCCTTGTGCAAACCCGTTTTTCCGGTCACACCAAGTATTTGTCTGTCCATTCTTGTAGTTTCGCGCATTCCGGTTATCCATATTTACACGCGAAGAAAGCACCAGACGAAGAGATTTCATGGAAGAACGCCTCATCCAAAATACTAAATATATCAAGCGCACTTATTTCTCTTCTTGCATGCTACGGTTGTACTGCCGGACGCTCTTTCCTCCATGAAAACGATAAGAGAATGTGAACATCAGGCTGTGGCGTATCGTTTCATTTATATCATAAAAATCATAAGAACTGACGACCTCGGATTCAGTTTTACTTTTACTATTGCCATCAAGGAAAAGGCGAGGAGTCACGTATTGCACTGACAGGTTCACACGTTGATGAAAAAAGTCTTTACCCAAAATGAATGCCAAACAATCCATTTTTTGCGTGGTTTTCCCCTGTGCTCTAACCTGATATCCATTGAAAACCTGATAGGTTGCCTGTATAGACAGGAAATGCTTGTCATTGTAATAATTTGAGGTAAGAAAACCTGTAAAGCCTTGGTTCGTATTCTTGTTTCTCTTGAATTTCGCTTCCATGTTTTGGTATTTCAAGATACCGCTTATTCTAAAATCCTTGATTTTTTTTAAAAAGGTAAATCGTTGCCCAAAACTCCTTATACAGCGTATTCTCCGGTGTGTATGTAATGTAAACACCGTTTCCACCTGACGGCAATGTACCTTCCCCACGTCCGATGATGTTAGAAAACTGGTTGGGTGAATAGTTATAACCCGTCTGTATATTGAAAAGGTTAAAGAAGTCCACCCACAACCGTCCCGAATGGTACACTTGTGTGCGCAATGCCGGGTTTCCGCCACTCCATGTCAATGAATCGGTAAAATAGCCGTATTCCGTCACTTGGCCGAGTTGAGGATAAGATGTGTTGCACCAATAATTAAGGCGCATCCATATCTTTTTGTTCCAACGGTGGTAGAACATCCCACTGAATTTATAAACCATGTTCTTGTCTTCGTAGCTTGCCGTATGGGTCTTTACATGCTCGGCCGAAGCACTGAAATTCAAATCCGTGCCGTCCTTGATGCGGTAAGACAGCCATGTCCAGATTTCATTACGGTGGTAGGCATTTTCGCTCAGCAGGTTTCCCGTAAGACGGTCTTCCTGTTCATAATCTTTCCATGTGAAGTTATATCCCGAGCTAAAATAAAAACGATTGTTGAAAAAGCGACGGTTCACTTCGCTTTTAGTCCAAACGTAGTCCATGTGGTTACGGAAATAGTTATCGGATGCGTAACCGGTATTCTGCCGGTAATTCTTGTCACTGGTCCACCCATCATTGATGTAATTAAAATCATAAGTATAGTTCCATACTCCGCTCCGGCCACGATAGTACAGGCCCAACGTATGACGGTCGCTATTGACACGCGAAACCACACTTTTCCCTATGGCTTCTTTTTTCCCACTGTCAAGCCACAAACGCTCCGCTTCAGCATACGTGTAATCATCCTTGGCATCGGTAGAATAGTAATATGAGGCCGACACGGAATGGTTCTTGTTTATTTGATGGTCTATGGCCCAATAAGTGTTATGTATACGAAAAAAATTGATAAACGACATCGGTGAAGTTGTACTTTCCTGCAAGCGGTTCACATGGTTCGTATATGTACTTTCCGCATTATCTTTTTCCGATTGTAGAAACCGGAAATTGTACCTTCCGATGAAATTCCATTTGTTTTTGGTATAAGTGAATGAAGCGGAAGAATAGTCTCCCGAGAATTTTTTGTCATTCCCATTGTCTTCATTGGGCCGGACAGACATTTGTTGGAACACGTTTCCCTCATACCCTGTATAATCCGGTTTGGTATGCAAGTTAATCAACACATCGTAATTTGCATATTTCCCTGTGGGATTGGGCACCACGTCCACCTTGCTGAAGCGAAGGTGATGCAATTCCTTGACGTAGTCTGCCGATTTCTCCAAACTGTCCACTAAAATTAGAATATTGGAGGAACCGTAATAAGTGAGTGCATTGTTGGCGTAGTTGCAATCGATTCCGGGAATGTTTCCCAACATTTGTGCCGTATTGCGTGCGCCCTTCCGCATGGAACGGGTGATATGCACCACGTCCCGGTCGGCATAGTGGGTGATATTGCTGGCTTCTACCGTAACGGTGGGCAGTTTCTTGGATACAGCCGAACTGTCCGCCTTCAAGCCTTGCATTATACTATCTATGGCCGTAAAAGGGGAGACCGCCTCCACTCCTTGCGGAAACAGACAAAAAACAAGAAATGACACAACCAAGCTTACCTTCACGTTTTTCATGGCCGAAAGGTTCAAATATTATAAAAATCGGAGTTCTTCTCACAATAGTCCACAATCACCTTTTCCATAGCCTCTTCCTTATCTTTATGTTGGCATACGATGTGCTTGTGTTGGACATACATTTCTTCTCTCCGTCTCGGGCACGGCCCCATGCAAAACGGCAAATATTTGCATTCCACACATTCACTACCTGATGAAAGTTGGTGGTACTGGATAAACCGGTACTCCGTTTTCCATAAAATATCACCAGACTCCGTCAGCACGCCTTTGGCATCTTCGGGTTTCTCATTGTCGCACTTTCCGACATTTCCATTCGGGAATATGCAATTGAAATGTGCATGGTCGACATAACAAAAATTTGTTTTCTGTATTCGTGCGGAATCATCAGGTTGACATCATGCATGATTTTGCCCGGCTCCAACGTTTGGTCGGAATAATTGATGCGCAGTATGCAGTAAGCATCCGGAATTGTCCGGACTATCTCCAATACATTATTGACCGCCTTGTCGAAAGCCGCATTATCCTTGTCGCGTTTCACTTGGTTGTGCTTCTCGCGGCAACCGTCAATCGTGATTTGGAAACTGCGCACGCCAAGACCACCCAACTCTTTTATCCGTTCCGAAGTGAGCAACAGGCTGTTGGTCGTCATGTCGCTAAAAAATCCTATATGATGGCATTCGCAAAAATCTTTAGAAAACCGCGTGATTTCGATGAGTTTTCGGTAAGCCAAGAGGGGTTCTCCCCCAAACCAAGACAGGCGAAATTCTTTTATCTCATTTTCCAAAAGGTATTTTTCAATGTGCTTCTTGATACGGGCGACAGTTTCGTCTGACAACGTCATATTTTGGTGTTCCTGAATGCAATACCAACAACGCAGATTGCAATCGTAAGTAGGAAGTACCATAAGCGTATATTGACCGGAGTTACGCTTCCTGTCAAACTCCTCCCGTATGATGTCCATTTCCTGCACATCGTCTTCCACGACGAAGCCCTCGGCCGACATCCTTTCCAAAAAAGGAGCGTACTTTTCCCGGTAGTCATCCGGACGGGAGATGATGTCCATCAGTTTGGCATGGTTCTTTTCCGAAGCGAGGAAAAACCGCTTGGTGATGCCATTGAAAAAGAATTACCGTAAAGAGAAAAGGCCACCGTGCGTTTTATAAATATGACATGGACAAGGGCGAATGGATTAAGGACAGTGGGATTATATTGAACGAGACGGAACGCGGAATCCTCACGTTATCTGCCCAAGGCCATAAGATGGAAGACATCGCAAACAAACTTTGCAAGAGCCTTGATACGATAAAATCGGCCAAAAGGAGGCTGTTCCTCAAAATGAACGTGAGCAACCTCCAAGAAGCCGTAGCTTACGCAGAATATTATGATTTATTATAATATATCCCGACAATCCGGACACGAAAAATCGTTTGCCTGAGAAATGAAAATCAATCTCAGGCAAACGATTTCTCATTCTCCTGCAAACGATTTTTCATTCTGCGGAGAAAAACAAGAGGCTCTCAGCATTGCCTCAAACATCTATCAACCAATCATTTACAAAATTCGTCTTCTTATTCTGCCAATAGGCCATAAATCTTTACTGTTCCACTCCGGGAAGCATGACCACCCCTTCCTTTTTCATCCCGTCCACCTTGATGACCACGGGCGAAGAAAAGCGCACATGGCGCACGTGGGCCGTTTCTTCCACAACCGGTTGGCTGTTCAGGAAAGCCTGATTGTATACCCCGTCGCCCAAAAAGTCATTCACCGTGAAATATCCCACGCCGAAACTGGTCAGGTTCTGGAAGAAGTGCGTGCCTTGGCTAGGGTCTACACGGTAATTCGTCAACCCGGACTCCACAATGACACGGGCGGCTGAAATGTTGGGCCATTTCACCGGAACGCCTAACCATGGGTCGCTACTGCCCCACCGTCCCGGGCCGACTAGCACATAGTTGCGCCCCTCCTCCAGGAAGCGGCGGTTGATACGGTCTATCTCGTCGGCTATGGCCGGATTGTTGTAAGCGGAATAATCGCCGGTCTTCACATAGACCACATCGTACACCTCGTTGCTCACCCCTTGGCCGATGGCGTTATGCGAACGTATCAGCGTCTTCTCATCGGGAATCTCCGTCAAGTCTTCGTCGAGCATCATCTTATTGTCCACCATCGGACGTATCTGCAACAAATAGAACACCCCAGTACGGTCGGGATTTAGTTTCACGGCAAATTCTATCTCCACCTCGCGGCGCATGCTCTCACGCCCAAGTTTCAGAATCAGCCGCAAAAGCTCCGGAAGGGGGAACACGCCCTGCTGCAACACGCCGCAGAAGGTGACGAGTTTACGTCCTCCGTCGTAAATGCCGTCGCGAATCACCATGTCGTAGGGGTCGTACGTGGAAGCAATGAATTGCAGCGAACCGTCCTGTTCGGCCTCCTTCACCGGAAGTTTCAACAGGTTGAAACCGTCGTCCACCCTGAAATCCTCCTCCACGGCTTTCATTTCGAGGGCATAAAACCGCGTCTGCGTCTCGCGCAAGGCTATTTCCATCTCGCTCGTCTGCAACACCTTGTCGGGATGGGCCGGACAGACGCGCAGGTTCATGCCGCCGTCCACGATGTATTTCCCCAACCCGAGCGCAAGGTTTACCGTGCCGTCTTCGGCCTTTTCGTCCCCGATGGGGTAGTAGTTCACCGAACGGGCCACACCGGAGATGTTCGGGTAGAAACGGTCACCGTAACGGTTTCCGG